>Ga0073928_10008500_pt1 | contig 12867 bp, 9 predicted proteins | sample PaiPotPPA55metaG_FD_76969 | JGI IMG/M metagenome (GOLD analysis project Ga0073928, IMG submission 76969) | Iron sulfur acid spring bacterial and archeal communities from Banff, Canada, to study Microbial Dark Matter (Phase II) - Paint Pots PPA... ...
GTGTATCCGGCCACCAGCGTCGAGGAACTGGTCGAGGCACTCATTGTGTGCCGTGCCTCGAAACCGGATGCGTTGGTCTACCTCGGTCTCGGGGGCGTCAACCAATGGGTGCGTCCAGCGCTCGAGCAGATCGACTGGGACCCGCCGCGTGTGCAGACGACCGCGTTCGTATCGGCGACCTACAGCGAGGAGCGTGCGCGGCGCCTCGAGGGGTGGGTAGGTGTCGACCAGTACGACGAGCGGAACGAAGTCTTCGCCGCCGTACTGCAACACTTCCACGAGAGATTCGGCTATTCCTACGCCAATTCGGGCCTGTCCACGGCCTACGACCTTGGCCACGCATTCGCCCTGGCGCTCGGCCGGATGCGTTACGCCACGCCGACGGCGCTGCGGGACGCACTGGACACCATTCGGCGGGTGCCTGCGTGTACCGGTGGCCCTGGCACGATCATCACCCTCGGCCCCAATGACCGCCGCGCCTACAAGGGTGCCGATTTTCTCCTGCTGCGCCGCGCAATCGACGGTGCCACCAGGTTCGAGTCCTTCGCAGCGGTGACGCCTTGGGAGCAGCCGTGAGCACACGAACGGGTACCAGCTTGCGCGATTTCATCCGGACGGCCGACGACACCGAATACGTCGCTTCCGCTTTGGCCGAGACGCCGCGGTCGCGGGTGGTGAGCCTCTACGAACCGCTGGCCGAGGCCCGCTCACGCGCGTCGGTCCACGGGACGACGCAGGCGGCGTTGGCCGGAATCGACGACTACCGCAAACAGAAAGCGTTCACCGAGGTCTCCTTCGCGTGTGCACTCAGCTTCGAGCAGTGCCAGCATGCGCTCACGGACGAGCGGTTGTCGTCACGGTTCTGGCTGGACACGATCGGACATGTCTGGGGCCGCAACATCATCGGGATGGACGGCCAAGAGCACCGACGGCATCGCGGACTGATATCGCAGGCGTTCACCCGGCGCTCACTGGACCGATGGCAGGCGACCGCGATACAGCCCGCCGTGCACGGACTGATCGACCGATTCCAGGCGACCGGGTCGGCGGATCTGTACCGCGAATTCACCCTGCTCTTTCCGGTGTACATCATCACCGAGATGCTGGGACTGCCATACGACGACGTGCAACGGTTCAACAAGTGGGCGGGCGAAACACTTGCGGTGTTCTACGACCAGAACCAAGCGATGGAGGCGTCGAAGACCCTCGAGACTTACCTCGCGCCGTTGATCGAGGAACGCCGCGGCGGTGACGGTGAAGACCTGATCACGCTGTTGGCCAACGCCGAACTCGACGGGAGTCGACTGGACACCATCGAAATCGTGTCATTTCTACGGCTTTTGCTGCCCGCAGGCGGCGAGACCACGGCGCGTTCGACGGGAAGCATGCTGCTCGGACTCGTGCAGAATCCTGACCAACTATCTGCCATCGCCGCTGATCGTTCGTTGCTGCCGCAGGCGATCGAAGAGGGTCTGCGGTGGGAGCCGCCACTGATGTCGATCAATCGCATTGCCATGGATGACATCGAGCTCGGTGGAGTTGTGCTGGACCGCGGCTCAGTTCTGGAAATCTCGCTGGGAGCGGCCAACCGCGACCCCGCGCGATGGGAAGACCCGGACACGTTCAACATCTTTCGGGAAAAGAAGCCGCACATAGCCTTTGCCTGGGGGGCGCACGTCTGTCTCGGTGCACACCTTGCCCGCTTGGAGATGTCAGCCGCCCTTACAGCCGTATTCGACCGGTTGCCCGACTTACGGCTCGATCCGGAGAAAGGGCACGACGCCCGCGTCCAGAGCATCGGTTTGCGCGCACCAAACGCGGTGCCGGTGATTTTCGGGAACGGGACGCGCTGATGAGGATCGCAGTCACCGGAGCTAGCGGAGTGTTCGGCAGGGGCATCGCAAATCAACTGCGATCCTACGGCCACGATGTCGTCGGTCTGGCCCGGCAACGACCCGACAGCTGGCCTTCACAAGGCGATTTCATCGAGGCCGACATCCGCGACAATGCAGGTGTTCGGCGAGCGGTCGAGGCCGCCGACGTCGTCGCGCACTGCGCGTGGGTAGTCAACTCCAACCCCGACGAGCAACTGACCCGCGATATCAACATCGGCGGCACCGAGAATGTGCTCGCCGAAATGGACCGCGCAGGCAGTCGGCGCATCGTCTTCGCATCCTCTGTGCTGGCTTACGGCGCGCGTCCCGCCAACACTGCGCCACTCACGGAGGACGACGAGCTCACGCCGGCGCCCGAGCACTTTTACGGATTCCACAAGTCGCTGGTTGAGAAGCTGCTCGCGGAGTCGGGCAAAGAGTGGGTCGCGGTCCGGCCGGGAATCGTCGTCGGCCGGGCCGTCGACAACATGGTGCTTCGACTGATGGCGGCACCGGCGTTCCCCAATGTCAATGGATCTGCGGACCGCGCTCTGCAGATCGTGCACACCGACGATGTTCATCGCTTCTTCGTGCGCGCAGTGCTCGGTAGCGAAGTGGGCGCGGTCAATCTTGCGGCGAGCGGCGGACCGACGATGCGGGATATCACCGCTGCGATAGGGCGACGGATGGTGCCGATGAGCCAGCGCGTCCTGAACGTCGGTCTGGGTGCGCTGTATCGGCGTGAACTCGTTGAAGCCTCGCCGGCCGAACTCGACCTGCTGTTGAACTTTCCTGTGATGGACACAAGTCGGCTCGTGACCGAGTGGAATTACCGCCCGGCGTGGACCGCTCAGGAGTGCCTCGACGACTTCGCGCTGGCGGTCCGGGGACGGGTGTCCTTGGGTAAGAAGGTCTTTACCGTGCCATGGCGAATCGCAATGGTCACCGACGTACCGGCGGCCGACAGCCTCGCGTCCGATGGAGTGACACCCGAGCATGCCGGTCCCGAGGACAGCATTGGCGAGTTCGATTCGCCCGTCGATCCGCGCTTTCCGACCTACGTTGCGTCCAATCTGTCCGAAGCGCTGCCAGGTCCCTTCTCGCCGTCTTCGGTGTCGGCCACCGTGCGCGGCCTGCGCGCGGGCGGCGCATCGATAGCCGAAAGGTTGCGGTTGCGTGGGCCCGCGCGTCGCGAGATGGAAGCGCGATCCGTTGGAGTCTTCGGGCACCGTCTGTACGCGGGGGTGACGTCGGTGTTCTACATGGCCGACGCGATGCCGGGCACCAATCCCGACAGTCTGATCGAACAGTTCTTCGGTCGAAGTCTCGGTGCGACTCCGGTATTCGGGGAAGAACGTCCTCCGGTCCATCGCGGGCGCCTGCGCGAGAGACTGACCGACCTGATTGGCGTCGGTGTGACCGGGGTGGGCTTGTTCGCGTGCTCACGCCGGGAGTCAGCGGCTTACGTCTCAGATGTCGTCCGTCTGGAACGACTAGTGCCTGCCGACGCTGGCACGTTGGACGACGGACGCCTCAAGAGCCTGATCCTGCTAGGACGCGACCTCGTCGTACACGGATGGGTACTGGCCGCCTGGTCGGCGATGTTCTGCACGGCAACGGCCAGCGCGGCAGAACGGATGAGCGGGCGCGGACCGGCCACGGCCGACGGAATTGCAAGTGGGCGAGCGCTCGACAGTCTCCGCCGTCTGACGGCCGCGGCGCGTGAGGACCAGGTTGTCAGAGAGGCGCTGACCCACGGCGAGGACGTGCTCGACGTGCTTGCGCGAAAGGCGCCGGAGTTTCACGCCGCGCTGCTGTGCGAGCTCGCGCTCGTCGGTCACCGCGGCCCGGCTGAATGTGAGTTGCACTCCAGCGTCTATGCCGACAAGCCTGAGGTTTTCGCACACATGATCGCCAAATCCTTGGCGGCATCCCGCGGATCTGTACTCGGCATCGGCCACAGTGACACGAGTGATCGCGCCCGTCCCCCGACGGTGCAGAAGTTGGCCGCCTGGCAGCTTCGAGAGCGCGAAATCAGGCGTGACAAGGTCGTTCGGTCGACATGGCTGCTCAGGTCACTTCTGCGGGAACTCGGGCGGCGGCTGGTCGACCGGCAGGTGCTTACCGAGGCCGACGACGTTTTCTACCTGCTCGTCGATGAGCTCGAGGCATTGCCCCCCAACGTCACTGAGTTGGTGGCCCGCCGCCGCCAGGACCAGAAGATGTTGGCCGACGCACGCCCGCCCTCTGCGTTCAGCGGTCACTGGACACCAGACGACGACACCTCCGCCACCGGATCCGGTGACGTACTTCAGGGCGTCGGTGTGTGTGGTGGTCAGGTGCGGGGGACGGTCCGAATCATTAACGAGCACAACATCGATGACCTGCTGCCCGGCGAGATTCTTGTCGCCGAGGTCACAGATGTCGGCTATACGCCCGTTTTCGAATACGCAGGCGCTGTCGTCACGAACCTCGGCGGAACAATGTCGCACGCGGCGATCGTCGCCCGCGAGTTCGGCGTGGCGTGCGTGGTCGATGCGCGAGATGCGACGCGGCGTCTCGCTAACGGCGACCTCGTAGAGGTGAACGGCGCCACGGGCGAAGTCCGCATCCTTAAGCGATCCGAATAACCCACCAGAGAAGAACTCGTTAACAGAAGTAGGAGAGAGATGACCGAGAGCAAGCTGCCGACGAGTGGCCATTTTGGATTCCAGCCGGTCGCCGGGTTCATCGAGCCCACCGCCCGTACCCATTGGGAAGACGTTGCGGGACTTCAAATGAGCATGCAATACTTCTACGGATCGTTGCGGTCGGCAGACGGCGACTACTGGTGGCCGATCCGCGGGTCCTACACCGATCTTGCACGCTTTCTGCATCTACCCGAATCAAAAATCGGCGGGGATTTTCACTACGTATCCGACGAGACCAATACGTACAGCGGTCCCGTCGAACACGCCGAACGTGACGGCAAATGGGGGGTATGGACCGAGGACGGCGAGCCGCTGATGCTCGTCGACGACACCACGATGGCGTGGAATGACGGGACTGAGTTGTCGGTGACCGGCGAACTCGTCGGGCCTGGCCTTCAGTTCCTCTGCTCGGATGAGGACGAGGCGATGGCGTACACGTCGCGCCTGTTCCGGGCGACCGGGACGATCAAGGGCATTCCGGTCTCCGGTCTGGTGTTCCACGACAGCATGCACATGAAGGCCGGAGCCAACTTCATCAAGAGTGCCTACCTGGACAAGCTGGAAACAGCGTGGGTTGCCTTCGCGACGGAGTTCGAAGACGGAAACATCCACGCGGGGCACCTCGTTCACGGCACCCAGGGTTTCAACGTGATGATCCTGCACCGTACCGACGGATTGCCATTGGTCGCAAGGGACATCAAAGTCGAAGCGGAACTCGACGGAGAACCGTTGGACGACGCAACATTCCCGGCCCGGGTGACATACACCGGCGGCGGCGAGACCTGGGTATGGGAAGCGGCCGAAGGCGGTCGCTGCCCGGTGCGCAAGGATCTGCCCGCGGGCCACCGCTGGCGTCAGGGCTGGGTCCATCACATTGATGAAACCCGGCGTCCCAAGACCACCGAGGCGCTGATGGAGACATACAACGCTAGGCTGCGCGACACGGGCGCCCTGCGCGAACCTGCGCGGACGTGAACTTTGCCACGCAAGGGATTCCGTGACTGTCGTCGCCGTTGTCGGAGCCGGTCCCGCCGGGTTTGCGGTCACCTCTGCACTACTCGAAAGCACAGACGTGCAGGTGGTCATCCTCGAACGCAGTGAGCGCCCGGACGCGCTGCTTCGGCACGGCCCGGCGTCGGGTGTGCAGCGACTTCGAGACGTTGCGGGTGAGGTCGATAGGGTGCTCGGCGACGACAGAGTGACGTACTTCGGAGATGTCGAGGTCGGTGCCGTCGTGCCGCTTACCGAGTTGCAGCACGCGGCGCACGCCGTCGTGCTGGCCACCGGGCACCCTGACGACCTGCCACTCGACCTCGCAGGCGGCGACTCCGTCGGCGTGGGCACCGTCAGTCATGTGGAGGCGTGGCTGGCGGGCAGCGCCGACGTCGACGTGGACGAACTCGACCTGGACATGGATACCGCTGTCGTGATCGGGGTCTCCGGCGAGACGGTGCGAATCGCAGAGGTCCTGTGCGGGACGGTCCCCGACGGTGTGACGGGGAAGGTCGCGAAACGGCTCGCGGACAGTCGAATTCGAAACGTCCAACTCGTCGATCCGCGGCCCACCTCCGAGATCTCGGTGCCCGAGAATATTCCCGAGAACGTTTCTGTCCACCCAGAGCACACGCCGATTGGCATCGTCGGCCGCAACCGCGCCAGGGCATTGCGATGCGTCCGCAGACCGGACCGCGACGGACGGGTCCTGGTTAAAGACTTTCGCGCCCAACTGTTGTTGCGGCCCCGTGCCGATGCTCGTCAGCTAGCCCACGAAGTCGGCCGCGTGACGGTCAAGGGTGTACCGCAGACGGCTCTGTATGTCGCAGGCTGGGCGGCCCGATCGCCGATGGCGAAGGGCTCGCATGCTGATGATGCTGCGGCCGTGGTGGACGCGATCCTTGCCGACACCGATTCCTTTGTTGCGCCGCGTCACACGTTGGACGAGATCCTCGCCAACCGAACGGAGAAGCGCGGCGGCTGGTCGGCTGTCGCGGCGACCGAGGTTCTCCTTGACCGCTTCGCAGGCGAGGGGACGCTACCGCTCGCGGACTACGAGGCACTTTACGACCAGGTCGACGAAGACTGAACAAGCCGATTGAGGTTAGGAGATCGAAATGCCATTGCAGGACTATATGAAACTGGTATCGGTGGACGATCACGCGATCGAGCCTGCCGACGTCTGGACGTCGGATGCCCAGCAAGTACGACGTGTCACAGGTCCCACATGTCGAGGAAGTGGAGGTCGACGCGGCCCCCCTGCAACTCGGCGCGACTGCACACGGACGTGTGCAGTCGTGGGTCTATGCGGGCAAGCAGTATCCGCAGATCGGTCTGAACGCCGTGGCCTGTAAGGATCCGAAGACGTGGGACGTCGAGCCGGCCCGATACGACGACATGCGGCCCGGCTGCTACGACCCGGTTGAGCGGCTCAAGGACATGGACGAGGACGGGGTATGGGCGCAGCTGTGTTTCCCGAGTTTCGCGCGGTTCGCGGGCACCCGATTCCTCGAGGGCGACGATCGGGACATGGCGCTGGATTGTGTGCGGGCGTGGAACGACTGGATGCTACAGGAGTGGTGCGGCGCGGCGCCGGATCGTTATGTGCCGCTTTGTATCCTGCCGCTGTGGGATGTCGAGCTGTGTGTCGCCGAGTTGCACAGGACCATCGGTCTCGGCGCACGGTGCATTTGTTTTCCCGAGAATCCGTCACCCCTCGGTCTGCCGTCGTTCCACACTGATCACTGGGATCCCGTGCTCGCGATAGCCGAGGAGAACGGCATGCCGTTGATGCTGCACTTCGGCACGTCATCACGTACGCCGTACACCAGTCCCGACGCCCCGACTCCTGTGGTGGTGTCGCAGATGGGCCTGAACTCGATGGGGACGCTGGCCGATCTGCTGTATTCCCGTGTCTTTCATGCGTTTCCGAACCTCAAGGTGGCGTTGGCCGAGGGCGGGACAGGATGGCTGCCGTACATGCTGGAGCGCATCGATCAGGTGTGGGAAAAGCACCGCTGGTACGCCAATGTCGACACCCGGGTGCGGCCTTCGACGCTCTTCGCGAAGAACGTGTGGGGTTGCTTCATCGTCGATCAGGCCGGGGTCGACTTCCGCCACCGCATCGGCGTCGACAGGTTGACCTGGGAGAGTGACTACCTGCATTCCGACTCTCAGTGGCCGCACTCCCGCAAAGGGCTTGCCGAAATGCTGGCCGACGTACCCGACGACGAGGCGCACCGCCTCGCCGAACTCAACGCGTGCGAACTGTTGGGTTGGAGACCCTGGTCGCCGTGAGACACTGCTTGGCACCCCAAGTACTAACCTGGTTATATATTAGCGACACCACGTTGTCGGTTTAGGAGCACATCATGACCTCGATGCATGCCGTTGGAGACCTCGACTTCGCTACCACGGTCAGCTGCTACGAACCGAGGTTGGACATGCACTTGCCCACCGCTGGACCCTTCGGACTAACCGAACAGTCCACCTATCTGTACCGGGGGTGGCGAGACGAGTCCGGAGCGCTCCACATCGTGGAGCGCAAGTTCTGTGGCGCCAGCTGATTCCCGTGAACGAGTCACACGGCGCCGCGCCGAACGTGAACGACTCAAGAAACTCGACTATCCGCTTCATTTCCGGCAGCCGTGGGTTCCTCCGGATCCGGCCGCCGCCTATGCGGCCGATCGGCGATTACCGGCACCCCGGTGTCGTCGGGCATCGTCCGTGGCCGGGTGCGCATCATGGTCGACGCAGGCGATGACCTGGAACCCGGCGAGGTGCTGGTTGCGAACGCCACGGACACGGGTTGGACGCCCTTCTTCGGCTGTGCGGCCGCGGTGGTAACCAACGTGGGTGGCGTCATGTCGCATGCCGCGATCGTCGCCCGCGAGTTTGGCATACCGGCCGTCGTGAACACCGTCGACGCCACGCGTCGGCTCAAAAGCGGTCAACTGGTCGAGGTCGACGGCACAACGGGAACAGTGTCGATCATTGAAGAATCTCTCGACGATCACACGAATGGAGTCAGCTAATTGCGGTGACGGTGATTTCGAGACGGTCGATCAGTTCGATCGTGACGACAGCTTCGCCTCGGTCATCGGCAGTGATCGCCTGCTCAGGAGCGCCACCTGAGACGCGATATGACCTGCCTGGGATGAGTCGGGCGAGTCCTAGGTCTTGCTGCGAAACGGAGGAGCCCGGCCGAAGGACGAGACGTAGATTGTCACCGTCATTGCGCGCCGACGCGACGAGCACGTCTGGATAGCGAACGCGAGCCAGCTGCGGGCCCGTGGTGACACATGAGGGCGGTGCGTCCACGATGAGCGACCGCCAGCAATCGTGGAACCCTGTGCGGTCCTGTGCAATCCAGGCATTCCACAGTGTGGATGCACCAGCGATGCACAGGACGCCGTCCTTGCGGGTGAACGGCAGCGCGTCGTTCAGCGCCGCCAAGCCCGCCGCTCTGGCCTCCTCGTCGCCCATCTCGACGGCTCCATTGACCAGAGATGCGAGGTGTGTCACCGGGCTGGCGCGGTAGTTCCCGAAGTCGACGCCCATCGGTGGTTTCTTGACCTGTAGCACGCCGTCGACGGTTTCGAAATCCTCACGGCGTGAGATGGCCCAGTGACGTTCGGCGACGTCGGGAAATATCGGGTTGGTCAGTTGCGGGACCACCGCGTTGGGCATCGGAAAGGGCACCGCAAAGCCAGTCCCGCTGCTGCGCAGCGCCACCATGGCGCCGTCAGGGGTGGCGAACTCAGAATTCAGCCGGGCACGGAACCCTTCCGAGATCTCGTCCCAGCACGACGTGCCGAACAGTCGGTCGTAGGACCGCACACCGGCAGCACCGCGCAGGTTGCACGCCGGATAGATCCAGTTGGGTTCACACGGCCACAAGGTGAAATGACGACCGCGGAAGTTGCCCATCACCTGTTCCATCAGGGTGTGCAGATCATGTCGAAACACCCGACGGCTATTGAGGCGAAACTCCAGTGCTCCGTTGCGATTCCACCGCTGTTCACCTGTGGCCGCAGTCATGTTGGACAGTTGAAGCAAAAGGTAACCGGTCAACATGATGTTGTCGCTCTTGGCGGGGTCGGCGTCTAACGACAGACGGCCCCATGCATTCTCCCACCGCCAATACCCCCACACGACGCGTTCGAGGTACTTCTCGACCAGCCGATTCTGGGCGTCGTGGGAATAGCCGCCGAAGGCCGGGGTGTAGTGGAAGGACACCTGCGCCAACGCATAGCCGATCTGGTTGATCTGGTAGCGCAGCGCCGAGGTCTGGAACTGATCGATTTTGTCGAAGTTGCTGAAGTCGTCCGCGTCCTGGAGCGCTCGGTCGAACATGTATCGCAACCCTGCGAGCGCGTCGGCATCGAGCTCTCGCTGATCCACGGCGTGTGCCGTCGCTGCACGGTCGCGGACCGCCGCCAATTCGACTGGTAGGTAGGACATCCGCTCGTTTCGGAGACGCGCCGCGCGCGAGCGGGCGATCATCTTCCGCACCGACTGCACGGCAAGCGCCACCGCTGCGATCACGATGGCGGACACCACACCACTACGCGAGATCGGACCGGCCGACAGCCCAGCGGCGGCCAACGCCGACGCCAACCACACGATGGGAGGGAAGGTGTTTCCACCGGCTCCGAACCAGGCCACCAACGAAAGTCCGAAGACCAGCACGGTGAGAAGCGTGAGCACCCAATGCCACGAACCGAGCGCGAGGAACCCCGCGCCGGGGAACCACAGACCAATCCCGAAGACCTGCCAACCCGGGCTACCGAGCGCGAGCAGCAGGCAGCCGGTCAGCGCCACCGCCAGATAGATCGCCAGTGTGCGGCGCAGTCGTCTCTTTGTCAGGGGTCCCCTGTCGGCCGGGGGATAAGCGATGACGTTGTCGCCGACGATGGCTGTGCTCACGTGGAACCTTCCGATTAGAACTCTGGGGTCAGCGCGATCTGGCTTCGGTCCGCGATCCGTGCCAGTCCGGTTGCCCGCCCCGATGCGTCGGCTAAGACCGTGGTCTCGCCCTCGCTTCCCTGCAGGCGATACTCGCGGTGTGGCTCGAGTCCGCGGAATCCAAGTTCATGCTCGGCCGGCTGCCCATCACCGCTGCGAAGAACAAGCTTCAGCGCCTGCCCGTCGTTGGTCGCGGAAGCGACCAACACCGCCGGATACGGGGCACTCTCGAGGCGTGGACCGGTTCGAGTCGCTGCGGGAACATCGCCGTGGGCGAAGCGATACCACATGTCCTTGGTGCCGAATCGCGCAGTGAGAGCGGTTGCGACGGCGAAGACCGACCGTGCCCGCTCGGGTGATTCCCGGCCATCGGGGTCTGCGAGCGCGTCGAACTTATTCGCCGCGATTGCATAGAACTCCTCATCGCCCATCTCGCGGGCGGCCGCCATCATGGAGGCCCAGTAGTAAGCCCCGGTCATTCGGTAGTTGCCCGCGTCGAGCAGTTCAAATGCGACTGTCGGCTCCAGGCGTTGCAGGTCGCCGCCCGTGCTATCAAAGTAATGCTGTCGCAGAATTGCCCAACCCGCCTGCGCGATGCGAGGGGACACCATGTTGGTCAGCCAGGTGTTCGACTGAATGTTGGTGGCGTTATTCGATATGGCAGCCAACCCCGTTCTCCGTGACACGATCAGCGCAGCACGCCCATCCCCGCGGCTGAACTCGGACTCGAGAACGTGGTTGAACCGATCGAGCCCGTCCAGGCCGAACCGGGTGCCGTGCTGCCTATCAAATAGCAACGCCCCGCTCATGCCGTAAAGGTTGCATACGGCGAACGACCAATTCGGTTCGCAGGGAAAGAAACACAGCGAAGTGCTGTCGAACTGGCGGGTTACGGCTTGCACGATCGACGGGTAGTCATACACATACGACCTGCCCGGTTTGTCATCAAGGGTGAGGGCGCCTGAGGCGGAGTATTGACAGTCGCCGGTCGCGCGTTCGTATGCGCCGAGTGCCAATGCCCACCAGCCCGAGTACATGATGTTCTCTGATCGGATGGGGTCGGCGCCGAACTTGAAGTTTCCCAAGAAATTCTCGACGCGCCAGTAGTGCCACACCCGACGATCGGTCATCTTGACTATCGCGTTCTGCTGTGCCTGGCGAAGATACCCGTCGAACGCGGGGGCATAGTTGACCTGTAGGGCCGCTAGCGCGTAGTTGGCCGACACCAATTGGTACCGGTAAGCCGCCTCGCGGAACTGGTCGATCGTGTTGAACCCGTCGAAGCGATCGATCGGCTGCAAGAACAGGTCGATGAGATATCGCATCTCGTGAAGGTCCTTGGCGGACAGTTCCCCTACCGGTGGGCATTTCGGCTCGGGCTCAACGAATTCGACTCGCGAAAGCTGGGTGCCGATCGTGACGGCGTTCCGACGTGCCCGTCGTCGATCGACGGCGAAATAGCCGGCGGCCGTCGCGAAGGCTGCGGCCGTTAGCAGCGGGACGATCACTCCTGCCGGCCGCCATACCTGCTGACCGACCGTCAATGCCGCCAGGCCTGCTGAGCCGAGCCACACCAGCACGGGAAAGAGGAAGCCGCCACAGAGAACCCACAACGCCACGGAGACCACGAACAGGATGTGTGTGAGCACGGTCGCCCACCAGAGGCCGCTGGACAGGAACCCCGCACCGGGGAACCACATCCCGAGTCCGGCTGCCTGCAACGGGGCCGGTGCCCGAAGCAGGGTGGGCAGCAGGCCCAGAGCGGCGACCACGGCCCAAATCAAAAGAGTCCGGATGCGATAACGCCGGATGACCGGCCCAGCAGTCGTCGGCGAGCTGAGGTAAAGCGAGCCAGGAGCTTCGACTGCGGTCATCGCGCCTTCCACGTCGAGTGGTGGTTGATGGTCAGCGTCGCACCTCATTTACGGACGCCACGTGAACCGTTATTATGGACGATAGTGGGTGGCAAAGTTGCGTGTCAACCAGATCTGCCGGCAATACAGGAGGCGTCACACATGGCATGTTGCGCACTCGTGCTGCGGTTACTCGCGTACGTATTCGACCGAATGGGGCTGGACGGCGGTCGCCTCGGAGCACAGTCAATTCAGCGAGTCCCGATCTTCCCTCTGCTGGCGCTGATGGTGCCGGAAATAGCGGTGAGTCTTCTACTGGTGCGATCACCCGCGTGGACCGGACACCAGCACTCCAGCCACCAAGACCACATGATGATGCCGCCCGGGTCCATGCCGCGTGGCGTTGACACGGTCGTCCTGACCGGCAGTGTGGTCGCAGCAGTGGTTGTCGCCGTAGTAACCGTTTTCCTCGCGCGCCACGGCTACAAC
>Ga0073928_10008501_pt1 | contig 12867 bp, 10 predicted proteins | sample PaiPotPPA55metaG_FD_76969 | JGI IMG/M metagenome (GOLD analysis project Ga0073928, IMG submission 76969) | Iron sulfur acid spring bacterial and archeal communities from Banff, Canada, to study Microbial Dark Matter (Phase II) - Paint Pots PPA... ...
AGACGCGTGTTCATCTCCATGAAATAGAAACTGCCGTCCTGGTTCGCGATGAACTCGACGGTCCCCGCGCCGACATAGCCGACCACCTTCGCGGCGTTCACGGCCGCCTGTCCCATTGCGGTCCGTCGCTCCGACGTCATGCCGGGTGCGGGCGCTTCCTCGATCAGCTTTTGATGTCGGCGTTGAACGGAGCAGTCACGCTCAAACAGGTAGACGCAATTGCCGTGCGTGTCGCCGAACACCTGGATCTCGATGTGACGAGGCTTCAGCACGTATTTTTCGACCAGGACCTGTTCGTCGCCGAAGGCGTTGGCTGCCTCACGCTTGCATGAGGCGAGTGCGGCTTCGAAATCGGCGGCGGCATCAACGCGACGCATACCTTTCCCTCCGCCTCCGGAACTGGCCTTGATCAGCACCGGATAGCCGATCTGGTCCGCTTGCTGGGCGAGGAAGACGGGATCCTGGTTGTCGCCGTGGTATCCAGGCGTCAGCGGTACGCCCGCTGCTCCCATCAGTGACTTTGCAGCCGATTTCGAACCCATCGCTCGAATTGCGGACGCTGGCGGCCCGATGAAGACGATACCGGCCTTTTCGCAGGCTTCGGCGAATTCCTCATTCTCGGACAGGAAACCGTAGCCCGGATGGATCGCCTCCGCCCCGGTTCGCCTGGCGACGTCCAGGATGCGCTCGCCGACGAGATAAGATTCACGCGCGGCGGCCGGACCGATGAGCACTGCCTCGTCCGCCAGTCGAACGTGACGCGCATTGGCGTCGGCCTCGGAATATACCGCGACGGTCGCTACCCCGAGCCGTCTGGCTGTTTTGATGACGCGGCATGCGATTTCACCGCGGTTCGCGATTAAGATCTTCTTGAACATCCCTACTTCCCAGAATCCATGCGCGGTTCCCGCACGAGCGTTATGTAACCGTCCAGACAGGGCGGCGTTCGTCGAAGAAGGCGCTCATTCCCTCCGGCGTTGTGGACCTCGGGACGGTTCATCCAGATCCAAGCTGCAGGCCCACGGCGCTCCAGTCTCGGTGTTGGACAGGTCATGGTCATGCTCACATCCGGAAGACGCCAAACTTCGTGGAGGGGATCGGTGCGTTCAGAGCCGCGGCGAACGAGAGGCCAAGCACCCTGCGGGCCTGGGCCGGATCAACGACGCCGTCATCCCACATCCGCGCCGTCGCATAATAAGGGTGGCCCTGCGTCTCATACTGTGAGCGGATCGGCGCCTTGAATTTCTCTTCTTCCTCCGCGCTCCATTCGCCACCCTTGAGGGCCATGCCGTCGCGCCGGACGGTCGCCAGTACACCGGCCGCCTGCTCTCCTCCCATGACGCTGATGCGCGCATTGGGCCACATCCAGAGAAAGCGCGGCGAATAGGCCCGGCCGCACATGCCGTAATTGCCGGCCCCGAAACTGCCGCCGATCAGCATTGTGACCTTGGGAACCTGGACGGTCGCAACCGCGGTCACCATCTTGGCGCCGTCCTTCGCGATCCCTCCGTTCTCGTACTTCCGCCCGACCATGAAGCCCGAGATATTCTGCAGGAACAGCAGGGGCACGCCGCGCTGCGCGCACAACTCGATGAAATGCGCACCTTTTTGGGCCGACTCCGAGAACAGGATGCCGTTGTTGGCAACGATTCCGACCGGCATGCCGTAGAGGCGCGCGAACCCGGTAACCAAGGTCGTGCCGTAGCGCGGCTTGAACTCGTCGAAGCGCGAGCCGTCGACGAGGCGGGCGATGATCTCGCGCACGTCGTAGGGTTTGCGGGTGTCCTGCGGGATGATGCCGTAGAGTTCGGCGGGATCGTAGAGCGGCTCCTCGCTCGGCTCCATGGCGACCCGCAGCTGCGGCATGCGGTTGAGGTTAGCGACGATCCGGCGCGCCAGGTGAATGGCGTGGGCGTCGTTCTCGGCGAGTTGGTCGGCGACGCCGGAAATCCTTGTATGAACGTCGCCGCCACCGAGGTCCTCGGCGCTGACTTCTTCACCCGTCGCCGCCTTCACCAGCGGCGGGCCGCCCAAGAAAATCGTGCCCTGGTTGCGCACGATGACGGTCTCGTCGCTCATGGCCGGCACGTAAGCCCCGCCCGCGGTGCACGAGCCCATCACCATCGCCACCTGCGGAATGCCCTTGGCCGACATGTTCGCCTGATTGAACAAGATGCGACCGAAATGGTCGCGGTCGGGAAACACCTCGTCCTGCTTCGGGAGGAATGCCCCGCCCGAGTCGACGAGGTAGAGGCAGGGCAAGTGGTTCTGTTCGGCGATTTCCTGCGCCCGCAGGTGCTTCTTGACGGTCATCGGGTAGTAGGTGCCGCCCTTCACGGTCGCGTCGTTGGCGACGACCATGCATTGCACGCCCTGCACGCAACCGATGCCTGCGATGAGGCCCGCCGCGGGCGCATCGCCACCGTACATCCCGAGTGCGGCGAGCTGCCCGATCTCCAGGAAGGGCGTGCCGGGATCGAGCAATTGAGAGACTCGGTCGCGAGGCAGGAGCTTGCCGCGCGCGGTGTGTCTGGCGCGCGCTACCTCCCCGCCGCCTTGGGCGACATCCGTCACTTTCGTTTTCAAATCCTCCACCAGAGCCCGCATCGTGTCCACGTTGGTGCGAAACTCCGACGACTGCAGATTTATTTGTGTCTTCAATGCCTGCATTTGTGTTTCCTCCCGACCGTCACGCGACCGCTTGCAACGATTCTTGGTAGCACTGCATCTAGCTGTGCCCATTGTTGACGCATACGACGGCCTTTCCGGGAAGCGCGCGGCCATCTCCGCGAGCAACGCGCAATCGTAAAATCGCTGTGTGGCGAATCCGCCGTACGGCGGACGTATGAGTGCGCCTCGGTCTGAGCCATTTCTCCCTCCCTGTGGCTTTTGCCGATGAAGGAAGCGCTACTGCGCGGCTGAGGATTTTTGTTGCCAATAGGGTTGCAAATCGTGCCAAGATCGAGGGATGAAGCAGGTCGCTGCAACGCCGGTCGCCTTTGTCAGAGCTATGGTTATGGCCTATGAAAGGTATGGAAAAGATCCCGAAGCAGCGCTCCGGCAGGCACAAATCACGCCAGAACTCCTCTGCCTGCCGAACGGCCGGATCACGGCGTCGCAGATGGAAACGATCTCGGGTCTGGCCATGCAGGACCTCGACGACGAGGCGCTTGGGTGGTTCAGCCGGCGGCTGCCTTGGGGCAGCTACGGCATGCTGTGCCGGGCCTCGCTCACCTCGCCGACGCTCGGCGTCGCGTTGAAACGCTGGTGCCGTCATCACCGGCTTCTGACCAACGACCTCGTTTACAGACTGACCGTGACCGACGGGGTCGCCGAATTGGTTGTCGAAGAGAAGCGCGATCTGGGCCCGATGCGCGAATTTTGCCTCATCACCAGCTTGCGGTTTGTTATCGGCTACGCCTGCTGGCTCATCGACTCCCAGATCGCCCTCGACGAAACTGCCTTCGCGTTCGACGTCCCGCTGCATTCGGACCTATACCCGCTCCTCTTCTCGCCGGGGCCAGTTCGCTTCGGCTCCTACTGGACCGGATTTCGCTTCGATGCGCGCTATCTGAACCTTGCGCCTCGGCGCGACGAGCAGTCGATGACCGTGATGCTCAAACGCGCGCTGCCGCTGACCGTGTTGAAGTATCGCCGCGACCGGCTGCTGGCTCAGCGGGCGCGCGAACGCTTGAAGCGCGGACCCCATTCGGCCGCTTCGCTGGCGGAAGAACTCAACCTTTCAATGCGCACTCTCTACCGGCGGCTCCACGAGGAAGGCACATCGCTCCAGGCCCTGAAGGATGAGGCTCGTCGCGACAAAGCCCTCGACCTTCTGGGCCGAACGGAGAAGTCGATCAAGCAGATCGCGCAAGCAGTAGGATTCCGGAGCGAAAAGAGTTTCGCCCGCGCCTTCCGGTCGTGGACCGGATCTGCGCCGACGGCCTACAGGTCGGGCAAGAATTCCAAGAATCCGCAGGGCGTCGTCGATCGCCTCGCGAGACGCGAACCAGTCTCGACGATTGACCGGCTCAAGATTCGGATATTGAAACTGGGCGATCAGAGATTCCCGGCAGAAAATCCCGGGCACGCCCCCAGGAAAAGGTGAAATCAGCCGCAGAGACCACGTTTGAGCGCGCTATCCTGCGGATAAGTCACGCATTCTCAAATCCCGTTGGTTTTCTCTCCGGAGACTTTGACTGGCTGGCTGGGGCTGCAGTGCAGATCGCACCCGTCTCTACGAGATTTCCCTGCTATCAGGGAATTTAACAGGGAATTTTGCGATTCTGAGGCATCTGGAGACGGTTTTCGCAGAAGAAACCGCTGTGCTGCAGCCACTTATTGAGCAATTCCCTACTCAAATTAACAGGGAAATTATTTCGGATAACAGGGATTTCTAACCCAGTAACAGGGAATTTTATGTACAAGATGTACGCGTCCATTTCTCACACACTTGTCTCTTTAAGGTTCGGACGCGATCTGTTCTCGCCGATAAATTTTCAGGTAGAGGACGAGATGTCGCCAGTTCGCGAACGTAACGGAGAGGCTTTTTGGCGGGCCCACTATGAGTGCCTGGATAGAAAGCGAACTCAATCAACGTGAGTATTGCGCGGCTTGCGGGATACCGCTCAAGGCGTTCGGCAATTGGCGGGCGAAGTTCAAGGCCGAGCCACAACAGCCGGCGCGCAAGATGCTCTATCCGCGAGGCGGCCTAAGTCATGCCCTTAGTCATGGTCTTAGTCATGGTCTTAGTCATGGTCTTAGTCATGGGCTTAGTCATGACTTAGGTGATTCGGTCACCTCATCAACTCGGATAGGGTTTTCGGCACACACAGCGGATTCACTCGAACGACGACGATTGCCGTTCTGATCTACAACATCCAGTCGATATCCCCGCCGTCACCGGGACGTTCACCGTCGCTTTTGTCTCCCTCTGCAATGCCCAGATAGAATCTTTTGATATCTTCGCTTTGGGATAATTCGGCGGCGGGTCCGCCCTTCAGGATCATCCCATTGCTCAGCACATAGCCGAAATCGGCATGCTTGAGTGCCACCCGCGCATTTTGCTCAGCAACCAAAATAGGAAGACCTAACTTGCTATTTAGTGCTTTTAGGATCTCGAAAATCTGAGCAACGATCTGAGGGGCAAGACCCATCGATGGCTCGTCCAGCAGCAGCAGCTTCGGTTGCGCCAGCAAGGCGCGGCCGATCGCCAGCATTTGCTGCTCTCCGCCAGACAAAATTCCGGCTTTGCTTTTGCGATGGACCGCCAGTTTTGGAAAGTACTCATAGATATCGTCTATGCTCTTGATCAATACTTTTTGTCGTTGACCGGCGTTGTTTGCAGCGACCGCGAGATTCTCTTCGACCGTGAGATTGAGAAAGCATCTTCGTCCCTCAAGTACTTGAACGATTCCACGCCGCACCAGATATTCGGGCTCGATCCCCTGAATTTCCTTGCCGTCATATATGATCGCACCCTCCGTCACCTCGCCGCGCTCAACGCTAAGCAGATTAGAGATTGCCTTGAGGGTCGTGGTCTTTCCCGCTCCGTTTGGGCCGAGCAGAGCCACCATTCCGCCGGTCGGAACGGTTAGCGACACACCGCGAAGTGCAAGGATGATATTGGAGTAGACCGCACTTACATTAGACAAGATGAGGCAATTTCCATCTGACGTTCCGCTGTCTTGCGGCATGACGATATCCTCCCTGTTGACGGGCAATCCAATCTCTAGCGGTTGACCGTCAATGGCCACGCGACAAGTTTCAGGTGCAGGTTGCGAACGCTCCGGACAATTCCCTGGGGTTCGACGATCACAAAATATACGATGAAGATGCCGAAGATGATCTGCTCGAGACAGGCCAGCACGCCTGTGCTCAGAGGCAGCGACATCGTCGCGGGAATCATGTTGAGCAGAATCGGAACAATCAGGACGAAGGCCGCGCCGATGAAGGAACCCATGATCGTGCCGATTCCGCCGATGATGATCATGAACATGATCTTGAAGGACGTATCGATCGAGTACGACGTAATCCCAAGCGATTTAAGAAAGACGAATGCCCAGAGCGACCCCGCCACTCCGCAATAGAATGAACTTATGGCGAAGGCAGATAGTTTTGCCTTCGTAATGGAAATACCCATCAGTTGGGCCGCTGTTTCGTTATCCCGGACGGCCATCCATTGGCGGCCGATATGGCTTCGCGTCAGATTGACTGCTAGCAGCGTCATCAACGTGACCACGGCCAGCGAAAAGTAATAGCCTTTAATGGGTGTATCGATCGGAACGCCGAGCACGGAAAACGCGGGCGTCGAGACCACACCTGATGCATGGTCGTTCCAAAACCACGACACCTTCGAGAACAGCCATTCGATAAAGAATTGCACTGCGAGCGTCGCGATCGCCAGATAGAACGCGCGCATCTTGAGGCTGGGCAAGCCAAATACAATGCCAACTCCGGCGGCCGCCAATCCGCCAACGAAAAAATCCAGAACGATGGGGATTTGCGGTACATTCGTCGCAAGTTTGTAACTCGCATAGGCGCCAACCGCCATGAACGCGCCCGACCCTAGTGAGGCCTGCCCCGCATAGCCCATCAGAAGATTGAGGCCGATCGCCGAAATGCTGAAGATGAGGAAAGGAACCAGCAGCGTACTCAGCGCGTAGGTGCTGGCGATATGAGGGACGACGAAGATAGCCAGCCCGATTGCAAAGGCGGCGAGGATTCGATCCTCAGGCCGCTTGATTATGAAGAATTGCGAAGAATACGAAGTCGGCAATCGTCGCGCAGCGCGATAAAACATGACTCAGATCCTTCGCAGATCTTGTGTTCCAAAAAGACCGGCGGGTCTCACGAGGAGGAAAGCGATGGCGACGATATAGGGAACCCAGCTCTCCGTGGCACCACCGATGATCGAGCCGAAATAAACCTCGAACAGCTTCTCGCTGGCCCCGATGATGAGACCTCCCACAATTGCGCCCGGGATGGAGGTAAGACCGCCCAGGACTATTACCGGCATTGCCTTGAGCGCGACCAGATTGAGCGCCGGCTGCACGCCGAGCTTGGCGCCCCAAACGGTGCCAGTAACCAGGCAAACGACACCGGCGACACTCCAGACGATGATCCACACCGTGCGGATCGATACACCAATCGAGATCGCCGCCTGGTGGTCATCGGCAACGGCACGAAGTGAAAGCCCTACCTTGGTCCTCTGGAAGAAATAGGCGAGCGCGAGCACGATGACTCGCAGATAGCCGCTACAGACAAATCGAACTGGTTAATAAAAATATCACCGACAACAAACTGTCCGACCGGCAGCCCAACATCGAGCACATGTACTTCCGCGCCCCAGACTAACTGGCCCAGTCCGAGCAGAACGTAGGAGAGCCCTATCGTCACCATGAAAAGACTGATTTGCGACTGGTTGACGATTCGGCGCAGGATGAAATACTCCACGCTATAAGCGAAGACCACCATCACAATAACCGTCAGGATTGCCGATACCGGAATGTTCAGACCCAGATCGCTGATACCCACCAGCGTCATGGCGGCAAACAGAACCATAGCGCCCTGGGCGAAATTGAATACGCCGGAAGCTTTGTAGATCAGCACAAATCCGATCGCGACGAGCGAGTATAAAACCCCTGTCAGCAGGCCGCTGATCAAGACTTCGAAGAAGAATTGCACGTTCGACGACATTTGCCTTCTCCGTTTCCGCCTAATGCTCTACGCCAAGGTAAGCTGAGATAACCGCGGGGTTTGCGGATATCTCGAAGGGCGTCCCATCCGCTATCTTTTCACCGCGGTCCAGCACCGCGATCCTGTCCGACAATCCCATGATGACCCCGATATCGTGCTCGATCAGCACGAACGTAACCTTCATCTTGTCGTTGACACTCCTGATGAACCCACTCATTTCCGCCTTTTCGTGCTGATTCATTCCGGCCATCGGCTCGTCAAGCAGGATCACCTTCGGCTCCGAGGCGAGCGCGCGGCCGAACTCGATGCGCTTCTGGATGCCATAGGGGAGTTGACCGACCGGTTCGTCGCGCACGGCCTGCAGTCGAAGGAAATGAATAATCTCCTCGACGGCCGCCCGGTGTTCTATTTCCTCGCGCCGCGCCCCGCCGACGAACATTGCAACCTGAAGCAGGTTTGTCTTCATCTTCAGATTTCGACCGAGCAAAAGATTTTCGACGGTCGATAGTCCTCTAAAGAGAGCCAGATTCTGAAATGTACGGGCCAAACCGGAGCGCGCCGCCGATGAAACCGAAATAGTTGATTTGTCGGCCCCCGCCAAGGCCACGGTTCCACTGGTAGGCTTGTAAAAGCCGTTTATGCAGTTGAGTAGCGAGGTCTTTCCGGCCCCGTTCGGACCAATAATCGCGAAAATCTCCCCTTCCCGGACCTTCAGGCTTACTCCCACCAGCGCCGACACGCCTCCGAACCGAAGGCTGACGTCATCAACGATAATCGTATCGGCCCCGATCTTGGCGTTTGTGTTTTGCATCGAGAGCGCCATCGCTATGCAACACCCAATTTTGGCAATTGCGCCATTTTGACATTAGCTGAATCGGTCTCCAACGCTGAGGCCGGCACCAGGCTTTGGACCCGCTCGTGTCGCAGGCCGCCATGTCTTGTGAGAGTCCCTTCGCCGGCCGAGAGCGGCTTGACGAACCATGCAAAAGAACTGATTTGGGTGACGATTCCTGCCGCGTCCTTCTCTGACGCCAAATTGGATTTTCGAACAATGCCCGCCAAAGCCGAGATTGCTTCCTTTTGTTCGATCAGTTCGTGATAGGGAGATCCAGAATCGGGAGAAACCGCTCGAAGGCAATCCACGTCCGGATTGATCACGGCGACCCAGCCGCCTTTGCCATCTGGTCTGAAGATGGAATTTCGGATCAGCAGCTCCGAGTTCAGTCGAGTAGCATGCGCCCTCAACGAGATGGCTACTCGGTCGTCAAGTTCGTCAAGGTCGATGTCTTCCAGAAATGTCAAAGCGCCAGTCTTGTCGATCTTCCCGAAAATCGATGCTCGGCCCCAACCATCACCGTCCGTTTTCAGCGGCACGATCATCCCCTCGCCCTGCAGAATGCCTACTGCAGGACGATTAGTGCGGCAAAGAGCCTGGCCCGCGGCATTTCGAGTTAGCTCCACCCCATCGACGGCGATATCTACCGCGTCGCTTTCGGAAGCCGGATAAGCGACAGAGCCCAACACGCCTCCATATCGGGGATCGAGATCTATCGGTTTGATGTCAATGCCGAGACTCTTGAAGCGCGCGGCAAGGTCCGGCGGCAAAATCCCCTCCGCGCAGAAGGCGGAACGAAGCTTGGAAAAACCGATAACATTGCGAAGCGGGGCACGAAATGCGGCATCTAACAATTGAACAGCGATGACATGAATGAAACTGGCGCGTGCGAGGTTAGCCTTATGCGCCAACTCATGCGCTGCCAGAGAGTTCGACCATTTATAGATCCAGAAGAAGATTCGTGAAGAATGCCGAATATCGACCTCTATTCGCGACAGCATCTTGCGATAAAAGGATATCGGCGCAAGCATCACGTCGGGCGCCAACACACGCAAATCCTGCAAGACGGTAGCGGAATTCTCGACCGAGCTAAGCAACGCCCTTTGGCAAAGAGCCGCGGAGAATTGCAGAAAGTCACCAAACCACGAAATTGGCAGGAAGCTTACCAGCTCATCATTCGCCTTCATGCCAGCAAGCGACGCAAACTCCCTGGCGGCCTTAGCAACGCAGGCATGCGAGCAGACCACCAGAATATTTTCGCCCGCCTCATCGTAGGTCGAAATCGCGACAGCCTGATCGGTCTGCAAAGCAATCCATGGTTCGGCACGGGTGTCGATGCGATCAGGCCGGAGATCCCGCTCCGTGACGACGAGGCCGCCATGATCGTCAACTTCCAGCCCGCGATCCAAAGCTATGACGAGGCGCAACTTTGGGCATCGGGAGCGAGCACTAACCGCAACCTCAACCTGGGCTTCGGAGCCAGCAACAAAAAACGCAAATCCTGCCTTCGCATACACGCTAGCAAATTCTGACGAACCGATGCGCGAATTGATGAGTATCGGCAAGGCGCCGGCGCGTTGAACCGCCAGCACGTACCAATACAATCTCGGATTGGTCTCTCCCCCGATCGCGACCATTGTGCCGGGGCGAACGCCGGCTTGAGACAACATCCCGTGAATGTTAACAACTTCGCGCTCCACTTCGACCCAGGTCCAGTTCTTCCAGAGGCCGCGAAGCTTGGCGCGATAAGCGATTGAGCTGCTCGATTCAATCGCGTTGGCGCGCAAGACCTGCCATAGCGACATGCCGGCCGAAATCTCCGCGCCAGGAACATCGATCCGGCGCAAAGTTGGCGTTTCCACTGCGATCGAAGCAGGCTGACGAATTGGCCTCATCTCCTCTATTCAGACTTGGCACTGGACGGGAATTCTTCCGCTTCGAAAAATGGCAGCAGACCGGTTTCAGGGTGACAATTTATATATTCGAACTCCGTCCGGTCGCGCAGGATGGCTACCTCATGCCAGGTTCGCAGTTCCAGTATGAAGTTATACTTCCGGTACATGTGTTGCCACTTGGAAAATATGACCAAATGCGTCCTGTGAGTCGCCGACCAATCCTCCAGATTTCCAATGCTTAGGAAATATCCGAGTCCAAATGTCTGTTCTGTCTTTTCACCGTTTGGTCCGACAACTTCCGCAAATCGCAGGGAGCAACAACCTGTCTCCTCGGGATTGTCTCGCAAGAAATCCATTCCGCTCTTCAAGACGGGAGCGATTTCATCGATATAGGTTTTGCGCTGCTCGGCCCCGCAATGCGCATAGTCCTGGCCGGATCGTATGTAGCAAAGATTGGTGGGAGCCTTCACCCGCCAGCGTTTGCCAAAGGTGTCGCGCGCGGCGCTGCGCTGCAATTTATTGCCCAACGGACTTACAAACTCATCCTTCAACGAATTCGGAATTCGATCTCGCATTGAGCCCCAATAACCATGAGTTCGGTCATTGGGGGCCATCCGGGCCGCGGCGCACGAGACGCCCGCGGGATTTTCAGTACCGAAGATCGTTTCGAAATCGTCACAGGCAATTGAGAACGTTTCAAGCCAGTAACCCGCCGTTTCGAGCAGCCGCTCAGGACCGGCAAGCCATCGCCGCATCGCACTGTCATGTCGCCAAGCGTCGAATTTCTCGGCGTCGGTCCAGTACGCGATCCAGAACCGGTTCTTGTAGTCGGAACCGTCGACATATTCGGCTCGATCGACCTGCGTTGGGCCATTCTCCTCGTCGAGCAATGCCTCGTCGGGCAATAGCCCCATTCCGTCACAAGACTGCACTCCAATCAACGCAACACAAATGCGACTAACGTCAGAACCGAACTCCGCCTTCACCAACGGGTATGGCGGCTCCCAGCCTTCTCTCATCCGCAACGCCATATCAACCTCCTAATGGATCGGATCCGGCCCGACCGGCCGCAGCCGGACGGCGTGGTCGTTGTCGTCACGGCCTCAAAAGCGTCCGTCGTCGATGGCGCCACTTTCGGATTCCAGCAAGTATCGTTCGGCTTCCAACAAGGGAATTGGGCGCTGAGGCAAGAACATTGCCGCCCTCTCGGGATATCGGACCGACGGAAGCATATTTCCGTAACCGTCCAAATATCTTACGGGTGTTCTTCCATTGGCGTTGACCAAGAGCGACAAAACATCCGGCCGTGCGTAGTGACCAACGGGGTCCGCGGCTGCCTTCGCTTCCAAAATCACGCGCAAATCCAGGTCGGCGTAGATGATCCCCTCGTCGCCTTCCGGCAGCGGCTCGGCAAGCGAATCGCCGCCTGGCCCGAAGATGCGTGCAAAGCCGCCGCCAATCGGGATCAGGGCTTTCTTGTCCTCGGTGTCGCAGAACCTATCCTGTGCCGCTTGGCCGTAGACCTGTGTGGAGCAAAGTACGAAACAGGCGCCCTCGATGCCATATGAACAGGTAACGGTCTCGCTGGTCTTGATGCTGACTTGGGGAGAGCCAGGTTGATACATCGACATGCTTGGCCAACTGGCCACATGGATTTGTTCGTGGAGGCTGTACATCATGAACTTGCTGAGCGGCTGGAAATGCTCCCAGCAGTTCAGTGCGCCTACACGGCCGAAAGGAAATTCATAGACCAGGAAGTCGGTGCCATCGCCCTCGCCATACACCGTGCGCTCCATATGAGTGGGTTTTAACTTGCGACGATTTCCGACGATCGTGCCCGTGGCATCGATGAAGACCTGGCTCATGTAGCGCGTAGCGCCTTGGCGCTCGCAATAACCCATCACGACCGCAATCGAGTTCCTCGCCGCGGCAATTTGCAATCGCTTCATTCGTTCATCACCGAGCTGAAGCGATGCTTCGTGGTGTGGCACGACAAACTGCCCCGCCCATTTCTGATCGCCGAGCCATATCCACCAGGGATAACCGGGGATAAACACCTCTGGGAAAGCGATGATTTCAGCACCTGCTCGCGCGGCCCGCTCAATGAATTCGATCGATTTGGTAATCGTCGCATCGGCGTCGAGCCATACTGGTTCTGCCTGAACGACTGCGGCCTTGGCGACTGAAACGTAGGAAGGCATAGTTTTTCTCCCGATGAATTTGAAGATGGGCGGAGCCAGGCTTGCGGCTGGCTCCTGCATGTCAGTTGCCGGCGGAACAGTCGCGCGGCGCGCGTCCCATCTCCTTAGCGAGAGTTTCGGCTGAGCTCTGTACCAGCGGCTTGGAGAAGTCGTTGGTACCGCTAAGCCAGTCGGAAATCGCATTCCACTTCTTGCCATCCCACTGGATCAGCCGAAGTTTTCCGCCGCCGGCATGATC
>Ga0073928_10008503_pt1 | contig 12867 bp, 9 predicted proteins | sample PaiPotPPA55metaG_FD_76969 | JGI IMG/M metagenome (GOLD analysis project Ga0073928, IMG submission 76969) | Iron sulfur acid spring bacterial and archeal communities from Banff, Canada, to study Microbial Dark Matter (Phase II) - Paint Pots PPA... ...
GGTCTGTTCGTGGGCGATACGCGACTCAAGGTGAAGAGCGGACCGAACGACGGCGACAACCGCATCAATGGCGGCTCGTTGCGAGTGCTTTGAAAAACGACCCTTTTTTCGCTCGGGCATCGCGCGCGCGAGCGGGAAACGCGAGAAAGTGGAGGGCGACGATGGCGACGACAGGCAAAGACGGCAAGGCGCCCGTGGCAGACACGCTCGAAGAGCCGGACCCGATGCCGCGCGACGAGAGACGAAGCTACGACCGCTTCGACGTCGAGTGGGCCGTCGACTGCATCGCCGAAGACACGTTCCTCTACGCGGCGATCGCCAACATCAGCGCGATGGGCATTTTCGTGAAGACAACCAGTCCGCACGCGATCGGTTCACGGCTCATTCTGTCGTTCGCTCCGCCCGGGTACGAGCCATTCAAGCTCGAAGGCGAGGTGACCTGGATCAACGCCGTGCGCTCCGACGGCGACAATCCGAACCCCGGCATGGGCGTTCGTTTCGTGAATCTGCTCCCGGATGACCGCGAACGCCTCGTCGAAGTAATCCGGACGATCGCGTACATCCGCGGACCGGCGTAAGAACTTCGCGTCGGGCCGCGGACTCGATGCGACGGGACTCGATGCAGCAGCGCATCGATGCGACTAGTCTTTGCGCAATCGCTCGAGCTCGGTGTGCGCGCGCTCCTTGTGCGAGTCGACGCGAAGAAGCGCATTGAGACGGACGCGGGCCTCGCTGGCATTGCCGATGGATCGGAAGCAGATGCCGCCTTCGAGCAAAGCGTCCCACCCGACCGGAGTGCCCGCGGCGCGTTGCGCGAGATGGTCGAAACGAGTGACGGCCGCGCGACAGCCCTTGCCGGCGCGTGCCGCGCGCGAAGCCCAGAGCTCGGCGTTAGGGTCGCTCGCGGCGAGCGTGTCGAATGCGCGCATGGCTTCGTCGAACTGGCCCGCCCGATACTGGATCGCCGCCGCCTCGAAGGGCGAAGGCGGCTCGATGGGCTTCTGGCTGGCGCTTGCGACGGGCAGGGCAGGGGTACCTTGCTGAGTGACCGTGACCGATGCTTCGGTCGGCGCATGCGCCTTTCCGCGAAGAAGAAGGACGCTCGTTCCGATCATGACGAGAAAGACGGCGGACATCGCCGTCTGCGGGCGCATCGCCCAGCTACCCGCCAGCGAGACGACCCGGGCGGTTCGTTGCCGCAGGGACGGCACGTCTCCGGCTCCGCCGGAGCGTGGTCGAAACGGTGATCCGAGATCGTGTGCGTGCCCCGCCGGGGCAACAATCGCCTGCTCGAGTCCGTCCGACGAGAGCGCGAGGGGCACGGACGCGACGCGACGGCTTGCGCGCAGGCCGCGCAAGCGTGCGGCACACGTGGCACAGATGGCGGTGTGATCCCTCGCAGCGGCCCGCTTCGCGGCGTCGATCTCGCCGTAGAGCACGTCCATCATCGCGGATTCGAACTGATCGCAGTCCATCGGGGTCTTTCAGCGGGAGCCGCGTCGCGTCTTCATCGTTTCGAGCACGCTCCGGCCGAGGGAGGAGACAATCTTCGCTCATTCCTTCCCGAAGAACGAAGGTTTCTGAGCACCCCTCAAGAATGAAGTGCCCACGGGCTCCCCCCGTGTACTTGAATCGCCGTCGGGAGGCGATTCGGCTCTGGGCGTGAAAAGGGGGCTGCGTCGAAGCGGCAGGCGCGGGGCGGACAAACGGCAGAGGTCGCATTCTTTTATGGTATGCATCGCGTTTGAGCACGCCGCTGTCTGCGGACGTGCCGTGCGATCGTCGTTTCGATTGCCGGGCATCGGCTCGCAGCGCCGACCGTCGCCTGCCGGGCTCGCTCAAGCCGTGCGGCGCCGGGAAGACCACGAATTTTTAGGCGATCCAGGTCGAAAGGCGCAGTTGCCAACGCCGCGTCCGCGAACATACACTCAGACCGCCCACCGGGGCCGTCTGCCCTCCGCCTCCCGGCGCGCCGCTGCCGACGCTCCGCCGTGCTTGGAACGCCCGAACCATCCATAAGGGGAATCGAAATGCGACGCCGAGTGACGATGATCCTTGCCTTGGTATTGCCGCTCGCGGCCTATCCCGTGCTTGCGGCAGCGCAGTCCAGGACCAGCGCTGCGCCTCCGGGGTCTGCTTCGTCCGCCCCCGCGCCCGCTAGCTCGACCGCGACGCCTTCCACCGCGGCGGCAACCGGCAGCACATTGGAGACGACACGGGCGGCGCCCCCATCCGCGTCGACGCCATCGCCGGTCAACGTCGACATGGCCAGCCGGCCGGCGGACCAGGGAATGAACGGCGCCACCTACGCGGTTCGCCTGCGTGACTTGGAGCAGCAGGTCGACGAGCTCAAAGACCACGTTCGTCGCAGCCACACGCGCCTGGCCCTCCTCAGCGATACGATCTTGGGCGGGGGTACCGCCGGATCGAGGTCCGAGGTGGACTTCAAGAACGAGATGTCGAGCGCGTTTCTTCTCACGCGCGCTCTGGTCGTCATCGACGGCCAAGCTCAGTACAACCGGCAAGACGATTCGGGCGCCCTGGCCGATCAGAAGGAGATTCCCATCTTCAGTGGCTCGATGCCGCCGGGCGACCACACGATCCAGATCGCCCTGACCTTCCAGGGCAACGGCTACGGCGTCTTCTCGTACCTGCGGGGCTACAAGTTCGACGTGAAATCGAGCCATGCGTTCACGGCCATCGAAGGAAAGACGGTGACGATCACGGCGACGGCATACGAGAAGGGTGGAGTGACGACGCCTCTCGAGCAGCGGCCGACCATCGAATGGCAAGAGAAGCTGCAGGCGTTCGCGCCCGGCGCGGCTGCAGCGGGGCAGGCGAGGGGCGGCTCGGTTGCGCCCGCGGCGCCCGGCGCCGCATCGGCTCCCAGTGGGGCGGCGGCCGGAGGAGACAAGAAGTGACGTTCGGTCGTCTCCGCGCGGCGGCACCGTGCGCGGCGCTGGTCTGGGCCATCGCGCACGACGCGCGCGCCGGCTCGAGCGACGACCTCGCGGCAGCCCAAAAGGATCTGCTCTACGTCAGCCGCGAAGCTGGCAACGTACAGGCGACCGTCAACCGCGCGAACGCAGAACGACAATCGCCCGAGCAGCGCCTCGCCAACGGCGAGCTTCTGTACCGGATGAAGGACTACGACCGCGCGGTCGTTCTGCTGAGTGAGATCATCGAGGAGTTTCCGAACACACCGAGTTATCCCGACGCTCTCTGGCTGCGCGGCGAGACCTTCTACGCGTCGCACGACTACCTGGCCGCGCGACGCGACTACCACGCCATCGTCGATCGGGGCACCGAGCCGCGATTCCAGGTGTATCTCGGCAAAGCGCTCGCGCGCTCCGTCGACGTCGCGATCCGTTTGAACGATCCGCCCCAGTCGTTTGCCTCCATCAGCGAGAAGTTCAACGAAGTCCCGCCGGCGCTCGTCGATGCGGCGCTCCTTTACGCGAAGGGCAAAGCTCGTTTCCGTCAGGGATTCTGGAATGACGCCATCGAGGCATTTTCGCAGGTTGGTCCCGCCACCGCATACGCGCATCAAGCGCGCTACTTCCAAGGGGTCGCTGCGATTCGACTGGCGCGTCCGTCGTCGCCCGCGCCGGGTGGCGGATCATCCATTCCACAACCCTCCGGCGAAGCCGGAGACGCGGCGAAGAAGACCGATCGGGTGAACTACAAACCGGCGATCGAGGTGTTCCGCGCCGCGACGGTGCTCCCGCCCGATACGCCCGATCATCAGCACGTCATCGATCTGGCGTGGATGGCGATCGGCCGCCTCTTCTACGAGATGGAGCAGTACCAGCCGGCAAGCGAGGCCTACGCGAAAGTCAGCCGCGACAGCCCGGAGTTCGACACGATGCTCTACGAGCTCGCCTGGGTGTACGTCCGCCTGGGCGACATGCAGCGCGCCGAACGAGCTCTCGAGCTCTTGATGGTGAGCGATCCGAACAGCCAGTTCATTGCGGACGGGACGCTCTTGCGGGCGGATTTGCTCCTGCGCGCGGGGTCGTTCGACCGCGCACTGCAGCTTTACCAGAGCGTCCTTGCGGAATTCGACCCGATGCGCGCGCGTGTCGCGTCGTTTCTCGATTCCAGCAAAGACGTGAGTGTCTACTACGACAAGCTCGCGCAACAGGAGCTCGAGCTGCTGGATCAGAGCGATCAGCTGCCGCCCCTCGCGATTCGATGGGCGCGCGAGGCCGAGGACGGTCCGGCGGCGTTCGCCGTCATCGACGACGTCAACGACACGAAGAAACTCATCAAGCAGTCGAATATGTTGGTCGACAAGCTCTTGGCGCTCTCGGGAGCGGCCAACCGAGCGAGGGCTTTCCCCGAGCTCGAGGCGGGCGAAGAGGCGGTGCTCGCGCTGCTCAATCGGATTTCGAAAGCGCGCCTCAGCCTGGCGCGTGGCCTGGACGACGAAGAGCCGAGCGATCTCGGCGGCGAGATCGCTCAGGTGCGCGGGCAGCGTCGCGCCTTGATGGCCATCGTCGAAGGCTTGCCGGTTGCGCCGGAGGACTTCGTCAAGCGCGAGCAACAAGGTCTCGCGCAATGGAACAAGGTGTCTCAGGCGCTCACGCAGCGCTCCTCGGAGATCGACTCGCTTCAGGCCGCCGTCAATGGCCTGCGGCGCGTTCTGAGCGACGGTCCGGCGCAAGGCGTCGCGCGCGATCCGGCGAGTGTGAGGCGGTTTCAGGACGAGCTCGACGCAAACGAGCACGATCTGAAAGTGTACCGCGAGGAGGTCACTCAGCTTCGCAGACAAATCGACATGGGACGCGTGCAGATTGGGCTCGGCGACGCGCGCTACCAGAACGACATGACGGCGCGGGAACAGTTCCGCGACCTGCTCGACCAAGAAGTGCGGATGGCCGCGGGCGGGGCAGCCGGCAGCGACGCGCAGCGGTACCTGGGGCAGGGATCGCCGCTCCTCTCTCGGGCGCGCGAATACGAGGAGCAATTGGTCGCGTCGATGCGGCAGCTCGAGGCCGAAGTGGCGCTGCGCAGCGGCCAGCTCGCGAAGAAGGTGGAGGCGGAGCGCGCGCAGCTCGATAGTTACCAGCAGCAGCTCGTGGCGCTCGACAACGATGCGCGTGATTTGGTGGGCCACGTTGCGCAGCGAAACTTCGGCCTGGTGCGCGACAAGCTGGGCGGGATCATCTTGCGCGCCGATGTAGGGGTGACGCAGCAAGGATGGGAAGTTCGGGAGGAAGAGCTCGGCCGCGTGCGTAGTCTGCAGTCGGAGCGCGCGCGTCAGGAGCAGCTTCTCGACGAGGAGCTGAAAGAAGTCCGCGACGACGGCATTGAGCCGGATCAGTCGGGTAGCAAGTGACGCCGGAAGGTCGACCGAGGATTACGATGGCGACGCGAGCGGAGACAAGAAGGAGTGAGGATGCCCTGGCACGGCTGCGGGCTGGCCTCGCGAGCGATGCGAGGCGGTCAAGATCGAGCAGCCTCCTCGCGTGCATTGTCGCGATTCTCTTGGTGGCGCTGGCGCCGAATGCCATGGCGCAGGAGCAGGCAGGCCCGGGGGCGGGTCGATCCGGCGGAGCCGACGGCACGTCCGCCGACGGCGGCGCGGTCAAACGTGCAGACGTGCCATCGGACGGGGGCGCCCCGCAGACTTCCGTCTCGGCAGCGACGTCCGTCCCCGTTTTCCGGCCGCATGCCTCGCCGCTCCCGCCGCCGACGCCCCAGCAAATCGCCGCTTACGAGGCGATGCGTCCAGAGGCCGACGCCTACGAGAAGAGCGCGCGGGACTACAAGGACGCGATCACGACGATCATCACGCTGCATTACGAAGAGAAGAAGAAAGCGATTCTCGGCGGGCTCGACCAGGAGATTGGCATCGAGCGCGAAGAGCTGAGAAAGGCCAGGGAGACTGCGATCAAGCGGCTCGAAGACTTCGTCGCGAAGTATTCGGGCGCGAATGCCCAGCCGGTTGCCACGCCCGACGCGATGTACCGGTTGGCGGCGCTCTACGAGGAGCGCGGGCGGAGCGACGAAGATCCGAACGCGGACTTCGCGGTGACACTGAAGCCGGCCATTCTTCTTTACAAGCGCGTCATCCGCGAGTTTCCCAATTACAAGGACGTGGCGGGTGTTTACTACTTCCTCGGCCACGCGCTGAACGACGCACGGCGGAGCGACGAGGCGCAGCAGATTTGGCGCTCGCTCGTATGCCGCAACCACTACCAGTATCCCGTCGCGAGCGACCCGAAGGACCCCGACATCGATCGGATCGTCCCCATGCCGCAGGATCACGACGTCGCGTACTGGAAGAACTGGCGGAACAAATATTCGCGCCCCGAGCAGCTCAAGAAAGGTCCGAGAGACGAGACGAGATTCGAAGACCCGTACCCGCAGGACTGCACGATGATCGCCCAGCCGGAGGTCCTGCAGGGTCAAGAGCCGAAGTACGTCGCCGAGGTGTGGTGGCGTATCGGCGACTGGGAGTTCGATCAGCTCGACCTGCCGGGTGGCGTCGTCGAATACGAGCCGTTCGCGGTGTGGGACTACAATCGAGCCGCCAGCGCGTACGGCCACTCGATGCAGTACAAGAAGCCGCCGCTTTTCGGCGTCGCTCTCTACAAGTATGCCTGGACGCTGTTCAAGCAGCAGCGCTACGAGGCCGCGGTCCGCGAGTTCGTGCACCTGCTCGACTACACCGACGAGCAGCAGAAGCTCACCGGTGATCCCGGCGCGGACTTCCGCCAAGAGGCGTATACGTACATCGCAGGCTCGCTCGACAACTACGACTTCGTCGGACCCCCGCCGGAAGACCCGTACGTTGCCCGCCCGGATGTCCTCGACACGGCGAAGAGTCCGGCCGACGCGGAGGCGAAGCTTCGCGTTGCCCTCGATCGTGTTCAAGACGACAGGCTGATCCCGCAGGACAGACCCTGGACGATCGAGATCTACAAGGCCCTGGCGCTCGAGTTCCGTGCAATCAATCAGTACAAGAACGCGCTCGCCGTCTATCAGATGACTCTCGACAAATGGCCGATGGACCCATCGGCCCCGGACATGCAGAACGCGATGGCCGAAGTCTACGACTTGCTCGTCCGCCAGACGAAGGTCGGCGACGAGCGGCACGGCTACGAGCAAAAGGTCCTCGAAGCGCGTACGGCGCTGGCGAAATACATCGGCGATATGCCGTGGGTGGATGCGAACAAGGACAACCCGACCGCGCTGCAGCGCGCCGAGGAGCTCGTGCGCACCGGCCTGAAGGGAGCCGCGATCACGCACACGCGCAACGGCCAGGCGGCGGTGGAGCAGGCAGATCAGACGACCGACCCGAAGGAACAGTTGCGGCTCACCAACTACGCCATCCAGGAATATCGGCTGGCTGCGCTTGGCTGGCTCGGATACTTGAAGCAAGACGAGAACGCGCCGGACGCATACAAGAGCCGCTACTTCTACTCGGACGCGCTCCACAACCAGGTTCGTCTCGAAGTGGTCTTGCACAAATTCGACGCGAAGGAGTACGCAGAGCCTTCTTCGCAAGACATCGCAACGGCCATCCAAGCCGCGATCGATGTCCGCGACTCCGACGAAGACGATCAGTTCATCGACAACGCGGGACTCTTCGTCGTCGACTTGGCGGACGTCGATCGGGATTTGGCATTCCAGCGGTGGCAGGACTCGTCGGGCACGCTGGGTGTAGAGGCTCGAAAGGAACCGAAGCTCGAAGGCGCGGACGACGACAAGAAGGTTACAGTCGACGAGATCCCCGCCGTCATCCGGAAATCGATGGTCGCACGCGACGAGTACATCCAGCGGGTGCCGCCGGAACGTGACAAGCAGAACCGCGCCGAGGAATACGCGTTCTACGCCGCCCAGCAATACTACCTATATGGGCATTTCAAGGAGGCCCAAGACCGATTTCAGGTCATCTACGAGCAACATTGCGGCAAGGATCCGCTCGGTTACGAGGCGTGGAAGCGACTTATCGTAATGAGCAACCTGCAGAAGGACGCGGCGCGGTCGCGTGCGCTGGCCGAGGCGGAAAAGAAGAGGTCATGCGCGAAGACCGAGGTGCAAGTCGCCGAGGAGAAGAAAGGCGACTTGACCGATATCGTCCTACAGAACGCGGCGTTCGAGGACGCGAATCTCGTTTTCAAGCAGGCGCAGGAGGCGCCGCCCGGCGCTGCCAAGGACGCCCTGTGGCGCAAGGCCGCCAAAATGTACGAAGACGCCCTTCGCGCCGCTCCTTCCCATAAGGACGCCCCGGCCGCCGCCATCAATTCTGCGTTCTGCTACAAGCAGGTCGGCGAGTTCAACAAGGCCATCGACCTCTATCAACTCTTCATCGATAACTACGGCAGGGACGACATCCTCGACCACCTCCAGCACGGCGAACCGAAGACGAAGACGCCTCCCGACCTCGCCCAGTACAACGAGCGCATCAAGTACCTGGGTATGGCCTACGACGCCCTGTCGACGACGTATTACGGATTCTTCGCATACCAGCGTGCGGCGGAGTCGTTTGCCAAAATCGCAACCAGCCCACGTTTCGACGAGGACCGCCGCACGAATGCGGCGCGGATCGCCATGGCTCTCTATTCCAACCTCGGCGAGCGCGCCAGCATGGCGAGAATGTACGAAGTGCTCGTCGATCCCAAGAATCATGTTTCGTCCGCGAAGCGGACGGAAGCTGATTATCTGAAAGCGTCCTTCGACTACGCGCAATGGAACCCGACGGGCAGCGAGTCGGCGGCGAACGGGGGCGCACGGGTGCAGGCCATCGGCCAACTGGTGCAGTTCCACAGTGCGAACCGAAACCGGCCGGAGTCCGCGCGATTTGCCCTCGAGGCGGCGTTTCGCATCGCGAAAATGATGCAGGCCGTAAACGACCCGGGAGCCGCGAATTGGTTCAAGACCGCCATCGCCGACTGGGAATACTTCAATGCGCATCCGCTGACGACGACGGCGGCGAACGGCAAGCAGTCGCGAATCGCAGCCGGCGACGCGCCGTATTCGGACTACGGCGGTGAAGCGGACTTCACGCTCGTTGACGAACAAGTGCGAAGCAAGTTCGACTACGCGACCGGGCACCATCACTATGCAGGGCTCGTAGTGGACGTGACCAAACAGGCTGACAAGGACCTCGGCGAGGCCGAGAAGGTGTGGCGTCCTCAGCTCGAGCACGTCGCCACGCGCTACGGCTCGTTCGAATGGGCAGCCGCGGCGACCGCGCGAATCGGATCGCTTTACGACTCGATTCGAACGGGGCTCGACCTGGTCGTTCCGAAATACTTTACGCCGCAGCAAGACGCTCTTCTGGCCAAGCTCCAGAAAGTGGCCGATCAGCTGAATGCTGCCGGCCAGAGTGCGAAAGCCGACCAGATTCAGCAGCAGATCGACGACACGAAGGATCAGATCCGCACTCGGTGGCGCGAGACGAAGGATAGGTACCTCGAGGTTTGCAACCAAAAGATGGTCGCCAAGTACGTGACGGCCGCGCTCATCGCTCGCAAGTACAACGTCAAAGACCCGGCGGTTCAGAACGCAGTCGCACGGCTCGCGTTCTTGTCGGATTACCTCGGTGACGACAAGATGCGCGGGTACGTCGAAACCACGACCGATCCGCTCGATCCCAGCGGCAAGCTCGTGTACGCGAACGGCGAGTTTTTGCAATGGCGCTCCGGCGTCGTGCTGACTCCGCCTGCAAGCGGTCAGCCGGCTCCATTGCCGGTAGGACTGTGAGGGGCAAGATGGTCATGCGACGCGTTTCGGCTCGAGCCGTTCTCCAGTTGTGTGCCGTTGCATGCGGGATCGCACTGCCGGCCGTGATCGCGGCGTGCGGTGGAAGTCCTCCTCCACAGTCGAACGTACCCCAGCTCGCCGCGAGCGATACGGCGAGCTTCGCCACGGCGCCGCCCGCGGCGGAACAGCGAGTCAGCCTCGCCGCAGAGCCCTCCGATGCAGACGAGCTGAGCGGCGATGCCAAGGCAACCTACGCGCGCGGATTTCAGACGTGGGCGTCGGGCGATCTGTTGGGAGCAAGGGCCGCGTTCATGGAGGCGGCGGGCAAGGCGCCGAGAGCCAGCGGTCCGCAATACTCCCTCGGATGCGTTCTCGAGCGTCTCGGCGATCTGCATGGAGCGCTCGACGCGTACCGCGCGGCGTTTCTCGCAAATCCGAAGTACGAGGTGGCCATCGGCGCATATGCGGTGCTCCAGGCCCGGATGGGCCATGGGCTCGACGCGGAGCAGTTTCTCAATGGCAAGCAAGCTGGGGCCTCGCCTCGGCTGACGACGTTCCTCGCCGAGGTAAAATCGATCGAGGGCGACAGCCCCGGCTGCCAAGAGCTCGCCCAGCAAGCGCTTGCGAAGGACCCGGATTCGACGGACGCGATGATCGTCATTGCGCGCGACTATTACCGAAACCGTCGCTGGGACCTTGCACGTTATGCGCTGCAGGCGATTCTCGAGGGCGCCGAAGACGGATCGATTCCCCCGCGCGACAAGGGCAGCCCTGAGGCGCTCCTGCTGCGCGGACTCATCGAGCGTGAAGCCGGGCAGCGCCAGCAAGCAATTGGAGATTTCGAACAAGCCGTCGCGAAGCGACCCGACTTGTTCGAGGCGTACATCGACCTGGGTGAGATGAAACTGGAAGCCGGAAACGCGTCCGAGGCGCAAGCTCCACTCGAGAAGGCGGTGCGGTATGCGCCCAATGTCGCCGTCGCTCGTCTCGATTTGGGCGATTGCTATCGATTGCTGGGTCGTCCGAGCGACGCAAAGAGCCAGTTCGACAAGGCAGTAAACATGGATTCGACCCTCGCGGGGGTCCACTACGATCTCGGGCTTTTGTATTTGTTCTCGTCGAACGTGCCGGGAGTCGCAGGGCAGGACGACCAGCTGACCAAGGCAATCAAGGAGTTCGAGGCGTACAAGTCGATGCGTGCTGCAAAGACAGCGAAAGGGCCCGGAGACGACGTCGACGAGCTACTGAGCACTGCAAAGCGCAAACAAAGCGAATTGCAAATGAAGAGACAGGCGGCTGCTGCAAGCGCCGCTGCACCCGCGCCGGCCGCGCCATCGCCGGCCCCGCCGGCGCCATCGCCCGCTGCCCCCCCGGCACCCCCGCCCCCGGCACCCGCGCCCCCGCGACCCGCGCCGGCTCGGCCTGCCCCCGCCGCGGCCCCAACCGCCGCTCCGCCGCCGTCCGACAACAGCCACATCGTGCGCGACCTTCCGCCGTAAACAGGATGCCAAAGGAGACGAGCATGAAATACACAATCCTGTTGGGAGGTGCGGTTGTCGTACTCGCGATCGCTTCGAATGCCTTTGCGCAAGACCAAGGTGCGGCACCTTCGCCAGCTCCAAAGGCTGCGAAGCAGTCGCAAGGCGTTCTTCAAATCGGCGAAATTACGATCGTCGGCCGCGTTCAAAAGCCTATCGCTGCCGTAGACGTCGCGAAGATTCAGCCCAAGCTTACATTGGCGGAGCTACGCCAGCCATTTCTGGACCGAATCGAAGAGGCCGCGTTCAAGGAACCGTTCTGAGCTCCGATGGCCCGGCTGCTGTCCGTGCTCGTAGCGTCGGTGTGTGCATTGGCCAGCGTGCGCCGGCTTGCGTGGGCGGTGGCCCCCACGTCTCTCGACGCGAGACTCCTCGCGAACGAGCTCCGGAGGCAGTCCCAACCTGTCCGATCGCGTTTCTGCGCTGCCCTCGTTGCTCGTAACTTGCCCTGGGAGAGCTCGCTCTTCGAAGCATTTTTTCTGCAGAAAGGATCACGGGAGGCCCGAGTTAACGAGCAGCTCCTCGAATTCGATTGGCGCGCGGATCGCTGGTCGCGAGTCCCGCGTGTTTGTGCGAGCATCGCGACGAGTGCAGGGTTCTTGTTTGCATGCCTCGCGCTGGTGGGAGCCGGGGGAGGAGCAGACGCAAACACCGAGGATCCGATGGCTGCGCTCAGGCCCGCTCTCGACTCTCTTGCAATTGGGATCGCAGGTACGTCGGCCTGCGTCGCGGTGCACGTGCGCGCTCGTCTTGCGCGGAAGGAGCGTCTGGCCGGCGCGGACAGCCTCGCCGACAGCCTGCGCACGTTGGGCGAGCAGTAGAGGAGATGCAATGACGGCTCGTTTTGGCGCTCGCGCGCGGCGCGCACCGGGGGAAAGGCCTTCAAGAAATGCGCATCCTTTTCCATCGCGTACGACTTCGTGTACGCTTTGCATGACGGTCTTTGCGCCGGAAGGCTCGGGGCAAGCGCCGGCTCTTTCTACGACTCCTTAGAGGAAAGGTATTTCGGAATGTCGCAGATGAACCAGGGCATGAGGCCGGGTTACGGACCGCACCAACCTGGTCGACCCGGTCAGATGACTGCGGTCATGCGCGCGATGCAGCAGTCGACCGGGCCGAAGATCTTGCGCATAGGTCTTGTCGCCGGAGGCCGCATCCTCGAAGAGCGCATCGTGAAGCAGCGCACGAGTGTCACCGTTGGTCCGAGCGAGAAGTCGATGTTCGTCGTGCAGGCCAATGTCCCGCCCCAGTTCAAGCTATTCGAGCTCATCGGGAGCGATTATTACCTGAACTTCCTGGATGGAATGACCGGGCGCGTTGCCCTTGCGACCGGTATCACCGACCTCGTCTCGCTGAAGGGCCAGGCGAAGCGCGTCGGTCCCGCGTACCAGATTCGCTTGACCGACGAAGCCCGCGGCAAGATCGTCATCGGCGAAACGACATTCCTATTTCAGTTCGTGGCGCCGCCGCCGGTCCAGCCGCGTCCGCAGCTTCCGTTGTCGGTGAGGGGGGGCGTCGCCAACCAGATCGACTGGAATCTCACGATCATCGCGGCATTCAGCTTCTTGCTTCACTTCGGCGTCATTGGCGCGATGTACAGCGACTGGATGGA
>Ga0073928_10008506_pt1 | contig 12864 bp, 10 predicted proteins | sample PaiPotPPA55metaG_FD_76969 | JGI IMG/M metagenome (GOLD analysis project Ga0073928, IMG submission 76969) | Iron sulfur acid spring bacterial and archeal communities from Banff, Canada, to study Microbial Dark Matter (Phase II) - Paint Pots PPA... ...
GACCGCCTGATCGTTGCCTATTTTGCCGGTGCGGCAGAGACCGGAAAATATTCCGCCGGAGCCGATCTGGTGCGCCAGGCGCTGACTATGCCGGCGGTCAGCGCGGCGGCCGCGTTTTTTCCGATTGCGGTTCAGACGCTGGCCAATCGAGGCGGCGAGGCGGCGCGGCGCCACCTCGACGAATGCCTGGAGCTGTTGGTAGCGATCACACTCCCGGCGGCTCTCGGTATCGCGGTTACGTCAACCCACATCGCGAACATCGTCCTGGGGCCCGAATTCCGAAGCCTTGCCGCACAGATCATGCCCATCATTTCGATGGCCGTCGTCTTTCAGGTTTTGACGTATCAGTATCTGCACATCAGTTTCCTGCTGTCCGAGCGCAATTCATTCTATCTTCTCAACACAGGCGCCGCCGTGGTGTTCGGCGTGATCGTGGCCTCCTGCCTCACCGCCGCATTTGGTGCAATTGGCACGGCGTGGGGCAGGCTTGCGGCCGATGTTTTCGGCTTTCTGGTCGCGGTGCTCCTGACACGATGGGCGTTTCCGCTTCCTTGGAAGCCCGGCAGGCTGGTGCGTGTGATCGGCGCTGCTCTGGTCATGGCGCTTATCGTCAAGGGCTTCGACATGTTTGTGGGCAAATCGGACAGCCTGGCGCTTGCGGTTCTGATTCCAGTCGGAATCGCCAGCTACGGCGCCTTGTGCCTGTTGCTGGATATCTGCCGCGCCCGCGACGGCGCGCGGCATCTCGTCGAGGTTGCGCGCAATTTCTTCCGCGCGCCGTCCCGTGAAATCGGTGGCGGCTCTGCTTAACAGTCAGAACCCGAAATACGCCAGCCCGACGTGCAAGATGACAGCCGGCGCCGCTCGCGGATCAAGCCGCGCGGCCACGGCGACGTAGTCCATTGCTGCGCGATATTGCCGAAACCGGATGGCTTGCATCGCCGCATAAGTGATCAGGTGGACGTCGGCCGCGCTCCGCAGCGAAGGCAGCACGTCGGCTGGTAGACGGGCAACGATCACGGGATCAGAAAAGACTCGATCGGCGGCCGGCAGGTAGTCGCCGAGCGAGCTTCGCGTCGTGCTCATCGTGTTGGTGCTGTGAACACGATAGTCGAGAACAATCTCGGGGACGAACTTGAATTCGCCGATCGCCGCAAGCCGGCACCAGCAGTGCCAATCCTCGCAATATCTCAATCCTTCATCAAATCCACCGACCGCGGCGAAGGCGGTGGATCGAACGATCATGACGCCGCCGTTGACGATGAAATTGCCGGCCGCGAGTCGGGACAGGATCTGCCCGGACGGCTTAGCCCGGCTGCGGAGCAGCCGCCGCATGCCGACGGTGCGGCCGGCTTCATCAATCCGAACGTAGCCGCCATAAACCGCCACGGCCTCCGGTGCCAGTGCGGCGGCGCGCGCGAGTTTGCCGATGGCACCAGATTTCAGCCGATCGTCGGCGTCGAGGAACATCAGCCACTCGCTGGTGGCCGACCGTGCGCCGAGATTGCGTGCCGCCGAAACCCCTCTGCGATCATTGACGAGCAGCTTGACCCGGGGGTCACCGAACTCGCCGACGATCGCGCGAGTATTGTCGGCTGATCCATCATCGACAACGATGAGTTCACCGACCTCCTGCGATTGCGCAAGCGCGCTCTCGATCGTCTCGCGGATATAGGCGCCCGCATTCTTGACCGGCACTACGATCGAGACGGCCATGCTACGTCCTTCGGCCATCGCCGGCAGCTTGGGTGCTCATGGCGCGGTCGGCGGTTTCACCATGCTTCGGAGTTCGAAAACAGTGAGGGCGCGCGTCAGCTGGAGGCTTTGCCTCGCGCCAAAACGGCTCCATCAGGATGGTCGCCCGGTCGACCCCATGAGAGACAGCAATGGTTAACAAGGACTTTACACCCGCTCTGGACCCGGCCCCGTAAAGGATATCAGCCGATCCTTGAAGAAGTCGTCGAGGTTCCCTGTTACTAGGAAGATCTCAACCCACGCATCGCGCGCTGCCTGGAGTGACAGGCGGCGTTACTCCAGGAGCATCCTCCTTATGGGGGTTCCCCCCGGCTCCAAAATGACACGCCGCGAGAGTCTGCACGGCCTCGGGGCGCTCAGCCTCTCGGCAGCGGCCGCGATGATCGCGCCGCGGCACGCGAATGGTGCCCCCGATCGCGAAATGCTACCGGCACTGCGCACTCGCACAGCGCGATCCAGAATCAGATTCGGCTGTGCAGCGGCGGCGCCGGGCCCCGAGACTGATGCTGTCCTTCTTGAGAAGGTCGCAACGGAAGCCAACATCTTCGTCCCGGAAGGGGCATTGAAGTGGGACCAGACCGAGCCGCAGCCGAACGATTTCGACTTTAGCGCGCCAGATCGCATCATTGATTTCGCCGACCGGCATGACATGAAGGTTCATGGCCACACACTGGTGTGGTACGCAGCGATTCCGGATTGGGTCTCGCAACTCACGACCGGGCGAGAAGCTGAAGCGGCGCTCGAGCGGCACATCGTAACGCAGGTGTCGCGCTATCGCGGCAAGATCTGGGCCTGGGATGTAGTCAACGAGCCAGTGGAACCGGAGGATCGCCTCGAGTTCGGTTACCGCAACTCGGTTTGGCAGCGCTTGCTCGGCATCGAGTACGTCGACCGCGCGTTCAGGTTGGCGCGTTCCGCCGATCCCCGGACACCGCTCTGCCTCAATGAATACGGCTTCGAATATACCAGCGCCAAGTCCCGCAACAAACGACAGGCGCTGCTTGCACTGCTGCGCAAGCTTCGAGACCTGAGCACGCCGATCGATTGTCTGGGGCTGCAATCGCATCTTGAGTGCGATCAGGTTTTCGATCGTCAGGGCTTCTCTGACTTTCTCAAGAGCGTCGTCGATCTCGGCTTCAAGGTTCTGATTACCGAGCTCGATGTCAATGATGTGCACATTTCCGGCAATGAGTTCGAGCGTGACGCCGCGGTGGATCGTCACGCGGCCGAGTTTCTCGAGATCGTCTTCTCGGTGACACGTCCGACGTCGATCGCGACCTGGGGGCTGAGCGACCGCTACACCTGGATGAAGATGTACTACAAGCGGGCGGACGGTAAACCGCTGCGGCCTTTGCCGCTCGACGCCAGCTACAACCGAAAGATGCTGTGGTCGACGATAGGAAGATACCTGTCTGCCTGAGCCGTTCGATCCGAAACGCCTTTGCAAAGAAGAATATGTACACTGAGCTCGCCGTTCGGAATTCTGCCGATGCCGATGTTTCGGCCGTGCCTGTCATGGCGGCAGCACCGGTGATGCTGGCCGAAGGCGCTCCGCGCCGCGCGCCGGTACGCCCCATCGAGCTTCGGATCGACGGTTTCGACGAAAAGTTCGATTTCGACACACTGTTTTACGACACGTTTTTCGATCAAGGGAAGCAGCGAGTGATCGCTGTTGGACCGCCGTTGCTGAATCTTCATGCGCAGATGCTGCGCATGCGCGCCACCGCACGACCGTCCGGAGTGAACTGTTCCTTCGTCATCCATGAGCTCGATCGCTGCGCCCGCGTCGAATTTGCAGTCCCGAGCGGAACCGTATCGCTTGAGCTGACCGGCGATCTCGGCGGCCATGTTGTCGCTCCCCGCGCGAACTGCAGCGCGCAGTTTCGTGGCCGACGCGTGATCTTCACGCTGTCGAAGAACAACCGCCTCCAGTGGATCAAGGACTGGATACGCTTCAACCGCGACGCCCATGGCGCCGATGCGGTTCTGATCTACGACAACGCTTCAACGCGATACGGCGTGGACGAACTAGCGGCCGCAGTGGCGGAGGTTTCCGGAATCACCGCAGCGCTGGTTGTTGTCTGGCCATTCAAGTATGGCCCCCAAGGGCTCAACGGGCCGGGGTTGTGGGATTCGGATTTCTGCCAGCTTGGCGCGCAAGAGCATGCGCGACGATGCTTTCTCGGCGACGCCCGTAGCGTGATGCTGTCCGATATCGACGAGCTAGTTGTTTCAACCGAGGGCGTCAGCGTGTTTGAGGCCGCCGAGCGCGCACCGTTCGGCATCCTGCGTTATCGGGGTGCCTGGATGCCCGGCATCGTCGGCATCACTCCGACGGACACCGATGCGGCGCCGGTCCGTCACCGCGACTTCATTCACGTACGCGAGCCGCAGCGAAAATGGCGCTGGGGCTGGCTGCCGGACTACACGGATTTCTGCGCGTCGAAATGGTGTATCGCGCCTTCACGCTGTCCTGATGTCTCGCAATGGGGCGTCCACGGCGTCAAGCATTGGATCGCGGCACTGCCGCCGACGTCCCGCTTCTCTTACCGGCACTTTCGCGAGATCACAGATAGCTGGAAATACGATCGGTCGATGCGCGACGTTTTCGACGCGTCGCGTCACGCTCGCGATGAAGCGTTGATAGCCAGTTTTGCCAAGGTGGATTGGGATTCTTGAGTTTCATCGACGCCGCGTTGGCTCGGACGAGTATGCATTCATGATGTTTGGTCTATCCCGGATCCGCGAGCACACATTCGTCTCGCAGCTCCTCGCACCGACCAGCCTCGTCGTTGATCTCGGCATGAACCGCGGGCACTTTGCCGATCAGATCCAGGCGCAGTTCGGCTGTCGTGTCGTGGGCGCCGAACCCAATCCGTTGCTGCGGAAAGCAATCAAGGAGCATCCGCAACGACGCACTTCCGGAACCGCCATTGGCGAGACGGCCGGGGAGCTACCCTTGTTCATCTCGCCCGACGATGACGAGGCAAGCTCGCTAATCACGCGGTCGATTGAAGAATGCGGGTCAAGCGTGCAGGTGGGTGTTGAGACGCTGGAGCAGTTTTTGCGCCGGCACGAAGCTCTGCAGGCTGATCTGATCAAGGTTGACATCGAGGGAGCTGAGCTCCCTGTTCTCGAGCAGCTCGATTTGTTGCTACTGGATGGTGTTGCGCAGCTTTCGGTCGAGTTTCACGTATTCCTCGATCCAACAATCCGGCCACGGATCGCCAATGTCATTTCGCGCTTCGAAGCGCACGGCTATCAAGTGATCGATTTCAGCACGAGCTACATGGATGTTCTCTTTGTGAATTCCCGCAGACTGAAGCTCGGCGCACTGGTTGTCGCGCAATGGCAATTACGCAAATTTCTTTATGGTGCTGTCCGCAGGATCTCAAACCTGACAGACTCCAGCTCGCGCGCAAGCTTTGTACGGTGCGAGGACTGATCGTCGGTAGCAAAGCATATTTCGATGCTCACGGCCGGCCGAAGCATCCCCGCGAACTATCCGCGCATCGATGCGTCATCTACAGTTACGCGCGGACACCGGATACTTGGCATTTCGCTCACGCGCGACACGGCGACTTCAACGTGAACGTTCGGGGCCCCTTGCGGGCCAACAACGCCGAGGCAATGGTGGCCATGGCGCGTCAAGGCCTTGCAATCGCGCAGCTCCCGGAATTCGCGGTCTGGAGCGACATCAAGGAGCGGCCGCTCGAGTCCGTGCTGGCTGACTGGCTGCCGCCGACCAGCGGCCTGTACCTTATGACCCCGCCAGGCAGCATGCGTCCGCTTCGCGTGCGGTTACTGATTGATTTCCTGGCAAAACGATATGCGCGAATGCCGTGGGCCTGACAATCTTTGCCCAGAATCAGGAAATGCCCTCCCGGCCCAGCGTTTATCTGCGCTCGCGATCGCAACGGGAAAGCATCTCGAGGAAGCGACTGACGTAGGGAGAGGGACTGAAAACTAACCCTCTCCTAGGCAGCAGCCGAATAATTCAGATGCGAACGATACCCTCGATAGGCTTCACAGCTTCACTGCTTGGGAAGATCGTCGAAAAGGCTTCCTCCGGCACCCTCAGGTGTTCACGGAGCACGCCCATGGCCACGGCACGCAGATCCGTCGTGGGCCGCAGGTCCCGACCATCAAGCAAGTCCGCGTCCTTTAGACCTGGCCAATCAGCTAACACGCGGCCGCCCTTGACCGCTCCGCCAAGAACGAACGCGGCACCTCCGGTGCCATGGTCGGTGCCGGCAGTGCCGTTGATTCTGACTGTGCGCCCGAACTCCGTGACGATCAGCACCGCCGTTTTGGCCCATACTTCGGGAGGCATGTTTGCCTTCAGCGCGGCAATGCCCCGGTCGAGCCCGAGATACATTTCAGCGAACTGGCCACCGTGATTGCCGTTATTGGGGCCGCGCACATTCTGCTGATTTTGGTTGGCGTGGCTGTCCCAGTTGCCAAAGTCCATGGTTACAATCCGGGGACCGTTAGGCGCGGAAAGGAAGGTGGCGGCGGCCTTGGCATATTCCTGAAAGGCGATCGCATTGCCGAAGCCCTCCGACATGCCATCCATGCCCATCGGCATCGAGTTTGAGCCCTCACCAAGCTGGTGGGCCGACAGCCCTTTGGAGAGCACCGGACCCAGCCGTGCGTCTGCCGCATATAGTGCGCCTAAACGTTGCAGGGTGTCAGGGTCTGCCTTTGGCGCGGCCGGCGGCGACCAGGAGCCGACGGATTCGTCGCCCCGAAGCGAGAGGGGCAGCGTTGGCCCAAGGCCCATCGCGACATCGCTGCGTCCGGTCCGGAACCTGGTTGGAAGCGCCTGGAGAGTGCGGTTCAACCAGCCGCTCTTGATCGACTTGTCGACCGCGCCCCGATCAAAGGCATCCTGAGCGTCAAAGTGCGAGCGATCACGATAGTCGTGACAGGTGGCATGCACCACCATGAGCTCGCCTTGCTCGTAAAGCCCGTGCATGGCTTTCAGGTCGCGATGGAGGCCGAAGGTATCGTTCAGCTTGAGGATATCGAACGGGCTGCCTGAGCCAGGCGCCTCGTCGGCCAGGACGCCCCGCACCGCGCGGAACGATGGGTCGCCGTAGGCCGGCACGGCGGAGAGTCCGTCCATCCCGCCTCGTAAGAAAATGAACACGAAACGCTGGTCGGTTTCAACGTCCGCCATCGCCATCGTGGATGAGACGGTATTCCACAGCGCCGCGTCGCTCTTGCGATTATCCGTCATCATCTATCTCCGCTGAAAGTCGGGGCTGGCAAGCGCTAAAGCCAGCGCCTGTTCGGCCGAAGCCGCGCGCGCAACCTCGGTCTTAAGCTCTGGTGAGGCAAGATCACCCAGGCTCTGGTTGAGATACTGAACCGGTCCGGACATCCGGTCGGCATGTTTCGCGGCAACGGCGAGCGACCACTCCACGCGCTTCAGCATGGAATCGGCGCCCGACCAGTCGCCCCAGCGGTCGTACCAGCCTTGGGGCCCAGGCGCATTCCAGGGGTTCTGGCCCATCGACTTGACGTCTGCGTAGAAGGTCGCGATCGCCGCGCCCCGTTTCGCGTCCGGTTCTGTGAACTGTGCGGGATCCTTGCTCGTCAAGAGGCTGTAGGGATCGTTGGCCAGCCACGCCCAATAGTGCTTCTTCTGGATGTAGGACTCGAAATTGTACATCGATTGCGGCGGCACCGATCCGTCACCGAGCTTCAGGCCCAGCGAGCGGTAGCAGGAAATCGCATAGTCCTCCGGCAGCTTCAGCTTCGACTGGGCGTGAGCCCAGGCTTCCTTGCTTTCGACCAGCGCGCGGGTCATCTCGGCCAAATCGGTATCGTGCGCGAGGTAAACATTCGCCAGCCGATCGACCAGATCAGGCGTAGGTTCGTCTGCGACGAAGTGGCGGGCGAGTTTCGTCGCCAAGTAACGCGCCGTTTCGGGCCGACGCGCGAGATCGTACAGCACTGCCTCGCCCTGCTCCACGCCGCCGGCTTTGTAGGTCTTGCCGACAACGGTGACCTCGCCGGGCTCGTGCCAATCAGCGTGAAAAACGAATTTGCCGACCGGTTCGCCAGTCCGCCCGTTGCGCTGATAGGCGGCGTGATCGGCTGCCGGATAGCTGCTCCAGCCTGTGATGGCGTGCGCGAGCTGGATCACATCAGTTTGGGTATAGCCGCCTTCGACTCCCATGGTGTGAAGTTCGAGAATCTCGCGGGCCAGGTTTTCATTGAGCCCGACCTTCTTCTCACGGCCATAGGGCGAGTTCGGTCCGATCGAGAGGTGGTTGTCGAGAAAAACCAGCATGGCCGGGTTCTGGGCAGACGCCAGCAGCATGTCGGAGAACTTGCCTGTCACGTGCGGGCGGATGACCTCGCGTTCGTAGGCACCGCAGACCACGCCACATTGCTGCTTGATGGCTGGCACCACCAGATGGTTCGACCAAAATCGGACCAGCCGTTCGTGAAACGGCTTGTCGGTGGTCAGCGCCACATTGGTCCGCGCGCCGTACTCCAGCATGAAGTTTTCGGCGACCCAGGTGACATAACCGCCCAGCATACGCGCGATTAAATGCCCGAGCCGGTCAACTTCGTTTTGGTCGCCGGCATCCTTCGCCTTGCGTTGCGCTTCGTTCAGATCGCGGGCGAGGACGGTGTAGCGATAGGAGTAGTTCTCGCGATGCTGGGCGGTACTGGCGAAACCCCTGAACTGCTCTGGCTGAACGTAACGCCCATCCAACTGCTCGAGCACCCAGCGCCGGGGATTGACCGCAGCTGCCTCCATCTCGCCCGGCAGCGCACCAAGTCCAAACCGGTTGACCGCGATCGCCGCATTTTGGTCCATCGCTCACCTCCCTTGCAGCTGTTCGTTACACCGGATCAGGGCTTTCCAAGACGAAGCTGTCAACAAGGACTCTTTCATCTCGACTGGGGACGGCCGCCTTGATCGCAGTCTGATCTAAGCAAGAAGGTCGCGGCTTTAGAAACGAATTTCTGCAGTTCCTATTGCGAACGAGCGAACGGGCGCCGGATCAATGGCGCTCATCGGACTAGGGATGCGCCTCAGAATGCCCATCGCGCCCGGCGCTGGGTAAGAGCGCACGTCTCATACTGCTGCGCTGAAGACGGATCACTCAGCGCCCATTCTTCAGCGCCATGTCGCCGCCGATGTCGTGCACGATCTCTTTGCGCTTAAACCGCCATGTTCCGTCCTGGCGCACCCACTGGTCCTTGTAGGTGCCGCCCATGACGGGAATGAGGTCCGGGCCCCTCTCGCGCACCACCAGATAGTCCGAAACCGAGCTTGCCTGGTCGCCGTCCACCTTGATGATGATGTTGGTCGTGTAGTGCTTGCGCTGCGGCCCTTCACCTTTGACAGGCACGACGTTGCGCAACATTTCCTCGATTGCCTTGCGGCCCTTGGCCTCGCCATAGTCGGTCGTCCACACTGCGTCTTCAGCAAAGAGGCTGGCCACATCCGCAAAGCGGCCGGTATCGAGCGCATGGCAATAGGCGGCCATGATTTCGCGGATCGCATCCTTGTCTTCCAGGACCGACATTCAAGTCACCTCGCTCGAACGGATGCAGGACGAATAGTGCGCGGCGCGGGCACATCCATAGTAGGTCCTTGGCGCGGCCGTCCGCCCGACCGTAGCGCCGCTCTCATTTGTGATTCCTCAGGGATGCTATCACTTCACGTGATGATGGCTTGCCCGCGTGCAGAATTATTGTAGATGCGTGTTTCCGATTTGTCTCCGATACGGTGCTTTGATTTGTCGGGCCTACGACCTGTGTCGCGTGAGCCTCTCGTGTGATACCCAATAACAATTCGTCAGAGGCGGAGTGACCGTCGCACGGTGCGGCGGCCCGGCAAGCGCCAAGGAGACGTCCGATGGAATTCGGTATGTTCCACGAGTTTCCGCTAACCCCCGGTCTCAGTCAGCGGGAAGCGTTCGATCGGTCGTTCGAGCAGATTGACGCCGCCGAACGCTGGGGGCTGGACGTCATGTGGCTGGCCGAATTGCACGCCGCGCCGGCCCGCTCGGTTCTGGCGTCGCCGTTGACGCTGGCTGCGGCGATTGCTGCTCGCACCAAGCGGATGAAGATCGGCACTGCGGTGCAGGTCCTCCCGCTGTGCCACCCGATGCGATTGGCCGAAGAGGTGGCGACCGTCGATCAAATCAGCCATGGGCGGCTGATTTTCGGCGTGGGGCGCAGCGGCTTCCCGCGTGTCTACGAAGCCTACGGCATCCCGTACGCCGAGAGCCAAGAGCGGTTCGCCGAAACGCTCGAGATCATCAAGCGCGCTTGGGCGGACAAGCCGCTGGCCTTTTCGGGTAAATACTTCAGCTTCAACGGCGTGCCCGTGACGCCAAAACCGTACAGCCCCCAGGGTCCGGAGATCCGTATCGCGATCAACAGTCCCGACAGCTTTCCGGCGGCCGGGAGGCAGGGCCTGCCGGTGTTTGGCGCCGTCCGGTTAGGCACCTTGTCGGAGCTGGGCCCGAACCTGCGCATCTATCGCGAGGCCTACAAGGCTGCCGGCCATCCCGGCCACGGCAGGGTGTATCTGCGCCTGCCGCTCTACATCGCGGAGACACGCGAGCAGGCCCGTGAGGAACCCGAGGAAAGCATCATGAATTTCTACCGCTGGCTCGGCGGACAGCTCGAAGCCTCGGCAACCCGCGCCGGGACGCGTGCTATCGAGCAGCGTGCCGAACGCGGCCAGCGACTGCAGACAATCAGCTACAATGACGCGTTGCGCGACAAGGTCGTCGTCGGCACGCCGGAGATGGTGATCGACCGGCTAATCGAACTGCGTGAGGAACTCGGCCTCGACGGCATCCTCGCCGAGATGAACTGCGGCAGCTTGATTCCGCACGAGCGCGTCATGAACTCGCTGCGGCTGCTCTGCGAAAAGGTAATGCCGCGCCTGACATCATAGTCGGGACCATGCACTCGGTCAGATTGGGGGCAGACTCGTTTGCCGGGACGCACCTTCGCCTTCTTGGCGGTAGCTCTTTTGAGTCCCACACACCCATTCTGCCAGGCTGTACGAGCGGAGGTCTTGTACCAACGGCCCAACGCATAACTGGGGATTATTCGCTGTCCGGGCGCGGCCTTTGTTTGGGCTGACGCGGGCGCCGCCTATTGTTGGGTCTGCACCCAATCACCTTTTGAGTTCTTGAACTCTCGATACTTCACGCCTGTGTCCCAATTGATGCAATCTCTGGCATCATTGGCGGTATTGTTTTCGCAGACCTCGCGCCGCGTCACATTGCCTTTGGCGTCCTGCGCGGCCATCGCTAGCGCTTGCCGGCCATCTGGGACCGCGTATGCTACGCCGAGCACACACTCGCCAACCTCCGGCTTGCACAGACGCCTCATTATGGGGTGTCCATTATTTTGTTCGGCCGAAAGAACGATCGTACTTTGAATGAACGTGTTCCAAGCTTCGGAGTCCTTTTCCCTATTCGTCTTGGTCGTCTGAATTGACACAATTGACGTGCCGGGAGCTGTAACCGCTTCGAGCGTTGATCGGCCGAGTTCAGACAAACTCTTCACCGCCATCAACTGCAATTCCTCGGTTCGAGCCATGCAATCGTTTTTGGCGACGTCGTCAACATGCGCGAGACGACCTCCGGCGGGATACCGAGCCCCCTTGCAAAGCTTCCCATTAACACCGTGGCCTGAGCGGAACTTCTGGTTTCGTTTCCGGTCTTGTCGACCGCTCTGTGCACGCCGATGCGCGCGTCACGGCTCGCGAACTTCGGCTGTCCTGCTGCGAATGCAAGAAAACATGCTGAAGCGCAAACGGCTCCCGAGGTCACAGCGGTTGATAGCCTTTGTTGCTGGATCACCGCTGCAAGTCTTGCTGCCTCCCCGAGATTTCCACCGTGAGAGTTCAGTTGAACGGTCTCAATCGATTTGCCGCCGTCTTCAAGTCTTCTCACGGAGTTCAGAAGGGCGTCTGCGTCACCTGGGACTATCATCCCGGAGAGCTGAATTACGACCCCGTGCTTACCGAGCACGTCCTTGATCGCAGCAGCCGACGACTGCACGGAAAGGCTTGCGACACAAGTCGCCCCCAGCAGGAGTGCCACCGCTAGTTTCATATGGATTTGCCCCTCTCCTTTCCGACATCCTCGCGCTATGCGCGCGTAACTTCAAGATACAGCCAGCTTTGCGTCCATAGTCGTTTCGCTCAAACCGGCGGGACCACGATACGAAGGTTTACGGCGCGCACTTCCGCTGAGCGATGGCGAGCAGCGGCGGCGGGATGACGATGCCGGTCGTTTTGGCTGAACTTGCGTCGGCCGTCGATGGCATCGACCCACACGCGGATCGAATTCTTGCTCTGGCGCAGTGGCGCACGCGCCGCCCGGAAACACCGGTCGTACTCGCCGACACATGACCTGATCGCGATTTTGCGCTAGCGTTGGCGTAACGCGCATGCGCAAAACCTTTCCCGGACGCTCAAAGTCCCAGGAATTACGGAGAACACCATGTATCCGGACCCGCAATCGCGATCGAAGGCGCTGCATGAGCGGGCGCTTAAGGCGCTGCCGGGCGGCAATACGCGCACAACGGTGTTCATGCAGCCTTACCCGGTCTACGCGGTGCGGGGCGCAGGCGCCCGGGTCTGGGACGCGGACGGGCATGAGCTGATCGACTGTATCGGCAATTTCACCTCGCTCATCCACGGCCACGCGCATCCGACCCTTGTCGAGGCAGCCACGCGCCAGATCGCGCTCGGCACCGCCTTCGGAGCACCGACCGAAAGCGAGATCGATCTCGCCGAGCTTCTGGTGGCGCGCCTGCCGTCCGCCGATCAGGTCCGCTTCACCAATTCCGGCACAGAAGCCGTGATGATGGGGCTCAAGGCAGCGCGCGCATTCACCGGCCGCGCCAAGATCGCCAAATGCGAGGGCGCCTATCACGGGACCTACGACTACGCCGAAGTGAGCCTCGATCCCGTTCCCGGCGCCTGGGGTGACAACGCTCCGGTCTCGATCGCCTACGCCCGCGGCACGCCGCCGAAAGTCCTGGAGGACGTGGTCACCATCCCGTTCAACGATGTGGAAGGGGCGGTGAGCCTCGTTCGCGCTCACGGGC
>Ga0073928_10008509_pt1 | contig 12859 bp, 8 predicted proteins | sample PaiPotPPA55metaG_FD_76969 | JGI IMG/M metagenome (GOLD analysis project Ga0073928, IMG submission 76969) | Iron sulfur acid spring bacterial and archeal communities from Banff, Canada, to study Microbial Dark Matter (Phase II) - Paint Pots PPA... ...
GGCGCGGCACGGTGCTCGATCCCGATCCGGCGCTGCTCTGGCTGCGGCTCGTGGTGGATGCGGCGAGCACAGCGGGCGCCGCCAACGTGCCGAATGCGTTGAGTGCGTCGAATGCGCTGAGCGCCGCGACCGTGCCCGTCGCCGCGAATGTTCCGGAGTTGGCTGCCACTGCTCACGCGCCAACCCCGTCCGACGTCACCGACACGCCCGCCATCCGACAGATCGCGCTGAACGCTGTGCCCGCCGTGCAGGCGATCTGCCTCGAGCGCGAACTGGTTGGATCGAGCAGCGGCCGGCCCGCGCAATCGTTCCGGACGGCGCGCAAGCCCGTCGTCGCCGAGTTGCGGCTGGAGGTGCGTGAAGGAACGGAAGGTGTGGCCCGCGACTGGGTGCGCTGGAATCGCGTCGACGACCTGAGCGGCTCGGATCACAATTCGAGGGATTTCGTGCTCGACCCCCTGAGCGGCACGCTGCGCTTCGGCGACGGCAGGCAAGGGAGCATTCCGCCGGCGGGCGGCAACAACGTGCGCGTCAGCTACAGCGCGGGCGGCGGAGCGCGCGGCAACCGGCCGCCGCACATCGTCGCGCAGTTGCGCACGACGATTCCCTACGTCGAATCGGTCACGAACTGCGACGCCGCGACGGGCGGCCAGGACACGGAGGACGAGCTGTCGCTGCGACGCGCGGCACTCGCCCGGGTTAGGCACCGCGACCGCGCCGTGTGCGCCGACGACTACGCCGACCTCGCGCGCCGCTCGTCGCCGGAGGTGGTCCGCGCGAAGTGCCGCGGCGGTTGTGGTTTGTCGCGGGCTGATCCGCTGGATCGGATGGCGCGCGGCATCGTGAGCGTGCTGATCGCGCCGAGCGGCGCGGCGCCCGCGCCGCAGCCGTCAGTGGCGCTGCTCGCGCGCGTCACGGCATATCTGGAGGAGCGTTGTCCGGCCGGGGTCGAGCTGATCCTGCTCGGGCCGACGTATTTGCGGGCCGTCGTCGATGCGGAACTCGCGGTGGCCTCCGATGCATCGCCTGCGCGCGTGATGGCGGAATGTGAAGCGCGCGTGAACGCGTTCCTGCATCCGGTCACTGGAGGCGCGGACGGCCGGGGCTGGGAGTTCGGCCAGGAGCCGCATGCATCCGACCTGCTGGCGGCGCTCGACGGCATCGATGGCCTTGACCACGTGCGCGCGTTGCGCCTGCGTTTCGAAGCGGATGTCCAGGGCCTGCGCCGCCGCGGCGATTTTCTCGTCTGCGCCGGCAGCCACACGATTCGCGCGAGCCGATGATCATGCGAGGTCCCTCCATCGACGACCGCAATTTCGACGACCTCGTGCGCGAGGGCCTGTCGCTGTTGCCCGTGTATGCGCCCGAGTGGACCGATCACAATCCGTCCGACCCGGGCATCACGCTCGTCGAGTTGCTCGCTTACTTCTCCGACATCCTGCTCTACCGTCTCGGGCGCATCACGCCGGCGGCGAAGCTGCAATTCCTGCGCTTGCTGAAAGGCTCCGAGCAATACGGCTTCGGCGAACCCGGAAGCGCCGCCACGGCGGACGAGCTCCAGTGCGCGATCGATGAAGCGGTGCGCGAACTGGCGCACATGGACTGCGCGGTCACGCCGCGCGATTTCGAGCGGCTCGCCATTGCGGCAGCGCAGCGCCGGATGCCGCAGCGGCGCGTTCGCGTGCATTGCATCGCGAATACGGACCTGAGCGGCGGCCGGATGCGCACGTCGGCCGTGGACGCGCGCGGGCATGTCAGCGTGGTGCTCGCGCCGCCGGACGACACGTCGCCCTACGAAGCGGCTCAACTGCGCGAGGCCGTGCGCGAGTACCTGCTGCCGCGCTGCCTGATGACGACGCGTCTGCATGTCGTGGCGCCCGTCGTCCTGCAGGTCGGCATCGGCTTTAAGGTCGCGTTGCTGCCGGGCGTGTCGATGCAGGCGGCGCAAGCCGATATCGCCGAAGCGCTGCACCGCCGCTTCGGTGGAACGGGCGAACCGGACAGCGAGACTCCCGCGTTCGGTCAGCCGCTCAACCTGTCCGCGATCATGGCGGTGATCGATCGTGTGCCGGGCATCGACTACGTGGAGAACGTGACCGTTCTCTCGCTGACGACCGAGGCGGACGCGCCGGATGCGAGCGTCGGCGTGCAGATCGGCGCGACGTCGACGGTCGGCGTCGATACGCTTATCGGCGGGCCCGGCGCGCTCGGCGGGGAGCGGCTGATACGTGACAGCGAAGGCGTGCTCGCCTCGATTCGGGTGAAGCCGTGGGAGCTGCTGCGCCTCTTCGTTGCGCCGGATGGTATCCACGCGGTCGGTGCCGGGGACCGCGACCGCAACCGCAACCGGAGAAGCGATCATGGCTGATTCCTCCGGCCGCATGATGGCGGCGCTGCCCGCGGTCTACCGCGCAGCGGACGAGTCGGGTCAGTTGCGCGCGCTGCTTGGCGCGTTCGAACAGGTTCTGCTCGAAAGTCCCGATCCCGGGGCGCCCGCGATCGCCGAGCAGATCGACGCCATTCCGTGGCTCTTCGCGCCGCTTGGTGCGCAGATGCCGCCAGGGTTTCCAGCCGCGAAGGAACACGCGATCGCGCGCACGCCCGAGCGCTTTCTCGCATGGCTCGCGCAGTGGGTCGCCTTCAGCCCGTACCGGCATTTTTCCGCCGAGCGGCTGAGAAAGATCGTCGCGGGGATCGTGCCGCTGTACGGCCGCCGGGGTACGCGTCAGTACCTCGAAAAGCTGCTCGGGCTCTGCTTCGACGAAATCAGCGAACTCTCGATCGACGAAGAGCCGCTGCACGGATTCATGATCGGCCGGGCGCGGCTCGGCGAGGATTCCGTGCTGGCCGCCGACGAGCCGTTTCGCTTCAGGGTGGAGGTTTTCGTACGCGACGCGCCGCAAGGGCCGCATGAGCCGTCGCAGGCACTCGAAGAACGCTTGCGCGCTATCGTCGACTTCGCGAGACCGGCGCACACCGAGTACGAGTTGGTGTTACGAAGAGGCACAGCAAATGCAGAAGAGACAGTTGCTCAATAAAAAGCCGGCGTATTACCGCGGCCAGTTGCTGCTCGAGGACGACTTCATCGCCGAGCAGCGCTATCACGCGAGCGCGCGCTATCGTCATTCGCTCAACCTTCATGGCTGGGGCATCGTGCGCGGTCTTGAAGTGAGGCATGCGGGCGCAAATGAAGTTGTCGTCAGCCCCGGCTTCGCGATCGATGGCCGGGGTCATGAGATCGACCTGCAACACGAGGAAAAGCTCGATGTGTCGTCGAACTCGGCCAATTCGGTCCTGGTCGTGAGCCTCGTCTACGATGAAGACGACACACCTGCCGGCGGCGACGACGAGCGACGCACGCGCAAGTGCTACGCGGTGCTTTCGGCGACGGTCGGTGTCGCCGAGGCGGCGGTCATACTCGCGAGCGTCGAACTCGACGACAAGAGCCAGGTCCGGCCCGACGCGATCAAGACCACCAACCGGCGCTATCTGAAGACGCTGCTCACGCCGGGCTGCGTCACCGCCAGAGCGCTCGATGCCCACCTGCGCACCGGGTGGCTGCGGATGCCGTTTCGCCCGACGCCGATCCCGCCCGACCAGGAAGACGCGCCGCCGCCGTTTCGCGTGGGGCCGACCGAGGCGCGCTCGCATCGCGACATCGACGGCAAGCCCAACACGAAGGGCGCGGCGGGCACGATGGCGATCTCGCTCGCGCCGAGCGTTGCCCGCGTGCTGCGGCTGCGCGTCGCCGGCGAGCAGAACGAGGCGAAGATGACGGTCGAGCTGTACGTCGGCGGGTGGGATGCGGAGAAGCGCAAGCACATCGCGCGCAGCGTGCTCAAGGAGGAGGTGAAGGGCGGCGGCGCCTATGACAGGACCTGGGACATTCCGGGAGGTGACATTCATCTGGAGACGTCGACGCTGTCGATTGAGATTCACTGCGACGGCTACACGCGCGTGTCGCTCGTCGCGGTGGAGGTGACCTGCGATCCTGCGCTGTTGCAGGTGGCGCCATCCATTGGCTGAGAGAAATCCGATGCGCAAGTTCGCCGCTTCGCTGGAGCATCTGATGGCCGAAATGGAGCGGATGGATTTGCTGATCCGCGCGCAGGTCGCCGGGTTCAGAGCGGCCCAGACCGAGGATGAGCAGTTTCGAGGCCTTTACGTGTCCGAGCAGCAGGTCGATGCATTGCTCGCCTCGCCGCTCGGCATGCCCGCGTGGCTGGCCGCCGGCGAGCATCGTCATCAGACCGTCGCGGCGCAGCTCGCCGAACTCGGGCGGCAGATCGGCGAGCGCAAGCGGCTGAGTCTTGCCGCGGGCATCGATCTGCGGCTGGAGCGTCTTCAGCGGACGTTCGCGCTCAGCGATCTCGATGTCGACATATTGCTCGCGTGTCTCGCCGTCGAATTCGATACGCGCTACGAAAAGCTCTATGCGTACTTGCAGGACGACGTGACGAGGACGAAGCCGAGCATCGATCTCGTGCTCGCGTTGCTCGAACCCGACCCCGTGAAGCGCTTCGATGCACGCGAGCGATTCGCGCCCGATGCACCGCTCTGCGAGCACCGGATGATCGACGTGCACGAAGACGCCGCACGGCCTTCGCCGCCCTTCATCGGCAAGGTGCTCAAGGCGGACGACCGAATCGTGTCGTTTCTGCTCGGCTCCGATCTTCCGGACGCGCGCATCGCGCATCATGTGCGCAAGGTGCAAGGCGAGCAGAGCCTCGACACCCTGGTCCTCGACGACGATACGAAGCGCGGCCTCATCGGCGTCGTGCGTGGTGCGAAGGGAACGGCCGACGCGCCGCGCGTGGTCGTGCATCTGCAGGGGCCGCCCGGCTCGGGCAAACGCAGCATCGCGCGCGCATTGTGCCGCGAGCGGCGGCTGCCGCTTCTGACCGCGGACCTTGCGCGCATGCAGGCGGACGCCGAAGCGGGCCTTGCCGCGCAACTGGCGCTCGTCGGCCGCGAAGCGCGCCTCGCGAACGCGTCGCTCTACTGGGACGGCTTCGACACGCTGCTCGCGCCGGATCGCCGCGCGGCGCTCGCGACATTGCTGCGTACCGTCGAGACGGCCCCGGGCCTGAGCTTCCTCGCGGGCGACACGCCGTGGCTTCCGGGCAGCACGCTGCGCACGGTGCGCTATGTCAGCGTGAGCGTGGGCCGGCCCGCGGTGCCTGAGCGCATCAGCTTGTGGCGCAAGGCGGTCGGCGCTCATGGCATCGAGCCGGCAGCGCTCGATCTGCCGGGCATCGCGACCAAGTTCCGCTTCACGCCGGGACAGATCGAGGATTCGATGCGCATGGCGGCCAGTCTCGCGAGCTGGCGCGATCCGGAACATGCGCGAGTCGGGTCGCAGGACCTGTACGACGCATGCCGGCTCAACTCCAACCGCACGCTCGCGACGCTTGCGCACAAGATCACGCCGCGCTTTACCTGGAACGACATCGTGCTGCCCGCCGATCGTGTCGCGCAACTGCGCGAGATCTGCAATCACATCAAGTACCGCAACCAGGTCTTCCATGAATGGGGTTTCGATCGCAAGCTCGCGTCGAGCAAGGGCCTGACGTTTTTGTTCGCCGGTCCGTCGGGAACGGGCAAGACGATGGCGGCGGGGATCATCGCCGCGGAACTCGGGCTCGACATGTACAAGATCGACTTGTCGCTCGTGATCAGCAAGTTCATCGGCGAGACGGAGAAGAACCTGGCGCAGATTTTCGATGAGGCCGAGACGGCGAACTCGATCCTCTTCTTCGACGAAGCCGACTCGCTCTTCGGCAAGAGGAGCGAGGTGAAGGATTCGCACGACCGTTATGCGAACATCGAAGTGGGGTATCTGCTTCAGCGCATCGAGGAATACGAGGGCATCGCAATTCTCGCGACGAACTTCCGCAGGAACATGGACGACGCGTTCGTGCGCCGCCTTCAGTTCACCGTGGATTTCCCGCTGCCCACGGAGAGCGACCGGCATCGCATGTGGCTTTCCATCCTGCCCGAGCACACGCCGCGCGACCCGGCGCTCGATCTTGCGCTGATGGCGCGGCGCTACAACCTGACGGGCGGAAACATCCGCAACGTGGCGCTCGCCGCCGCGTTTCTCGCTGCCGATGACGGCGACATGATCCGCATGACGCATCTCATCGCCGCCACCCAGCGCGAATACCAGAAGATGGGCAAGCTCATCGGCGACGGCGAGTTCAGGAACGCATCGGCATCCGCGTCCGCATCGCCATGAGAGCCCGCCGCCCGCCCGCGCCGCTACACGATGGTGGTCCCGCCCGGCGACTGCACGCCGAGCGCATTGCTCGCGAGTTCGAACGCGTTGTCGCGGCCCTGCTCGCCTTCGTGCGCGGGGTTGATCTTCGCCGTGATCGCGTGAAAGTTCCCGGTGTCCGCAAGCTCGTTGCAGCCATGCGACTGCCAATACCAGGCGGCCACGAGCGCAGCGATGTTCGCGTCGTTGCGAACGAGGTCCGGATTGGACACGAGGTCCGCGCCGATGGCCTTGCCGGCATTCGCGAAGTTGGACTTGAAGGTGAGTTGGATCAGTCCCGAGCCGCGATAGCGCCAGCCATCGCCGCTGTCGGCGGGGCCATTGCCGCCCTTGTTCTGATAGACGAGATTCGCGAGTTGCTGCTGGCGCTGCGGCGGCACGCAGGTCTCGCCCGGCTGCCGGCCGAGCGCGCTGGATTGCGCGGGCGTCAGCGAGGAGAACACCGCATCGAGGCGGGCGGCCGCATAGTTGAATTTCTCGGCCACGGGCGGCAGCGGGAAGCCGCCGCTCTCGTACGCAAGTTGCGCGAGAAAGGACGCTTGCCGCGCGGGGGTGTTGATCTGAAACCGTTCCATCGCACTCATGATCGGCGCGAGCCAGAAATCAGTGCTCGCTTGCGACGCACCAGTCGCGGCCATGAACGTTGCCTGGTCCATGCTGTTCTCCACATCAGAAATACTTAAAGGACGCCTTCGTTGCAGGTTGAACGAGACGTACGCAGATGAAGTGCCGCCGGGCCGGGGCTGGAATGAAATGCTTTTTTAGTGCGGCGCGGGTTGGGCTGCGCACGCCGATCGCGCGAGGCTGCGGTGTGTGGGCCTGCCTATGGTTTTAGCACTTTTTTATTCGAGGCACCATCGTTCGGATGGCCGCGTATGAGGGCTTCAACACATTGCGTGAGGTTCTACAATGAAAGCTGAGACGGCGACGTAGTTCGTTAACCGAAATGGCCACTTGCGCGACGCAGCGACGAGAAATCGTGACTGCGGAAATTCGTGCGCCCTGGCGGGTGTGCGGAATTAAGCGGATGTTCAATTGCGCGGTGATCGCGGTTGCCGCTGGCTGATTTCATGTCTCGGGACGGCGCTTCATCGGTGTCATGCGCGAGCCATGCGGTGAATAGAGGCAACCTGACCGGCCGGTCCGGCGTGCAAGTTCGTAGCGAGCGATGGTTGCGGCGCTTGCCATTCAGAAGGAGCTTCAGATCATGGCGGAACGTGAATCGTGGGTGAGGCTGCAGGGCGCGACGCTTGGCCAGACACGCGAGCGCGAGAGCGAGGCGAAGCGCGCGAGCACCGGCGAGCCTGGGCACCGCGCGTCGGCGGCTTCGCACGGCGCCGCCTGCTGGCGCTCGCTGCTCGATCTCCAGATGCGCTATGGCAACCAGTACGTCGGCCGCATGATCAGCCGCTCGGCCGGCGAGGGCGCGATGGACGACGTCGAGCGTTCGATCGATTCGGCGCGCGGCGGCGGCCATGCACTCGACCATTCGGTGCGCAGCCAGATGGAACCGGCATTCGGCGCCGACTTCAGCAGTGTGCGCGTGCACACCGATGCGCACGCCGACGGCCTGAACCAGACCCTGAGCGCGCGCGCGTTCGCGACCGGCCAGGACATCTTCTTCCGGCAAGGGCAGTACGACCCCGGGTCGTCGAACGGACGCGAGTTGCTTGCGCACGAACTGACGCATGTCGTGCAGCAGAACGGCACAGGCGTGCAGCGCAAGATGACGGTGAGCCAGCCCGACGATCCTCATGAAGCGGAGGCCGACGCCGTCGCCCGCGCGGTGATGCGCGCGGAGCACGAACCGCGCCGCGCCGGCGGGGCGGCGCTCGACCGTCAGCCGGAGGCTGCCGTCGACGACGAGGAGAAGAAAAAGCAGCACGGCATCTAGCCCAAGGGATCTGTCGCGGCGCATGGCGCCGCGCAATGTGAGGAGCAGTCTCATGCCTCGACGACAACTGGCGGCATCGGCCGAACGCGTACGGCGGCGCGTCGCCCGGCGCGCGTCTTCGCATGCCGGCACCGGCGGGATCGCGAGACAGCGGCGCCATCCCGTGCTCGAGCTTCAGAACAAGCTCGGCAACCAGCGCGTCGAACGGCTGATCGAGGCGAAGCGTGTGACGCCGGACGGCTTGCGGAGCGCTTCCTTCGAGCAGCAAGCGAAAGCCGCGGACCCATCGCGTGCACGCGGCGCCGGCGAGCCGCTGGAGGCAGCCGTGAGCGCATCGATGGGCGGGCATTTCACGACCGATTTCTCGGCGGTGCGCGTGCATACGGGCAGCGGCGTCGACGACGCGCTCGCGATGTCCGGCGCGCGCGCGATGGCGCAAGGCAGCGACCTGTACTTCCGCAGCGGCGAGTACGACCCGCATTCCACGCGGGGGCGCGAGCTAATCGGACACGAACTCGCGCACGTCGTGCAGCAGAGCGACGGCCGCACGGCGGGACTCAACGCGAAGCAGGCGACGGGCGCGCCGTCGGGCGCGCTCGAGGGAGAAGCCAACAAGGAAGGCGCGGCGGCAGCGGCGGCCGCCGCTGCACCGTTCGACTGGAGCCAGGTCGATACCGCCGCCTACGAAGCCGAGATCCGTCGCCGCGAGCAGACGGGCGAGCCCGTGCCGCTTGCGAAGACGGCCGCCGAAGCGCGGGCCACGCCGCTCGCGCGCGAGATCGCGGGGCGCTGCATCAAGGGCGCGAAGCCGGTTTCCGCGACCCCGGGCGGCCCCGTGCAGCACAAGAAGGACTGGAACGAATACCCGCTCGGCGGCATCTATAACTCCGTCGAGATCAGCGGACTCGAAGGCAAGTGGTTCGTCGAGCAGGGACCGGGCAGCGTCGGCTCGTACGACCTCGGGCAGCACATGGGGGCTGTCACCTCGGGCGCGAACAGCCGGCGCGACGGCAATTTCGGCGTCGAGATGCCGCCGCAGACGTGGAACTACGACAATTACAAGTCGGCGCTCTGGGACCTCACGCTTCAGTCCAAGACGGGCGGCAAGGGCTCCCGCACGCTGTCGATGCACAACTGGGCGTTCAGCAACATCGAGGTCAGCGAAAGCTTCGAGGTGGTCGATGCGGGCACGGTCGCGCCCGGCGGCTTCAGCGGCAACGTGCATGCGGTGGACCAGAAGATCCCGATCGTGCTGACGGGCTCGCATTCGAAGGCGAAAGTGTCGTATGCGGAGAATTTCAAGCAGACCTCCGGCTGGACGGTCGGGCGCGAGATCGTCGATTCCGCGACGATGACTCGCGCGATGAGCCTCGGCTTCGGAGCGAGCCTGGAGGACGAGGCGAAGAACAAGGCGGCGGCGGAAATCGGCTTCAGTTCGAAGAACGTCAGCACGATCAAGAACAAGATCGCGACGCTCGGCGGCGCGGCAACGACGCTCGCTGAGGGCATCAAGGGCGAGACGGAACTCGCGGGGAAAGCCGGCGAGACCATCCGCAAATACGTGTACCCGGTCTATTCGGTCAAGAACTTCAAGGTCACGGCGTATCCGCACGACCCGGTGACGGCGGAAGTCACCGACAAGAAGCCGCACACATTCGCCGTTAGTTCGCTCGCGCTGGTGCGGGTCGAATCGATCGACGCCAACAACGACGAAGGGCGCGCCGACGTAAAGAACAGCCCGTCGCCCGGACAGAACGCCGAAGACGAGTTACGCAAGGCGGAGAAGGCCGGAAAGGAAATCGAGGGCGCGGGCGGCACGCGGGTCAAGATCGCCCTCGAGCGCGAGGTCGATGCACAGAAGGACTTCGACAACCAGGACTTCACGCAGACGCTCTCCGAAGGCGAGCAGTCCCGCTCGGTCACGCGCTCCTGGACCAAGGGCACGGAGAACAGCTTCAGCCTGACCAATCAGACGGGGCAGGTGGTGACGGGCGAGGACGGCTGGACACTCGGCGCCAAGGGCAAGTATTCGGGCGTCGGGGCGGGTCTGAGCTACGGGGAGATCAAGGCGCGCACCGGCGAGTTCGGCGATCAGGTCGTGAACGCGGGCACGGCGGGCAAGACCCAGACCGTCGAGGTCACGCAGACGGTGACCGGGCCGGCAGGGGGATCGGGTAAGGTCGTGCAGGTGATCCTGCTGCCGCTCTTTCGCGAGCGCGTGTACACCTACGCGGGCTTCGACGACAAGACCGCCACGTGGTCGGCGCTGCCGATCAAGGCGCGCAGCAAGTATTACTATCCCGTCGGCGCGGTGACGACGCGCGAAGTGCCCGCGCGCAGCGAGCTCAAGCCCGAGGGACACGGCAAGCTTGACGAGACGCTCACGCGCGGCGCAGCGACGGGCGCCAAGGCGCTCAAGATGCAGATGGACGCGGAAAAGGATCCGGCCAAGAAGGCCGCTCTGGCAAGAGCGCTGGAAGACCTGCTGCTGAAGAACCGCGAGGCGATGGAGGAGACGGCGCGCCGGGCGCACCCGTCGCTCAAGGTGATCGACCGCGACCGCAACATCTACGAGATCACGCTGCAGGTGCCCGTGGCCGATGCCGACAAGGCCAAAAGCGGGCTCAGCACGGTCGAGAAGAAGTACCAGAGCACGATCGAAGCGCTGCTCGACTTCTCCGCGCCGAGCGTGGCCGCGCACAACGCCGCCGACGCGTTTCGCACCGAAGATCCGGGCGCTGCCGGCGTGACCATCAAGTCGACCGCCGGGCTCGGCGGAACCGGCGCGCAGGGCGGCGCCAACCCGTACCCGGGCGACGTCGATCTCGCGGAATCGGTCACGATCGTCGCGCCCAGCGCCGACGCCGCAGCCGAAGCCTTCGCCGCCGCGATCCAGGCGAGCGTGCGCCACGCGACCGCGCCGCGCGACGACGGCAAGGTAGGCTATACGTTCTACGGCTGCATGATCGGCGTCCTGCCGGCGGACGCCAAAAAGCCGGGCGCACCCGTGCGCTTCACGGCCGCCCAGACGATGAGCGGTTCGATGAATTACGACCGCGACGCCCGCCACGGCGGCGGAAAGGGCACGCTCACGCTCGCGCAGGCAATCGCGGCGCCTGCGGCGGGACGCTCGGCGAATACCTACTGGCGCGGCCCTATCGACGTCGAGGGCACCTATGGCGAGATCACCAAGGTGCTGAACTACGACGCCGTGAAGACGGGCCCCGGCGCCGAGCACCTGTTCGGCACACCGATGGTCGGCCAGAGCTTCCAGGAGGTCGGCTTCGGCGACAAGGGCCGCCATGACACGGAGCGCGCGAGGCTGCTCGAACCGCTCAGCCGGGACATCGCGAAATACGCGGCGGAAGGCAACTGGGTGAAGGCGCTCAAGCGCGCGTACACGGTCGCGCGCATGCTCAACGACGTCGCGACGCTCAACCGGTTTGAGCCCCTCCTCGGCGGCGACGTGTCGCAATTGAAGCAGATCGTCGATCACCTCGAGATGTTCGCCGAGGACGTGGTGAATCCGCGCATCGACGACAAGCTGAAAGGCGGCATCGGCACGCCGGTCACGGACGAGCAGGCGGTGGCCGAGGCCGTCGCGCTGCAGGCGCGCATGACCGGCATCGACGCCGCGCGCGACTACGCGCCGATCATGCAGCGCGCCATCGATGCGGCCGCCGGCAAGATGACGCATAACGGCAAGCCGTATTTCATCATCGACAAGGAGATCGTCGAGCCGCTGAACGCGAAGATCCGCGACAATGCGGAGTTCGGCCGCAAGGCGAAGACCGCGCTGATCGACAGCGGCTATTTCAAGCACAGTTGAGGAACGTCATGTCACGAGTGCAAGGCCGCGTTGCGAGGAACCCGCGATGAGCGATATGGCGCGCGCGGCGCAGGCGTGGCGGGAAGGGCGCATCCGCGACGCGCGTCGCGGCTACGAGGATGTCCTGCGGACCGATGCCGGCAACTGGGGCGCGTCGTTCCAGCTTGCGTGGCTCGATGGCGCGTTCGGCACTCTGTCGCCCGAGCGCGTTCGTGCGCTCGACAGGGCGGGGCTGTCGGCATCCGCGCGGCGCATGATCACGGCGCTCGACGCGATTGCACGGCAGGCGCTGCCGCTCGACGGCGGCGAGGGCGCGTGGGATATCGAAGCGCTGCGTCGCGCCGGCGCGCAGGAGACGCTCTCCGGCTGGTGGGAGGCGCGCGGCAAGCGCGCGACTAAGGCGGGGCTCTACGGAACGGCGCTCGCGTGTTTCGAAGAGGCCGAAAGCCGCGAGCCGAACGGCGCGTACTGGGACCCGCCCGCGTGGGCGCAGTCGCTGCCCGGGCGTCTCGACGAGCATCTGGAACTCGTAGCAAATCCTTTTTCGCGGCCGTAGCGGAGTTGCCGCGTCGCGGGCTTGATGCGGCCGGCGGGCGATGCGCCGAAGCCTGCGTCGTCTAGTGCTGGTGTTGCAGGCGAAGGACAAGGCGGCCAGGCAATCCAAAAAGTAAAAGATGCTGCTTTTGGGCGAAACCGGGCCGACCCGGCTTCGCCGCAACGGTCGGCTGCGGCGTATCTCTAGTAGTTCGTTCCATCAATACAGTTACTAAATGAGCGATAATAGCCTCGTTTCGTTCGCAACTCTTGATGGAGGTGACGATGGCGAGGAAGTCCAAACGTGCGGCGCTGGTGCTTACAC
>Ga0073928_10008510_pt1 | contig 12859 bp, 14 predicted proteins | sample PaiPotPPA55metaG_FD_76969 | JGI IMG/M metagenome (GOLD analysis project Ga0073928, IMG submission 76969) | Iron sulfur acid spring bacterial and archeal communities from Banff, Canada, to study Microbial Dark Matter (Phase II) - Paint Pots PPA... ...
ACCGCCCGGGCCGCAAGGCTCAGGTAAGGGTGAAAAGGTGCGGTAAGAGCGCACCGCCGCCGCAGTAATGCGGCGGGCAGGGCAAACCCCACACGGAGCAAGACCAAATAGGGAGGGATTTCCTGGTAAAGCCTTCGGGCTTTCGGGGCAGCGTGCCGGCTCGGTGCGCCACAACCTCCGGGTAGGTCGCTTGAGCCGCGCAGTAATGCGCGGCCCAGAGGAATGACCGTCCTGCCGGAAACGGCAGACAGAATTCGGCTTACAGGTCCGGCTGCCACAAACTTTTCAACTCTTCCGACCGTCTCTCTCAACATCTTTGCGACGTTATAGGGGTTCGCGCCCCGAGTCAGCATGTCCACGGCTAGCGTGTCCCGGAATCTGTGGCGTGGGCGTTCGCCCCAGCCAAATCAAGACGAGTGATAGGGATTCCTTTACGAGCATCTACAGCAAATTACTTATGGACCCAACATGGCTGAAGTCGTAATCATGCGTGGACACGTGCACTACTTTCTAAAGTGGTAAGACTTCTGAATGTAACCGCCTATCGCACGTCACTCAGAAAAATAAGGAGTCATCTGCCATGCGCCATCTCTGTAGCAAGTTTACGATCGCAGTCTGCGTTTTTTCTGCAGCTGGTTCCGCGATCCTAGCGACCGGCCAAAATTCGCAGCGCCCTTTACCGCCGCACGCCGTGGGAGTGACGCCCGCGCCAGTGCGGCCGGCGGAGCCAAACACTCAGGTCTATGCGACGCAGAGCAGCGCTGGTCCATACTGGACAAGACTTATCAATGCTCCCCCCGTATCTGTGGGCTCGATGGTGCTGCTTACTGACGGCCGCATTTTGCTCCATGAGGAGCCGAACTGCAGCGGTACCGGTTGCTCCGGAATGGACTACACCGCATGGTACATCCTGACTCCGGATTTAAATGGCAGTTATATCAATGGAACTTGGAGCCAGGCGGCGAACATGCCGCCCGATTACGCTCCTCTTTACTCCAGCTCCGCCGTACTGCCGGACGGCAAGGTCATGGTGGAAGGGGGCGAGTATCAGTGTCCCGCAGGACAGTGCGCACCATCGTGGACCAATCTTGGCGCCCTCTACGATCCGGCGGCCAACACCTGGACTTCGGTACCGCCTCCCAGCTTACCAACACCTTGGGGCAATATCGGCGATGCCGAGTCCATAATCCTGCCGAATGGAACCTATATGCAGGCGGATTGCTGCGGCGTGGCGCTACAGATGCAGAGCGCACCACTCGCCGCCTACTTTGATGAAGCAAACATGAGTTGGATCGAGCTGAACCAATCCACGAAGTTCGACGAATTCGACGAAGAAGGTTGGACGCTGCTTCCCAATGGCAAAGTGCTGACGGTGGACGCATACGTGGCGTGTCCGAGTGACCAGCCTGCGTGTACAGCGGCGGGCTACAGCGGAAGCAATTCAGAACTCTGGAACCCCAGCACCCGAACCTGGAGCAGCGCTGGCAGTACCATTGTGCAATTGTGGGACTCGAACTGCGGCGCCGGGGGTGGAAGCTTCGAAGTCGGGCCGGCTGTTCTGCGGCCGGACGGAACAGTTTTTTACACCGGCGCCAGCGATTGTGAGCCGGGCCACACGGCAATTTACAACTCCGCCACGGGGAAATGGACGAGAGGTCCCGATTTCCCCAACAAGGATGCGGCCAATGACGCCCCGGCGGCGATTGAAACCAATGGCAATGTAATCGTCATCGCCAGTCCCTATCTTGGCACGTTCAGCGCGCCCGCAAATTTCTACGAGTGGAATGGCACCAAGCTGAATGTGTTTCCGGCGCCCCCCAATGGCGTCAACGACGCTTCCTTTGTCGGCCATCTGCTCGTGCTTCCAACCGGCCAGATTATGTTCACCGATTTCACCACGGATGTGGAAATCCTGACCACGGTGGGCACATACAAGTCGTCATGGCAGCCAAGTATCCACTCTGCTCCTGCGTCCGTGAATGCGGGAGTGGTGAATTATTCGATTTCCGGAACGCAGTTCAATGGCCTGACGCAGGGAGCTGCTTACGGCGATGATTTTCAGGATGCGACCAATTATCCGCTGGTACGCATCGTAAACAATGCCACCGGACATGTCTTCTATTGCAAGACGCACGGTCACAGCACCATGGGTGTGGCCACAGGGCGCGCGCGTGTCTCCACAACGTTCGATATGCCCGCCGGCATCGAGCTAGGACCCAGCGAGTTGTACGTGGTGGCGAACGGTATTCCCTCGCCGCCACAAAACATCAGCGTACAGTAGACCACCACGCCGAACACGGCCGCGCACCAAGGACATCCGGCAAAATTCGGTCACCGGTAGTTATCGAGAAGCATTACCGTTCGACGAGTTGGCAGGGTCTTCCCCGCATGATTCCGCAGCGTGAAGCCGGTGGGCAGTTACGCCCCAACGCCAGCAACGTCCCATCGGTTGAGCAGCGCTCAAGCCGCGTTTGCAGTAACGGCCGGCTGAGGCCGCATCTGCTCCTTCATCTTCTCCTTCATTTCCTTCACGGTCGGCTCAGCTTTGTGCGTACCCACCATCCACGCGTATCCATCCGGATCCACGACGGCTCCGCACCGATCACCCCAAAACATATCCATGACCGGGCCTTGGCCTTTGGCTCCGAGGCTGACGGCTTTGGCGACGACTTTGTCGGCGTTTTCCACGTAGACAAACAGACCCGCTGGCGAGGCGCCCACGCTCTTGGCCGTGCGTTTGCCCATCGCGGGGTTTTCCGGTCCCAGCATCAACGTCGCACCGCGAAGCGTCAACTCGGCGTGCATCGGTTTGCCATCGGGACCGTTCATAATCCCGCGTTTGGTAAAGCCAAAAGCCTTTTGATAAAAGCTCGCAGCAGCCGCAACATCGGAAACTGTGAGCATGGCCGTTACCGCGCCGTAATGCTTCTTGTTGAGTGGATCAATTTTCTTTTTAGCCATGGTGTTCCTCTCTGAAGGACTAACATTCTAGCGAATTCCCGGGGTATGTGCATCCCGGTTTTCATGCCGCAAACGGGTTCTCATCCGCGCTCCCGCCGTAGATCACGGGAACCGGCACTTCCAGCAACCGATTCGACTGGTCTCTTAATCATGGAGAAGCCATTTTCTCCTTTTTTCGTTCTTTCTGGTTGGGCTCCCCTTTACCTGTAGTAATCAAGCTTCGTAAACTACCGTTAATATAAGAACCCCATGCGTTTGAGCAGGCGCCATAACATTCATAGTCAGGAACTAAGCCCATGTGGGTGAAGTGGATCTCGGTTTTGCCGCCCTTTTTAGCGATTTCAAAAGTAATTTTTGTGCCATTCCACTCGCTTTTGTCATTAACAAAATTAAGCTGGCTGTCTAAAACAAGCCAACCGACTTTCTTGCCAGGAATTAATTCTGTTATCTTCTGTTTGGAATAATGGACGTCTTCGTACCGATACGTAAACTCATCACCGAGTTTGTCGGTACTACCTTCAATTTCTCCTGACCACCATCCACGAACATTGTTGATGGCAGCGAAGGCTTCTTCCGGAGTTTGGTCTACCGTAAAGGTAGTGGTGAAATTTTGATCATTCATCGTTTCTCTCCTTCTTTTACGCAACCTCAGCCGCCCGCGAACCCACCCACTTTGGTCGGTGCGGCTTTAGTTCCAGTTGTCGATCTTGATATCGTTTGGCTCGGGGGCACCTTTCCCGGTTTCGAGAAGCGACTTTAGGCTCATCAGAAAGACCCCCCACTTGGTGCTGCAATGGTGCATGAACTCCACCGGCTCCTTCCAACCTTGGTGTTTGAAGAGGACGATGGTATAGTCGCCTTCCTCTTTGAGCTCCCAACTTACTTTTGTGCCGATCCATTCTTCGGGCCCTTCGACCACTTGCCATAGCACGCGCTTGGCGGGATGAAGCTCAAGAACCTTCATGTCGAAACCGCCGGCCCCAAAGCGGAATTGGAGGACTCCGCCGACTTTGCTTTCCCCTTGCGTGTTGTTCGTCCACCAGGCGGAAAGACCTTCGCGCGTGGTCAATGCCTTATAGGCATCATTCAGGGACGACGATTTGATTCCGACTCTGTGTAAAATATCCGCCATATCCGATTCCTCCTTCTAGTGTTGGCTCCTGCACAAACTTCCAATACCACAACGCGGACGTACTACATTTCATAGTTCTTAATGCGATCTCGCGAGCCGCGCGATGAAGCGGCGTCCGCGACTGGCTGCCAGATACGACAGCGATGCCGCGCACAGCACCACCAGCGCCATCCGCAGGTAGATCGCGGTTGACATTGAAATTCCGATTCCGGTTCCAATCGCAAAGTAAGCAACCAGGCACGCTGGGCACTTTGGCAATAGCGCCAGGATGCCGCTCGGAACTATCCACCCGGCAACGTCGAGGCAACGCCTCGCTAGCGTCCGCGCGCGCGGATCGCCGATAGCGACCCGCGCTCCCGTTGCCTTGCGGCTGGGACCGGTTGAGACACCATCGCAGCAATGATGGGCGATCACGAGTGGTGCTCCTCCGAACAGCACGACGATCCCGAACCCTTCGGGGCCACGTACTGCGCCTTTGGATCGACGACGTAGCCCTGAGCGTATTTGTCGTGATGTCGAACCCACGACATGCTGAAGGCCAAACCATCTTCGTCCCGACCTTTCGGCGCCAGGTCGAGGAAGTTGTACGCCCCAACCAAAATATCGAGTCCGCGGGCGAAGGCGGAATAGGTATGGAAGACGTCGCCGTCGGCATTCTTATAAAAGACGCTTGCGCCAGGTCCTTCCTCGCTCCCGAACTCGACCATGTCGTAGTTGTAGGGGACTTTCCCTTTCGCCAATTCCTCTTTGGTGAACGATACGTGGTAGTCGCGATTGAAATGGTTCCCGAACGATGACACCCACTTGAAGCGCCAGCCCATGCGTTTCTTAAACGCCTCGATCTGGGCCCGTAGCGCTCGCGAAACCACGACCAGCGTGACGTCGCGATTCGCGAGATGAACCAGACTTCCGTCAAAATGATCGGCCAGAAACGAGCAGCTTGGACAACCCTCATCCCAACCTGGACCGAACATGAAGTGGTACACAATCAACTGGCTTTTGCCGTCGAAAAGATCGGCGAGCGTCTCCTTGCCGTTCGGACCATCGAACACATATTGCTTTTCGACTTTCTCCCATGGCAGTTCGCGGCGTTGCCGGCTCAATTCATCTCTTAATTTGGTGAACTCCTTTTCTTTTCTTAGCAACTCTTTTCGGGACGCAATCCATTCGTTCGGTGAAACTACTTCGTGCCCTTGAATCCCGGCGCTGGTGAGTTGGGTAGTCATAGCATTCTCCTATTCTGCGTCTGTGTTGCGTTTTCGGTTGCAGACCGCTCGGTTGCAGACTACCGGTTGCGGCCTAATGTTTTTTTCGCCGGCGAGAGGCTCCTCGCCTTCCGCCCAAGCTTTCTGTCTCAGCCATATCCTTGATCCCCAGGAGTTCGCCCGACCACAGCTCCTGAAACGGCCCGACCCACCGTTCATAAATCTGCCGGATCGGAACAACATTCAACGAATTCACCCGCTGCCTCCCGGCGTCGCGCGTGGAAACCAGTTGGGCCTGGCGCAACACCTCGAGATGTTTCATCACGCCGAAGCGAGACAACTGCGAGAACCGCTCCACGATCTCGGTGGTGGTGCGGGGACGATCTCGCAGAAGGTCCAGAATCGTCCGTCGCGTCGGATCCGAAAGCGCCTTCCACACAGGGTTGAGACCGTCCTCTTTACGCGCAGTTCTACCAGAAGCGATTTCTCGCACGACGCTACTCGCAGTCCTTCTTTACTCCGGCCAGCATGTGACTCCATCCAGTGCCCACACCTTTTCGGTGCTGCGGATCGATCATCCCTAGCGCCCGATGCCGCAGGGCGACTCGGCAACCTCCGGAAACCGGTTCGATCTTGATTTCCACATGATTGTTGGCCGGATACGACATGAACATCGGGCCGCTCAATTCAAGCAGGCTGGGAGGCTTGATGACCTGCACAAACCCCCACAGGTGTCCGACTCCCTCCCCTCGATCCCGGTACCACCGCCCGCCCGGTTTCGGTTCAAGTAACAATTGCAGGGACTCGCCATCGGGCCTGGTGTTGCCCTTCCCGAAGCGGTGGAGGACGGCCGCGAATGCCTTTTCCGGTGTGGTCTTGATGTCTATGTGCTGCTCAACGTCGAGCGTCAGATCTTCGAATGTCATTGTAGTTTCTCCTAAGTATTCATCAAGCAATTCGTCGTAACGTGACCCAATTGTAACGTGACCATATGGTCACGTCAAGGCGAATTATTATTTATTATTGCCGCGCGGGACTTCCCTGTGCCCTGCCGTTCGGAGAGATCAGACATACGAGGGTTGCATGTACAATGGCTGTGCATTCCCGTGATCGACAACACGCCGACCCGCCCTGATCCAGGCCTCTGCCGGGACTGCCAGCATGCGCGCCGGATTGAGTCCGATCGCGGTTCGACTTTCGTTATGTGTAAGCTTTCGTTCGAGGACTCGCGGTTCGTAAAATATCCGCGTCTGCCGGTATTGGTTTGTAGCGGCCATCGGCCTGAGACGGCGAATCCGCCGGTTCAGGGCGTGTAGCTGCGACCGCTTCCGCTTTGCCAGCGGTGCCGATGAACCCTATAATTGAGCCTGCGGCGCGAGTCCACGGCGCCGGCCGTAACTCTGACTCGTGATTTCACCGTCAGTTCACTGAAGACCAGTCGCTGAATACCGGCACTGAACACCATAAGGAGAACTTTATGTCCGCACCCAGCCGTCGTCCGGAAATTCGCCGGCGCCGTACCCGCGCAGAAAAAATCGCGAAGCTGCGCAAGCGCCTCGCCGCTGCTTCTGCTTCGAATGACAAAGACCTCCTCACCGCAAAGCTGCATCGTGTCGGTTTGGTTTCTCCAGGGAACCCATTAGTCAAGAGCGCGTAGAGCGGATTACTGAAATGCGGAACGTAACGCGCTGCGAAGACATGATGTCAGACTTTCTAAAGCACCGGTCACCCTGAATATACGATCCTTCCGCCGACGATCGTCGCGACTACCTTTCCCGTCAGGTGCCATCCGTCGAAGGGCGTGTTCTTCGATTTCGAGTGCGACTTGGCAGCATCGAAGGTCCACTTCTTTTTCGGATCGAAAATCGTAACGTCGGCGACCGAGCCGCGGACAAGCGAGCCGCGGCCGCGAAGATCGAAACAGCGAGCCGGACCGGCAGTGAAGAGCTCCACGATGCGGGCAAGAGGGATTCGCTTCTCGCGATGCAGCCTGGTGATCGCTAGCGCGAGCGCGGTTTCAAGTCCGGTGATGCCGAATGCCGCGCGCTCGAATTCCATTTCTTTTTCGTGGACGGCATGAGGGGCATGATCGGTGGCGATGGCGTCCACCGTACCGTCGGCGAGCGCCACCACGATGGCTTCGCGATCGGAGGCCGAGCGCAATGGGGGATTCATCTTGTAATTGCTGTCGTAGTCACGCATGTCCTCGTCAGTCAGCGTGAAATGGTGTGGCGTAACTTCGAAAGTGACACGCGCCTTAGCACGCTTGCCCCGACGCATACTCTTCAGCGCGTCCGCCGTGGAAAGATGTGCAACGTGCAGGCGAGCGTTGGGAATGTGCATCGCGAGCTGTACGTCACGCTCGACGATCGAGGCTTCGGAAGCCGCGGTCATGCCGCGCAACCCGAGACGAAACGAACGCGCACCCGCGTGCATGGAGCAATTCTCGGTCATGCGAGTGTCTTCGGCATGTTGCACGACCGGGACATTCAGCTCTGCGCCCAGCACCAGAGCCTCGCGCATAATGCTGTCTTCGAGAATGGGCTTGCCGTCGTCGGTGACCGCGATTGCTCCGGCGGAGTGTAGCGCGCGGAAGTCGGTGAGCGTAGCCCCCTTGCTCGACCGGGTCGCGGCAGCGATGGCAAATACATTGACGACCGCGCCGCGCTCGGGCTGCCGAAGCCACTCGACCCACTCAACCGAATCGACCACCGGCACCGTGTTGGGCATGGTGCAGACAGACGTGAAGCCGCCAGCAGCGGCGGACGCCGTGCCCGTCGCGATCGTCTCTTTGTGCGCTTGGCCGGGCTCGCGCAAGTGCACGTGCAGATCGATAAAGCCGGGCGCGACGATGAGTCCGCGGGCATCGAATTTTTCGTCCGCTCCGCCCTTGATTTTGTTGGGAGCGGCAACTTCGGCGACATGGCCATCTTTCAGCAGCACATCCATGAGCGCGTCGATGCGAGCCGCCGGGTCGATCAGGTGGCCGCCCTTGATCAACAGACTGGCTCGATTCTTTTCTGGGCTGGTCATCGCATCTTTCCCATCGCCCGCGCCAGAATCGCCATGCGCATCGGCACGCCGTTATGCACTTCCTCCAGGATGCGCGCCTGAGCGCCGTCGGCGACTTCGCTGGTCAGTTCCAGACCACGAATGATCGGGCCTGGATGCATTACGATGGCATCTTTTTTCGCCATCTTTAACCGGGCCGGGTTCATCTGGTAGCGTGCGATGTATTCCGAAAGGTCGATCTTCAGCCCGGAAAGGCGCTCTTTCTGCACGCGCAGCAGCATGACAACATCGGTGCCATGTAAAGCATCTTCAATGTGGCGGGTCACGCGCACCCCGGGCGCAAGGGTAGTCGCAACGTCCGGCGCCAGTTCTGCCGGACCGCAAAGAATAATCTTCACACCGAATTTGCTTAGCAGATGGCACGCCGACCGCGCCACACGACTGTGAAAGATGTCGCCGACGATCGCGACCTGCAAACCTTTGAAAGTTTTCTTGTTGCGCAGAATTGTATAGGCATCGAGCAGCGCCTGCGAGGGATGCTCGTGGAGTCCATCTCCAGCGTTAATGACGGGCACGTCGATATGCTGCGCCATAACGTACGGTGCTCCGGCATTGGGGTGGCGGATGACGATGATGTCGGCGCCAACGGCGCGCACCGTGTATCCCGTGTCCAGCAGCGATTCGCCTTTCTCGATACTGGAACCGGCGGACTGGATGAGGACAGTGTGAGCGCCCATCGATTTGGCCGCGATTTCAAACGAGCTCCGCGTACGGGTGGAGGCTTCGTAGAAAAGAAGGAGCACTCGCCTGCCCTTGAGCAGGGGCCGCGGCTTGTCCGGATTCATCCGCCGGGCAAACTTCAAAAGTCTCAGGATCTCGGCTGCTTCCAGGTGCTCGATACCGAGCAGCGAACCGCGCGCTGGATTCATCGTTAGATAATCCCCGGCCGAATTGGATATTTTGTAATTTGCAATTTCTAATTTGTAATTTAAGAACCGCTTGGGCTTTTCAATTACAAATTACAAATCACCAACTACAAATTGAATTCACTACTGCTTTTCCATCAGCAGGACTTTCTCCGCGTCGTCGACCTCGCGAAGTTTTACCTCAATAATCTGATTTTCCGTTGTCTGCACCGTTCGACCAATGAAAGCGGCCTCAATCGGCAACTCCCGATGACCTCGGTCGATCAATACGCAAAGTTGCAGGCGTTTAGGACGGCCTGCCCGGAACAGCGCGTCCATGGCGGCACGGGTGGTGCGGCCGGTATAGAGCACGTCGTCAACCAGCACCACCGACTTACCCGTGATGGGAATTTCCAACTCGTGTTTCTGCACCACGGGCTTGGAGCCGAGCGTGGAAAGATCGTCGCGATAGAGGGTAATGTCGAGCGTGCCGAGCAGCACCGGTTTCTTTTCGATGCGCTGAATAATTTTTGCCAGCCGCTCCGCCAGCGGAACTCCACGACGCCGGATGCCGACCAGCGCCAGATCCTCAACGCCATTGTTCTTCTCGAGAATCTCATGCGCCAACCGGATCAAGGTGCGCTCCACTTCGGATGCGGACATCAGTTGCGCTTTCTGATGGATCTCGACGGGACGATCTCGCGGGTGTGAATTCATAAACGCTGCATCATACGCGTGCGGAAAGATGAGAGCAAGGGCGAGCAGGAGACCCGCGTCGCTAATGGTTGAATCACACGCGAGTGTTGCGGGGCCGCAGAAGCAGCGACGCCAGCGCGCCGCCAACGGAGGCAAGCACCACGGTAAAAATCATTCCAAAAAAGAAGGTGATCACCAGCCCCGACGGAGTGAACAGATTGTGGATGCTGGCTTGAATGTCAGGGTCCGCCGCATTTGCTCCGACCCTCTGAGCGATTTTCAGAATGGCATCGATGTATTCCTGCTGGGCATGAAAAATGAAAATCCGGATGGTGATCATCAGCGCATTGATGGCAAAGGCGACCACTCCGGCTGCTCCGCCGAGACGCGATCCGAGCGCGGTAGCAGGCGAGACTCTATTTTCACGGCGGTAGAAAAAGACGGCCAATGCCCCGGTCAGCACCATGCCAAGCAACGGGATCATCCCGATGAAAACGCCGAGCACGCCCGCCTTGAGCGCGGCACGAACGGCCTTTCCCCTGTCCAGCGCGCTTCCCGACGAGGCTTGCCTCATCTCTACAGCAATCGCCGGAGAAAACTCGTCCGGCGCACGATTTAAGCCCGGCGCAACTTCAGCATCCGAAATCGCAACCTGCACGTGGATTTGAGGAGCGCGGCATTGCGGACAAAACGGCCGGCCGTCCTCGACCGTGGTCCCGCATTTTTGGCAAGGGTGCTCCACGTCATTGAAGCTAGCCCACAACCAACCGGGAGAGCAAGGCGAGAGCATTGAATCATTGAGGCATTGAATCATCGGATCATTGGTGATCGGACACGGATAAGCGACTCAATGACCCAATGACCCAATGATTCAATGGCTCAATGTTTCAATGACTCAATGCTTCGTTCAGATCGTATTATCCGAGCCCGTGTGCATGCGCACATAAACCAGGGCGAAGCGGGCTCCCTGGCTGTTGGGCTTAATCGCGACGATGTGCTGGTTGGCCTCGGTTCCAACCTTCAATTCCACCGAGTCTCCGCTGCCATTCGTTCCGCACGAGACGGGCTTGGAGCCTTCATACTTGTCGTGTGAGGACTCCACGTGACCGCCGCTCCAGGCACCGTGACACTGAATAGGCTTGCCGTATTTCTGCAGCTCTTTGTTGTAGTAGGCGATGACTTTGTCAGGTGCGTCGTCGGAGAGGAACTCAGCGGCCACCACTTTCAGCGAAAATCCCGGAATCGAAAGATTTACATTGGCGCTCTTCTTGTCGTCGCTGTCGTCTTTCGGAGCGGGCTTGGCCCCAGGATAAAGCGTCAGGCCGGCGTCGCGAATATCGGCTTGCTCGCTGACGTGCAAATCACCCATGGGAGACTTGATGTCAACGTGCGTCTCGCCATCCTTGCTATTGTGCTTGTCGTTCGCATTGATGCTGCAAGCGGGAAGAACGCAGAGGGCGGCAAACAGCGCGCCAAAAGACAGTTTCGCGATCACGGCACGGCTGAACATTTTACGGCTGGACGTTTTACTGTTGAACATGGGAGGAACCTCCTGAGCTTGGTCGAGCTGAGATTGGCCGGACGGGGCGTTCGAGACCCTCGCCTCGGGATGCGACGCCCGGAATCGTTACCGGCAGATGACCGCTGATCGGGATCTCGCCGAAGATCGCCTTCACGGCAGCGGTTTCCGACACGGTTGCATTGGAGAACGCGCACACATAATTCTGGATCGCGGGGAAATCCTGCACCACATAGGGATTGCCCATGGCGAGCACGACGGTGCGGGTGGCAGCGCGATCGAGAATCGCGGTCAGTAAAGATCCCGTGGCATCGTCCATGGCAACCGTATTCGTCAAACCTCCTCCGGCAGCACGCATGGCCTTGCCCGCGACCGGAACCACATACACCGCCGCGATCACATGCTCCGCCGCGTCGACCGCCTCGACCACGGACGGCTTCATGCCGACGGCCGAGCGTGCATCGACGTAGATGATGCGGGCGTCAGGCACGCGAGCTAGAATCTGGTGTTCGAGCATACGTCCGGATTCGGTGCGCAGGTCGTCGGAAAAAATCACCGCGACCAGACGATTGCGCACCTCTGTCATTGATTGATACGGAAGCGCGGCCTCCCTGGTTCCAGGAGAAGTTCCCAGAGACTGCAGCGGGATCACTTTACCGTTGTCGCGCACCAGGGTAATCGCTTCGTCGCCGATGCGCTGGCCGGCGGCCAGATTCTCCGGTTTCGCAATCTGGATCGAGAGTTGACTGAGATCCGCCAGCCGCGCCTTGTTCAAACCGAGGGAAGCCTTTAGTTCCAGAATCTTGCGCACGGATTGATCGAGCCGCTGACGGCTGATCTCGCCGTTCCGCACCGCTTGCAGCACCGAGCGGTAGCTGGCGTCGAGATCGGCCGGAATGATCAGCATGTCATTGCCCGCCTGGAAAGATTCGACCGCTGCCCGGCCGATATCCTTCGCGTACAGGCGCGTCAGCCCCGCCATGTCGAGGGCGTCGGTCACGACGATCCCTTTGAATCCCATGTCTTCCTTGAGGAGTCCGGTCACAATCCCTCTTGAAGTTGTAGCCACGCGGTTGGGCTCGGGATCGAGAGCGGGAACGGTTACGTGAGCGACCATCACGGCATCCACTCCGGCCTCGATCGCATGCTTGAATGGGGGCAACTCGACCGCATCGAGACGCGTCCGGTCGCCGGTAACTTGAGCGAGGCCAAGATGAGAGTCGGTAGCGGTGTCGCCGTGTCCGGGAAAGTGTTTGGCCGTGACCAGCATTCCGCCTTCGTGAGCGCCTCGGATGTATGCCGCCACGAAATCGCCCACCTGCTTGGGGTCTTCGCCGAAAGAACGTGTGTTAATGATGGGGTTCGCAGGATTGGAATTCACGTCAGCATCGGGAAAGAAATTCCAATGCACTCCGATGGCCCGCGCTTC
>Ga0073928_10008511_pt1 | contig 12857 bp, 11 predicted proteins | sample PaiPotPPA55metaG_FD_76969 | JGI IMG/M metagenome (GOLD analysis project Ga0073928, IMG submission 76969) | Iron sulfur acid spring bacterial and archeal communities from Banff, Canada, to study Microbial Dark Matter (Phase II) - Paint Pots PPA... ...
CAAGCTCGAGGTCTACCTCACAGTGGGCCGGGGCCGTGGTTACCGCCCGGCGGAGGAGAACAAGTCGACGGACCAGCCGATCGGCGTGATTCCCATCGACTCGATCTTCTCCCCCGTGCGTAGGGTCGCCTACAACGTCGAGCAGGCCCGCGTCGGTCAGCGGACCGACTACGACAAGCTGACGCTCGACATCGAGACCGACGGCTCGATCGATCCCCACGCCGCGCTGCGCGAGGCGGCCGAGATCCTGATCTCGCAGCTGGCGATCTTCACCGACGCCGACCGCGTGGTCGAGCTGCGGGAGGCCGGCATGCCCGGTCCGCTCGAGGCCGGGGTGTCCGGTGCGGGCGCGGCCGGCGCTCCCGCCCGCCAGCCCAACGCGCTCGACGACATCCTGATCGAGGAGCTCGAGCTCGGCGTCCGGTCCTATAACTGCCTGAAGCGCGCGGGGATCCAGACGGTCGGTGACCTGGTGTCGAAGACCGAGGCGGAGCTCAACGCGATCCCGAACTTCGGCAAGAAGTCGATCGACGAGGTCGTCGAGACCCTGCACGGGCGCGGGCTTGGGCTGCGCGGGGAGTAGCCTGGAGCCGTCATGCGCCACCAGCGTCAGCGCTATCAGCTCAGCCGCAGCGCCTCGCATCGCAAGGCGTTGCTGATGAATCTCGTCAAGGAGGTCGTCGATCACGAGCGGATCAAGACGACCGAGGCGAAGGCCAAGGCGGTCAAGCCCGAGGTCGAGAAGCTGATCACGCTCGCCAAGCGGGGCGATCTACACGCACGCCGGCAGGCGCTCGCGGCGCTCGGGCAGGACAAGTTCGTCGTCTACAAGCTGTTCGAGGAGATCGCGCCGCGGTACTCCGAGCGGCCGGGTGGGTACACGCGGATCCTGAAGCTCGGGCCGCGCAAGTCCGACTCGACCGAGATGGTGTTCTTGGAGCTGGTCTAAGGCCCGGTCGGGATGCCCCCGGCTGGATGCCGGGGGGTGGTGACGGCCGAGCGAGTGGAGCGGTTACCCGTAACCGAGAGCGAAACGAGCGAGGCCCGAAGCCGGATGCGTTTACCTTGACCTCCCGGATCGTCCTCGAATACGACGGCAGGGGCTTCGCGGGGTGGGCGCGGCAGCCGGGGCGGCGCACCGTCCAGGAGGACGTCGAGCGCGCGCTCGCGGTCGTACTTCGCCGCGACGCCGTCCCGCTGACCGTCGCCGGCCGCACCGACACCGGCGTGCACGCGCTCGGCCAGGTCTGCTCGTATGAGGGCGAGGCCGCCGCGGTCGCGTCGCTGAACGCGCTGCTCCCACGCGACGTCGCCGCGCTCTCATGCGATCCGGTGCCCAACGGGTTCGATGCCCGTCGCGACGCCACCTCGCGGGCTTACTGCTACCGCGTGCTCCTACGCCGCGGCCGCCCCGCGCTCGACGCCGGACGTGTGCTCCACTGGCCGCACGCGGTCACGATCCAGGCGCTGCGCGAGTGCGCGTCGGCGCTGGTCGGGATCCGCGACTTCACCGCGTTCACCCCGACGCAGACCGAGCACACGCGCTTCGAGCGCGAGGTGTACGCGGCGCTCTGGAAGCGCGATGGAGATCAGCTCGAGTTCTGGATCGAGGCCGACGCGTTCATGCGCCACATGAATCGGGTGCTCGTCGGGACGATGCTCGAGGTCGGCGGGGGGCGCAGGCCGATCGAGGACTTCGTCGCGCTGCTCCGCGGAGCGCCGCGCGAGCGGGCCGGACCGACGGCGCCGCCGGGCGGCCTCTACCTGGCCGGCGTCGGCTACGGCGAGCGCGTGCTCTAACGCTCTCGGAACGGCTGCGGCCCGCATCGGTTCTGCTCCGATCCGGGAACGGCCGTGTTCCAGTCGTGCCCGGCCGCCGGATCGTCGCGTCACCCTTGCGGCAATGGAGTCCGAGCGCCAATCCCGTGGGTCCGGGCGCCAATCCCCTGAGTCGGGGCGCCAATCCGCTGGGTCCGAGCGCCAATGCGCTGAGTCGGAAGCGGGTAACCGTCGCACGGGTCGTGCTGCGCAGAACGCGGGTAACGTTGACCCGCGCGACCCGGGCAAACGTAACGCGCGCGGCGATGGCGCGAACGCGGGTAACGGTCGGTCGCGGACGGAGTCGCCCAGGCGGACAAAGACGGCCGAACGGATCGAGTCGGACGTCGGATCGCGCCAGGACGGCTTGGTCAAGCGCTCGCAGCTGATCGATGCCGGGATCAGCCGCCACGTGGTCGACCGCCAGATAAAGGCCGGCGCCCTTCACCGAGCTCACCGTGGCGTCTACCTCGTCGGCCACCGCGCGCTCGCACCGCGGGCGAGAGAGGCGGCGGCACTGCTGGCATGCGGGGAGAGGGCGCTGATCAGCCACCGCTCAGCCGCATACGTATGGGGTTTCGTGGACGAACCACCTGACGAGGTGCAGGTCACGCTCGTCGGGCGCCGCTGCCGACCGAAGCAGGGGGTGAGGGTCAAGAGCGTCAAGCAGCTCGACCGCTGCGACGTTCGCCGCCGGCACGGCATCTGGCTCACGTCGCCGGCGCGCACGATCATCGATCTGGCCGCCGACGCGACCGATTTCGAGCTCGAGCGCCTGGTGGCCGAGGCTCGCGTCAAGCGCGTGCTGCGGGAGGGCGAGCTGGAGGCCGCGCTGGCTCGCGCCGGCGGCCGCCCCGGCACGGTCAGGGTGCGAGCTTTCGTGCGCGGCGAAGGCGAGCCGATGACGCGGTCGGAGATCGAGCGGATTACGCGACGGCTTCTCAAAGCCGCCGGTGTTTCGCAGCCGAAGATCAACCAACGGTTGCTGGGCTACGAGGTCGACTTCCTATGGGAGGAGCAGCGGGTGGTGCTGGAGGTGGACACGTACACGTTTCACGGCCACCGCCGGGCGTTCGAACGAGACCGGCGCAAGACGGTCGTGCTCGAGGCCGCCGGCTACCACGTCATCCGCGTGACCCCACGCCAGCTGCTCGTCGAGCCCTACTGGGTGATCGCGCATATCGCCGGAGCGCTCGGCCGCCGCCGCGCTGCCTAACGCCAGACGAACGTCGCCGTCGCCGCCGGCGGCAGCGCGTAGGTGAGGTATTCGTGGTGCCACTCGACCGCGACCTGGGCTCTCGACCCGGACGTGTTGTACGCGACGAGGGCGACGCTTCCGCCGGGGTTCCTGACCGCCACGTCGTCGATGGCGCCGGTCTCGGTCGAGCCGATCCGCGTGGCGCCGCGCGCGATGGAACGGCTGAACTGGCCGAGCTGGTCGTAGCTGAGGCCGTAGGCGACGGTGTGGGTCCTCGAGTCCACGGTGACGACGCCCCGGCAACCGTGACATCCCGAGTTCGGTGGCTCGACCGGGCCGCCGGAACGGGTCAGCGCCAGATTCCAGAGCGCCACGGTGCTCGCGCCGTGGCGGAGCGAGTCGATGATCGCCTCGGGAGGGGTGAAGGGGGTGATCTGGGTGGCGCACTCGCTGACCACCTGGTCGAGCCGTGGGGCCAGCAGGCGCAGGTGTCCCATCGCCGCCGGCGAGCCGCCGTAGCAATGCCACGCGACGCCGTCGATGTCCCTGCGGGCGGGCGATCTCACGAGCGCGTCCTGGTAGCCGGCGGCGCTCCAGCCGACGTCGGCGGCGTAGATCTCCGTCCGCAGGCCGGCGGCGCGGAGCGCCGGCACGAGGTACCGGGTGATCCACATCGCCTCCGTCCACCACGGCAGGTTCATGCCGGGGAACAGGCTCTGACCCTGGGGCTCGTTCTGCGGCGTCACGGCAGTGACCCTGATACCGGCGGCCGCGTACGCCTCGAGGAACTTGACGAAATAGGCGGCCAATGGCCCGTAGTCCGAGGGCAGCAGCTTGCCGAGCGCCGCGGCGTTGTCGAACGCCCGGTTCGCCTTCATCCACGGGGGTGGGGTCCATGGCGTGGCCATGATCTCGATCCCCGGGTCGAGCGCCAGCGCCGTGCGGACCGTCGGGATGATGTACGCGCGGTCGTGGGCGATCGAGAAGTGCTCGAGCAGTGGGTCGCTCTGGCCGGGCGGCAGATCGTCGTACGTGTACGGCCGCCCGCGCGCGGTGAAGTCCGAGGCGCCGATCGGGAGCCGGAGGAACTGGAGATGCAGACCGCCGGCGCCGAACAGGTTGTCCATCAGCCTCGCTCGCGTGACGGGCCCCAGCCGATCGTGGATCAGCCACGCCGAGCTGTCGGTCAGCGCCGCGCCGAATCCCCTGACCCGCTGGAACCGCGCGCTCGGCTCGACTGCGATCACCGGTACGCCTTTCGGCGGCGTCGTCGAGAACCCCAGTGTGGCCACCGATACCATCGCGTCGCTCCCGCCAGCGGTCGTCTCGGTCACGCGAACCGGGACCGCGTTGCCGGCCGGGACCGCATTGCTGGCCGCCGCCGCGTGCTCGGCCGGCGCCGCGGTGCCGACGGCAAGCGCAGCGACGGATGCCACCAGGAACCGGGTGCCCCACATGCAATCGGCGAGGATGCCATGGATCGCCGACGATCGCGTGACGGCGCTCCATCGGTTAGCTTCGCGTCGATGACTGAAGCGGCGGGCGGGCGGACACGCGAAGCGAGGGGCGCTGCCATCCGCGCGACCCTCTGGAGGACCGGCTCGTGGACCGTGGTCGTGGCGGTCGCGGACGTCGGCATCGGTCTGCTGCTCGGGTCGGCCGCGTGGTGGCTGGGCTGGACGCGACCGCCGATCAAGGACTTCTTCGTCACGATGGCCGGACTCGGCGGAGCGCTCCTGATCGCCTACTCGGTGACCGTCAGCCAGGTGCTCCCGGTCTTCGTCAGGAATGTCGTGCGAGGCGGCGGCGTCGATCTCACGACGGGCCAGCTCGGATCGATGCTCGGGTCGACCCTGGGGATCGCGACAGGCGCGATCGCTGGGATCGGCGCCTCGCTGGTCCTTGTTCGCGATCCCATCGTGCACCCCCAATGGGTGTGGATCGGGCTGTTCGGGGTGAGCGTGCTCACGCTGGCCGCCCTCGCCCTCGCGATCGGGCTTGGCACGGTCATCTACGTGCTTCTGTTCTTCGAGGAATGAGCCTCCGCGCGGCCGAGCAGGACCCGGCTGCGACGGCCTCGACGACTACGATCAGAGCCGACATGCGGGTGCTGCTCACCAACGACGACGGGATTGGGGCCGCCGGTCTTCAGACGCTGCGCAAGGCGCTGCTGCGGCTGCCCGGAATCGAGCTGGCGGTGATTGCCCCGGACGGCAATCGCTCGGCGATGGCGCGGTCGATCACCACGCGACGGCCGCTATGGGTGCAGGAGGTCGACTTCGACGACGGCACCGTCGGCTACGCGACCGACGGCACTCCGGTCGACTGCGTCCGACTCGCGCGGCTCGGGTTGATCGAGGGCTTCACGGCCGAGCTCGTGGTCTCGGGGATCAACCACGGCTCGAACCTCGGTGACGACATCACGTACTCGGGCACGGTCGCGGCGGCGCTCGAGGCGATCGTCCTGGGGCTTCCGGGGATCGCCGTCTCGCAGCAGTCGAGCTCGCTCGAGCTCGACTTCCGGGCCGGGAGCGGATTCCAGTTCGAGGTTGCCGCCGCGTTCACGGCGCGACTCGTGGCCGAGCTCGAGGACGTTCCGCTTCCGACCGGAACGCTGCTGAACATCAACGTTCCCGGGGCGGATCCCGGCGGTGTCGAGGTGGCGCGTCTCGGCAAGCGCGTCTACCGCGACGAGTTGGCGCTGGTCGACGAGGACCTCGACCCCACCCGCCCGCGGCGGCTGTACCGGATCTACGGCGACGCCAGCTATGAGCGCGATGAGACCGGGACCGACCTCCAGGCCGTCGCGAATGGCAAGATCGCCGTCACGCCGATCCACTTCGACCTGACCGATCGCGAGGGGATGACGGCGCTCCAGCGCTACGACCTCGCGCGCCTGATCGAGCCCGCGGCCAGCGAGATCGAGCCGTGAGCGGGGCCGCTGCGGCCGCGCGGGCCGATCGGCCCGAGGAGCGCGCGGCGGCGCTGCGGCGGCTGATCGAGCACCACAGCTACCGCTATCACGTCCTCGACGACCCCGAGATCGGCGACGACCGGTACGACGCGCTGTTCGAGGAGCTGCGCAAGCTGGAGGCCGAGCACCCCGGGGTCGTCACGCCCGATTCGCCGACGCAACGGGTCGCCCCGGAGCCGGTCTCCGAGCTCGAGAAGGTGCGCCATCCGCAGCCGATGCTGTCGCTCGCCAACGCGCGCTCGGCGGAGGAGCTCCGGGCCTGGATCCAGCGGATGCGCAACTTTCTCGCGCGCGAGGGCATCAGCGATCCGGAGTTCGAGTACGTCTGCGAGCCGAAGATCGACGGTCTCGCGATCTCGCTGATCTACCGCGACGGGGCATTCGAGCGTGGCGCCACCCGCGGCAACGGCGAGATCGGAGAGGACGTCACACACAACCTCCGGACGATTCCGGCGATCCCGCTGCGCCTGGAGATGGAGGATCCGCCGCCGCTGGTCGAGGTGCGCGGCGAGGTGTACATGTCGTTGCCCGACTTCGCCAAGCTCAACGAGCGGCGCGCCGAGGCGGGGCTCTCGACGTTCATGAACCCGCGCAACTCAGCGGCGGGCACGATCCGCCAGCTCGACCCGAAGCTCGCGGCCGACCGCCCGCTGTCGCTGTGGTGCTACGCGATCGGCGCGACCGACGGGATCAGCTTCGACACCCACTGGGACGCGCTCGAGTGGCTGCGCGAGCACCGCTTTCCGGTTCACCCGGACGTCACCAAGCTGCGGCTCGAGGAGGAGGTCGTCGCGCAGTGCCGCGCCTGGGAGGAGCGGCGCGGCTCGCTCGAGTTCGAGATCGACGGCGTGGTGGTGAAGGTCAACCAGGTCGAGCTACAGCGCCGGCTCGGGTCGGTCGGGCGCGAGCCCCGGTGGGCGATCGCGTGGAAGTTCGCTCCCACCACCGCGGTGACGATGCTCAATGGGATCGGCTGGAACCCCGGCAAGTTCGGCGACCTGCACCCGTACGCGATGCTCGAACCGGTGCACGTCGGCGGCGTCACCGTCAAGCTCGCCACGCTCCACAACGAGGAGGACCTCCGCCGCAAGGACATCCGCGAGGGCGAGGAGGTGATCGTGCTGCGGGCAGGCGACGTGATCCCGCAGGTCCTCTCACCCGCGCCGCACGTCGCCGAGCGCAGCCAGCGCCCCGACCCGCCCCGTCCGCCGGCGCGCTGTCCGGTCTGCGACACGCCGACCGTCAAGCCGGAGGGCTCGGTGTTCACCCGCTGCCCGAACCGCGACTGTCCCGGGCGCCGCTGGCAGCTGCTCAAGCACTACGTGGGCGCGATGGACATCGACGGGCTCGGCGAGAAGCAGGTGAACCTGTTCATGGAGCTCGGCTGGGTCAGGACGGCCGCGGACTTCTATCGCCTGACCGCTGATCAGATCGCCTCGCAGGAGGGATTCGGGGAGATCTCGGCGCAGAAGCTGGTGCGCGCGATCGAGCAATCGAAGGAGCAGCCGTTCGGGCGGGTGCTGTTTGCGCTCGGGATCGAGGAGGTCGGCTACGTGACCGGCCGCAACCTCGCCCAGCACTTCCGCTCGCTCGACGCGATGCTCGCGGACGCCCCCGAGCAGCTCGAGGAGGCGCCCGGGGTCGGGCCGAAGATGGCCAGGACGATCCACGATCAGCTCCACGAGCCGGCGATGCTCGCGTTGATAGGGGATCTTCGCGAGCTCGGGCTGCGCTTCGAGGAGGAGGGGCCACCGGCGGGAGATGGGCGGCTCGCGGGCAAGACGTTCGTGCTGACCGGGACGCTGCCGACGGTCACGCGCGAGCAGGCGAGCGAGTCGATCGTCGCCGCCGGCGGCAAGGTCACCGGATCGGTGTCACGCAAGACCGATTATCTGGTCGCCGGCGAGAGCCCGGGGTCGAAGCTCGCGCAGGCCGAGCGGCTCGGGGTTCCGGTGATCGACGAGGACGGACTGCGAGCGCTGCTGGGCTAGCGGCTCTCGGCTAGCCGTCGTACCTCGCGAGCGCGACCGCCAGCTTGTTGCCCTCGATGTAGTGGACGTAGTTTGGGTCACCCAGGCCGTTGGCCAGAAACGCGAATGCCAGCTCGTGGCCATCGCGTGCGTGGCAGTAGCCGGCGAGGTTCGCGACGTCGTGCAGGGTGCCGGTCTTGCCCACGCAGGCGCGCTGCGCCGGGGTGCCGACCATCTCGTCCTGGAGCGTCCCGGTCTCACCGCCGATCGCCAGCGAGCCCACGAAATCGGGGTTGCTGTACATCTTCTCGAGGACGGCCACCACCTGCTTCGGACTGCTGAAGTCCGTGCGCGAGAGTCCCGATCCGTCGTCGAACTGCGGCGCGATGCTGAACTCGCTCGACAGCTCCGAGCGCACGACCGCGACGCCCGCGGCCGTCGTCCCGGCGCCGCCGAACTGCGCACCGATGTCTTTCAGGATCGTCTCGGCCAGGTAATTGTCGGACGGCGTGTTGGTCAGCCGGATCAGCGTCGCGATCGGCGGCGAGGGCACGGTCGCAAGCAGCTGCGCGCCAACCGGCGTAGGGCCGGTGTGGATCGGGGTCCAGGAGGGCACCCTCACGCCCGCGTAGCGAAGCGCGGTGGCAAACCGCTGAGCTGCGAACAGCACCGGGTGGGCCTGGGCGACCGTGCCGTAGAGGTTGCCGAACCCGCGGTTGAAGACGAGGCCGCTGAGCAGCCCCTCCACGTCCGGAATGTCCGGCCGGTAGCCGGTGGGCGGAGTCCCCCGCAGCGAGTCGAAGTAGGAGCCGTCCCCGACGATCTCCCCCTCGACCCCGGTGATGTGGGCGCTCGCGAGCAGGTTCGAGATCAGCTGGTGCATCGTCGCGCCGGTCCCGTAGGTCTCGTTGTCGAAGGAGACCGACCCGAACGTGGGATGGCCGCCACCCTTCAGGTAGAGCGTCCCGTGCCAGATCCCGGTCGAGTCGGCCGATCCGACCCCGAGCACGCTGGTGGTCAGCGTCGCGGTCGGGCCGAACCGCAGCAGGGCGGTCGAGGTCGTATAGATCTTCTCGACCGAGGCCGGAAGCCGGGGAACCCCCGCGTCGCGCTGGTAGAGGACCTGACCGGTCGTCATGTCGACGACGTAGGCCCCGCTCTGTGGGCCGATCTGGCCGATGTTCGAGTTCAGCGCCCGGGTCAGGGCCTGAAGTGCGGGCGACGGCTGCGCGAGCGGGAGTGGGGGAGGCTGGGCCCCTGCCACGGCCGGAACCGTGCCCAGCATCGCCACGACGGCGCCCCACGCCAGGATCACTCTGCGCATCCATCCCATCAACACGACCGGACGGCGAAAGGATCGCGCTCTTACAATCGACCCGCATGGGGAGGGTCGTAAAGCTCGAAGGAGCGGGCAAACGGACTGCGATGTCGAAGCGGTCGGGGCAGCGCCGGCGCCCTCGCTCGAAGACCGCGCTCGTGCTCGGGGGCGGGGGGTTCACCGGGGGCGTATACGAAGTCGGCGCGCTGCGGGCGCTCGACCTGCTGTCGGTCAACCGCACGGTCAACCAATTTGACGTCTACGTCGGGACCAGCGCCGGGGCGTTCGTCGCGTCGGCGGTGGCGAACGGGATCAGCCCCGAGGAGATGATGCGAGTCCTCGTTCAGCGGGTGTCGACGCCGTTTTCGGACGCGCGGGTCAGTGCCCTGCTGCGGCCCAACTACGGCGAGCTGCTCGCGAAGGGCGCCCTGATCCCGTTCCGCATGGCGCAGGTCGTCCGCCGGCTGGTGCGCGATCTGGGCCAGGTGTCAGCCGTCGACATCGCGGTCAGCCTGGCGGAGGCGCTGCCGTCGGGGCTCTACTCGGGCGCGGGGATCGAGCGCTACGTGCGGACGATCTTGTCCGCGCCCGGTCGGACTGATGACTTCCGCCAGCTCTCGAGCGAGCTGTATCTGGCCGCGACGGACCTCGACACGTGCGAGCGGATCGTGTTCGGGGCCCTGGGGTGGGATGACGTGCCGATCTCGACGGCGGTCGCTGCGTCCGGCGCGCTGCCGATGATCTATCGCCCGGTCGCGGTCAAGGAGCGCGAGCTGGTCGACGGCGGAATCGTGTCGACGACGAACGTCGACATCGCGGTCGAGGCCGGCGCCAAGTTCGTCGTCGTGGTCAATCCGCTGGTGCCCTACGTCAACGACTTCCAGCGGCGGATCCCCACGATCACCGGCTCGCGGGCGCGCCACGTCTCGGACATGGGCTTTCCCCAGATCGGCTACCAGGCGTTCAAGCTGCTCGCCTACCAGCGGCTGCACCAGATGGCGCAGGCGTGGGAGCAGCGCTACCCCGGCGTGGACATCATCCTGATCGAGCCCGAGTCAAACGATGAGCTGATGTTCCAGACGAGCATCATGAACTACACCTCGCGGGTGGACATCGCGCGGCACGGATTCCAGTCCGTGACGCTGAAGCTCGCCCACGACTACCCGCGCTTCAAGCGGATCTGCGCGCGCCACGGGATCGAGATCTCCGCGACCCGCGTCCGCAAGGTGATCGAGCACTTCGAGGTGGAGCGGGAGAAGACCCGCGCGTGGCGCAAGATCCTCGAGCAGACGACCTCGACGCTGCTGCGCCAATCGGCTCAGGACTGAGCGCCTGGTGCTGCTACGCCTGGCGCCGCGGCCTCAGCGCCGCGGCCTGCCGCTAAGCCCCTGCCGGCTGCGCCTGCGCTGTGACGGGCGAGCCGGTGAACTCGCGAAGGCTGGATAGGAAGAGAGTCTTGTCGATTCGACCGTTGAAGATCGGGACGCCCAGCTCGAGGCACTTGGTGATCACGTCGCGTCGCTCCAGCCCCGACTCACGCGCAAGCTCGGTGGGCGTCAGGTGATTGGGCATGGCTGGTCGTCCTCCTTGTAGCCGACAGTTACATGCCTGAAGTATGCCCATCCGACCGGATCCCCTCAACAGAAATTGGCGAAGAATTCCGGAAGTCGCGGCCTCGCGGGACGGTGGCCCCGGGCGTTCGTGGACGCAAGCCGGCGTTCGTCCCGCCGTGCGGCTTGGGGGGTTCGGCTGGCGGTGGGGCTCGTTTGGGCGCGGCTTCCGAGGGTGGCCGAGAAACTGGAACATATGTCCACTCAGTCGGCCGCCTTCGATCGAGCCTCGTTTCGCACCGCGTCCGCGGTTTCGGGCCGAGCGGGGTCGGCTTCGGGCCGAGCGGCGTCGGTTTCGGGCGGAGCGGGGTCGGTTTCGGGCCTCCCGGGGGGGCGGTTCGGGCCGAGCCGCGCGGCTAGCCTGTGGAATACTCAAACCTCTTCGGGGCGTGGCGCAGCCTGGTAGCGCGCACCGTTCGGGTCGGTGAGGTCCCCGGTTCAAATCCGGGCGCCCCGATTTTTCTCTGCAAATCTGTAGTTAGGCCGATGCCTGACGGCGCTGAGCACGACGCGCTACTGCTTGACGCCTTGAGCGGGAGTGCTGGTGTCGATCCCGTCGTGACTGCTTGCGTACCTGCAGCCACGCGATCTTGAATTAGCGCTCGGGAGCAGCGGTCGTGTCGATTCGAGCGTGGGCTTGACAGTCGGTTTCAGGAGTAGTACGTTCTCCGAACTCGATTCGACATTATCGAATCGTGATCGATAAGAGGAGGCCGTGAAGGGCTCCTCGACCAACGAGGAGAGGGAGCTCGAGGCTCCCGATCAGTAGGAGGGAGAGCAGTGGAGGCGAAGTATCATCTCTCGCAGCGCGCCGCTGCCGAGCTTCTCGGCACCGCGTTGCTAGTCCTCGTGGGACCGGGCTCTGTCGTTGCCACGCTTGTGTTGGCGGGCAAGTCCCTCCCCGCGATCACCGGTGCCGACTTGCTCGGCATCTCGTTTGCGTTCGGCTTCATCATCGCCGCGATGGTGTACGCGATCGGCAAGATCTCCGGTTGTCACATCAATCCCGCAGTGACCTTTGCGCTTGCCGTGACTAAGCGCCACCCGTGGCGTGAGGTACCGGCGTATTGGGCGGCTCAGGTGGTGGGAGCCGTTCTCGGCGCGCTGGCCATCTGGGCTCTGTTCGGCCATACGGCGATTACGCTTGGCATGGGCCAGACGCACTTCAACACCCATGCCACGAGTTGGGGCTCGGCCATTTTCGCCGAGGGAATCGGAACCGCGGTGCTGATGTTCACGATCCTCGGGATCGTCGACGCCCGTTCGCCCGGCGACCTCGCTGGCATCGTCATCGGCGGGATCGTCATCGGGATCATCATGATCATTGGTCCGATCACCGGCGCCTCGCTCAACCCGGCGCGCGCCTTCGGCCCGGAGCTCGTCTCGGCGATGGGGAACGGCAGCACTTACTGGACCCAGCTCGTTCCGGTTTACATCCTGCCTGGCCTCGTCGGCGCCGGTATCGCCGCCGTCGCCTACGACTTCATGGCCAAGCCGCGGCTGGTCGTCGAGCCGGTGCTCGAGGCCGTGACTCATCCCGATCCCGGCGCGCGTGAGCCCGCCCCGACCGCCTGAACCTGAACGGAGGCATCATGGCTGTAGCTATCAACCCAACCATGAAGAAGTTCCTGAACGACCCGTCCGGCCTCGTCAAGGAGTCCCTCACCGGCCTGGCCGCCGCCCACGGCGACCTGCTCCGGTACGACGCCGAGGCCCAAATCGTCGTGCGCTTGGACGCGCCCGTGCAAGGAAAGGTCGCGCTCATCTCCGGTGGCGGCTCCGGACACGAGCCGCTACACGGAGGGTTCGTGGGTCGCGGCATGCTCGACGCGGCTTGTCCGGGTGAGGTCTTCACCTCGCCGGTGCCCGACCAGATGCTGGCCGCGACCAAGGCGGTCGATGGAGGGGCCGGCGTCGTGCACATCGTCAAGAACTACACGGGCGACGTGATGAACTTCAAGCTGGCCGC
>Ga0073928_10008513_pt1 | contig 12856 bp, 11 predicted proteins | sample PaiPotPPA55metaG_FD_76969 | JGI IMG/M metagenome (GOLD analysis project Ga0073928, IMG submission 76969) | Iron sulfur acid spring bacterial and archeal communities from Banff, Canada, to study Microbial Dark Matter (Phase II) - Paint Pots PPA... ...
AATCGGGTTTGGGACTCGCCGCGTCGATTCCGGCGGCGACCCCAAACCGCGGCGTCCAGCCGATCAGCGACGCGGCGTTGTCGCTCGCATAGGTGCGCCGCGCGAGCGCCGACCGAAGCCGATAGACATTGAGCGGCGATTGCCGCCGCAGCGGCTTGAGCGCGATTTCCGAGAATTTCCCGAGCGAGAAGACAACCCGCCGCGGGACTCGCACGACCTTCGCGTTAGGCGCGACCCGCGCGAGGATCTCGTTTTGCGTCGGCAAGTTCGAATCGACCAGCTGGATGATTTCGCCGCCCCGAAGACTGCGGTCGAGCGCGGCGAGGACGCCGTCGGCGACGTCGTCCATGTGCACGAGCGGCAACCGCAGCGTCCCGTCACCGAGCACGACGTAGCGCCCGCCGAGCCGGCGGGCGACCGCGGCGCCGAGCAGCGGAAGCTTGCCGCCGAAGATCTGGCCGGGGCGCAGGATCACCGCGGGCAAGCCGCGGTCCACAACCGCCGCGCGAACGATCAGCTCGGCTTCTTTCTTCGCTTGGGTATACGCGCCGCGCGCTCCAGGCCGCGGTTCGAAGGCGGACGATTCGGTGATCGGCGTCTCGCTCGGCGCGCCCGCCCAATCCACGACCGACATCGAGCTGATGTACACCAGCTGCTCGACGCCATGCTTCAGGCACGCGTCGACGACGTTCTGAGTTCCGATTACGGTCGACGTGCGGTGCTCGATGAGCCCGCCCTTCGTCGTCGCGGCGCCCGCGTGAATGACGCGCTGCGCACCGCGCACGGCGCGATCGACGGCATCCGGGTTGCCGAGATCGCCCGTCACGACCTCGACGCCGTCGGGAACGCTCGCCGGCCGGCGGCGTACGAAGATTCGCAGCCGCTCGCCGCGCGCGAGCAACCGTTCGACGATGACGCTCCCGAGCGCGCCCGCTGCCCCGGTCACGAGGATCGGAACGTTCGGCGCGAGCGGCGGAAGGTTCGCGACTTCGGCGGCGTGCTGCGCGTCGGCCTCACGCGCGATACGTTCAACCCAATCGACGACCGGTATTGCGTCCGCCACGCTGACCGGCACCGGCCGGTTCTCGTCGAGCCGGCGATAGAAATCGATGATCAGCTCCTGGACGCCGTGGTACTGGCGGATCCGTTTGCTCAGGAACCCGGCGACGCTTCGGGGCACCTCGACGATCGGTTGCAACGAATCGGTATAGGCGTTGATCACGCGTTCGGCGGCCTTGGGCAACTTCGTCACCGCCCGGCGCGACTGAAACATCAACATCACGTCGGCCCGCAGCACGCCTTTGGTGCCTTGCACGACGATGAGGTTCTGCAACGGCTTCACGTTCCAGGACAATTGAAATCCGCCGAGACCATCGCGGCAGCGGACCTGCGCGCGCCATTCGTCGTACGCGAGGTTGGGGTCGCCGCCCAGGCTCGTCCACGTTGCGCGAACCTCTTCGACCGGCCCCAAGAATGCTTGCATGAGGTAGAGCGCGTGGATGCCGAGATCGCGGAACGGATAGCCCGCGGTGCGGTACTGCGGCGGCAGCGGGCCGCCTTCGTACGGCGGATAGACGGAGCTGCGCAGGATGTCGACCGAGACGATCGTGCCGATCTCGCCGGCTTTCACCGCTTCGAGCGCGCGCCGGATCTGAATATCGTAGAGCAGCGAGTGATCGACGCAGACCTGCAGGTTGCGGGCGGCGGCGGCCTGTGCGATGCGTTCGCAATCACCCACGTCGGTCGCGAGCGGCTTCTCGACGAGCACGTGAGCGCCGAGCTCGAGCGCGCGCAGCGTGAGCGCAGCGTGCGTTTCCGGCGGCGTGACGACGTGCAGCACGTCCGCGCCCTGCGCGGCGAAGGTTTCGATCGAATCGACGGCCTTGGTTTTCAACCGCGCCGCCATCGCTTGCGCGCGCGCGGAATCGATGTCGTACAATCCCAAGATCTCGACGTTCGGAATCCGACGCAACGCCGCGACGTGGAATTCGCTGATGAGGCCGGCGCCGATCACGCCGACCCGATGCCGAGCCTTCACCATTGCGCTGCTCTTCGCGGCTGCGCCGCACCGAAACTGCTCGGCGTTACGGGAATGCTTGCTCCGCGTGATAGGAGCTGCGCGACAACGGCGAGCTCACGACCTGACGGAACCCTTTTTCGAGGCCGACGTTGCGAAGCCGCAGGAACTTTTCCGGCGGCACGTACTCGGCGACTTCGAGATGGCGCTTCGTGGGCTGCAAATACTGCCCCATCGTGAAGATGTCGACCCCGATCCCGCGGGCGGCATCCATCGTGGCGGCGACTTCGTCTTCGGTCTCGCCGAGCCCGAGCATCAGCGAGGTCTTGGTGTATCGCACCTTGCCGCTGCGCTTGGCGCGATCGAGGACCGCGAGCGATTGCGCGAAACCCGCTCGCAGGTCGCGGACACGCGACTGCAAGCGCGGCACGGTCTCCAGGTTGTGCGCGAACACTTCGGGCCGCGCGTCGAGCACGACGTCTACCGCGTGGAGGTCGCCCGCAAAGTCGCCGGTCAGGCATTCCACGCGGGCGCCCGGCACGAGGCGGTGAATCATGCGCACGGTGCTCGCGAAAATCGCGGCGCCCCCATCGGCGAGATCGTCGCGGTCGACCGCGGTTAGCACGAGATACGTCCAGCCGAGGTCGCGCACGGCTTCGGCGACGCGCTTGGGTTCGAGCCAATCCACTTCGCCGCGCGCGCTGCCGGTCTTCACGTTGCAGAAATTGCACGCGCGCGTGCACGTGTCGCCGAGGATCATGATCGTTGCGGTGCCCGCGCCCCAGCACTCGCCGATGTTCGGGCACATCGCTTCTTGACAGACCGTGTGGAGATCGAGCGCGCGCACTTCTCCCTTGAGGCGTTCGTAGTTGTTTCCGTGCGGCAGCTTGACTTTGAGCCAGTCCGGCTTGCGCGCGATCACAGCAGGTGCTTCGCTTGCATGATTGCGGCGAGATCGCGCGGCGCGATCGTCGCGAAACCGGCCGCGCTGTCGCACTGCTCGGCCGCGTTGAAGATGAACGCCGCGGCGACGTCGGGCTCGTCGCCGGCCCGCGCGATCGATGCGGGGAGATAGCGGCGCATGTAGGCGACGCACGCCCGCTGATAGGGGAGGCGCTCGTCCTCGGCTTGCGGCGGCACCGCGATCGCGCGCGGGGCGGGCGGCACGGCAACCCGCACGGGGCGGCCGCTCGCGGCGACGAGCCAGGCGCTGACGTCGCGCGTCGGCAGGTGTGCGAGCCCCGAATAGGCTTCGCATCGCACCAACCCGTTGAGTGCGGCCGAGAAGAAGGCGTCCATCCGTGAGGCGTTGAGCCCGATGAGATACCCCTGCAGCTGGGACATGCAGGCTTGTTCCGCGAGCCCGACTTCGATCGCCGTGCGGCCCTGCGTTCCGGGCGGGCGGTGTTCCGTTATCGCGGAACAGCCGGCGGCGAACAGCAGCGTGAGCACCGCGGCCGGTGCGCGAAACCGCGTCATGCGACCTGCAATTCGCGCTCGAACCCGATCCCGAACTCGCGCTCGAGGGCTGTGAGCAGCGCGTCGCAACCCTGGTTCCAGGAGACTTCGCGGCCGAGCTCTTGCGAAACCGACGTGACGCCGAACTGGGGCAAGCCGCATGGCGCGATCAGCCGGTCGTAATCCAGGCTGCCGCCGACGTTGAAGGCAATGCCGTGCAGCGAAGTCATCGCCTTGATCGCAAGGCCGACCGCGCAGATCGCATCGTCGCGCACGTAAACGCCGCGATGGTCCGAGCGCGTGCTGCCGGCGATCCCGAATTCGGCGAGCGCAGCGATCGCGGCGCGCTCGAGCGCGGAAACGAGCGGCACGACCTCACGGAACCGCTCGAGGCGAACGATCGGGTAGACGACGACTTGGCCCGGACCGTGGTAGGTAGCGTCGCCGCCGCGCTCGACCCGCGCGAGATCGACGCCTCGGGCCGCGAGCGCCTCGGGCGCGAGCAGCACACTCGACGCTTTGGCGTTACGGCCGAGCGTAACGACGGGTTCGTGCTCGACGACGAGCCACGTCGCAGGATCCAGGCCGGCGGCGACGCGCGCGTGCAGGCGCAGCATGAGCGCGTGCGTTTCGGGGTACGGGCGCCGGCCGAGAACGGCGAGTCGCGTCACGTCGCGGCGCCGACCGCCGCCGCTGGTTTCGGTTTTGGATTGACGATGTGGATCGCCTTACCGTGCGCGGCTTCGGCCGCGTCCATGATCGATTCGGTCAGCGTGGGATGCGGGTGGATCGAAAGCCCGATGTCTTTGAGCGTCGCTCCCATCTCGATCGCGATGACGCCTTCGCCGATCAGCGACTCGGCTTGCGGCGCGATGATGTGCATTCCGAGCAGCGCATCGGTCTCGAGATCGCCGACGAGCTTGATCATTCCGTCGGATTCGTTCATCGTGCGCGCCCGGCCGCTCGCGAGCAGCGGGAACTTTCCGATGCGAAGCTGGTGCCCGGCAGCTTTGGCTTCTTCCTCGGAAAGGCCGACGGTCGCCACTTCGGGATCCGTGTAGACGCAGTTGGGAACGGCGAGCGGATCGTATGCCGACGAGGTGTCGCCCGCGATCACTTCGGCCGCGACGACGCCTTCTCGCATCGCCTTGTGCGCGAGCAGCGGCGCGCCCGTCACGTCGCCGATCGCGAAGATGCCGTCTACTTTCGTGCGGCGCTGCGCGTCGACGGCGATGAAGCCGCGTTCGTCGGTTGCGAGTCCGGCGGCCGACAAATTCAGGTTGTCGGTGACCGGCCGCCGGCCGACCGCGACGAGCGCCATCTCGAATTCGCGCGATTCGTCTTTGCCGCTCGTATACTCGCCATTGATCGTCGCCTTGACGCCGGCGCCGCCCTTCTCGAGCGCGGCGACCTTCGTGCCGAGCGCGATCTCGACGCCTTGCTTCTTGAGGATGCGCGCCATCGTCTTGGAGATTTCGAGGTCGGTGCCGGTCAAGAGCTGCGGCATCATCTCGACGACGAGCACCTTCGCGCCCAAGCGCGTGTAGACGGTTGCGAACTCGAGCCCGATGACGCCACCGCCGATGACGAGCAGCGATGCCGGGATTTTCTTCAAGCGCACGGCGTCGTCGGAATTGATGATCGTTTCGCTGTCGCGCGGCCACGCCTTGACGTCGACCGGCGCGCTGCCGGTCGCGATCACGATCCCGGCGCTCGCTTCGAAGATCTCGCTCGATCCGTCGCGTTTCTTCAAGCTCACCGTCTTCGGGCCGGTGAACGACGCTTCGCCGTACGCGAAGGTTACGTTGTTCGCTTTGAAGAGCTGGTTAACACCGCCGACGTTCGCCTTGACGACCGAATCGGTGAATTTTGCGACGCCCGCGCGGTCCACGTCGGGCGCGGCGACTTTCAGGCCGATTTCGCCCGCTTCGCGGATGTGCCGCGCGACCTCGCCGACGTGCAGCAGCGCCTTGGTGGGAATGCAGCCCCAGTTCAGGCAAACCCCGCCGACTTCGTCGCGGTCGAAGCAAACGACGCTCTTGCCCAGCTGCCCGAGACGAATCGCCGCGTGGTAGCCGCCGGGGCCCGCGCCGATGACGATCGCGTCGACTCGCGTGTTTGCCAAATTCATCTCTCCTGCGCCGCGGTTGAACTCGGTTCGGGCTTCGTCGCACGGCTGCGACGGGCCCGTTCTCATGACCACGACCGCAGGTCCGAAGTTTTCAGTCCCGGGCGGCCTTGCGCGCTGCCGCACACCCGCAGCCGAAGATGAGCGCGAGCCCCGCCCACGTTGGAACGCGGTCGGCCAGCCGCGCGACGGTGGCGCCTTCGAACACCGGATCCGTGCGGGCTTCGATGGCCCATTGCGTGGAGGCGAGGCCGGGATCGAGCCCCGCCGCGGCGACCACGCCTGGCGGCTCTGGGGTGCGGAGCGGTCGGTCCGGCAGATGGCGCAACGTCCAGCTCGAGAGCCCGTACGCGAGCGCGATTCCGCCGGCGGCTGCGAACCGCTGCGCCGCCGGCCGGGCGGGCAAGCCGTAGACCGCGACCGCGGCGACGACGGCGGCTTCGAGGGCAAGCCATGCGCGCGTCTCGACGGGCCACGGAAGCGCGACCAGCGCAGCAGCGGCCCAAAGGATCGGCGCGCGGCGCGGGTCCACCGCGGCGAGCGCGACCGCGAACGGAAGCGCGCTCGTGATCTGCGTGATGTGAATGAACGGACCGCCGAGGACGGCGCACGCGGCCGGAAAGAGCACGTACGCGGGCCGGCCGATGATGCGTTCGAGCGGTTTGGCCGCGATGACGCCGATCGCGAGCACGACGGCATACTGCAGCGATGCGATCGAGAGCGCCCACCGGTCGGGCACTCCGAGCGCGTACAGCAGCGACGTGAGACTGTACTGGAACCGCACGGTGAATTCGGAGAATGCGTGGGCCGGAAGCTCGCGCAAAAAATACTCGCCGAACTCTGCCGGCCCGGCGATGCCGAGCGCGAGCGCGGCTGCCCCGAGGCCGGCGGCTACGACGAGCAGCCGCGCGCGCGACCACAGCAGCAGGGCGAGCATCGGGCCGAGCGCCACGTGCGGCTCGAGCAACGCAATCGATGCTGCGGCAACGGCCCACCGATCTTTCCCCGCTCGCAGCAGGAGCGCGGCCGAAACGAGCGCGACCGTGATGAGGGGTTGAAGCTGACCGTAGATCGCCGGGATCACGCCGCCCGTCACCGCGAGGACGGCGAGCATTGCCCACTCGGGATAACCCGTCAAACGGTGCAGAAGGGCGGCCGCCGTGATCAGCGCGAGGATCAGCCCAAGCGTCCATAAGAGGCCGGCCGACCGGTACGGCAGGAACGTGAACGGCGTGAACAGCGCGAGATCGTAGGGCGGAAGCGGCGACGGGTCGATGCCGTGCTGCGCGTAGGTTTCTCCGGCCGGCGCGTACACGCGCGCGATCTCGCAGTCGCGCAGCGGCGCGAGCCGGTACGGATCCCCGCCTTCGCGCGTGACCAGCGCCGCGCAGTAGAAGGCTCCGAAATCGCTCGTACTGAGCTGCCGGTCGGCGACGGCCCCGACGTGGCCGTGCCGGTACGGCATGAGCACGGCCAGCAGCAACGCGAGAACGATTGCGGCCGTGAGAAACCTGTCGCTCCGAGCGGTCACGCGGCCGCCTTCGACGCGATTGCGCGGAGCCATCCAATCGGGTGCCGAAGGGGCATCCAATGCGCGATCTCGGCTGGCCTTCGGGGATGCCTACGATCGACCGCGACAGCATCGTTCCGATCTATCAGCAGATTTACGAAGAGCTGCGCGAGGCGATCCTGACCGGGACGTTGCCCGAATCGACCCGTCTGCCGCCCGAACGCACGCTCGCCGAGAAGCTCAACGTCAACCGCAGCACGGTCGTCCACGCGTATCGCGAGCTGGTCGTCGATGGCTTGATCGAGCAGCGCGTCGGCTCGGGTTCGCGGGTCGCACGGTCGGCTGGGACCCGAGCGCCCGCGCCCGACGTGCCGTGGTGGATCACGCTGCCGCCGTGGCGGGTCGGCTCGTTTCCGCAAGTGCTCGGCGAACTGGCCGCTACCGAACACGGCGAGCGCATTTCGTTCGTGCCGGGCGTGCCGCCGGTCGAGCCGTCGCCGCTCGAGGAACTCGCGAAATCGTTCGCGCGCGCGGCGGGCGACCCGAATTACGTGCTGTCCTACGGTAACTCCGAAGGCCACGCCCCGCTGCGCGAAGCGATCGCCGAGCGGATGCGCGGCCGCGGGTGCAGCGTCGAGGCGCGCGAAGTCCTCATGCTCACGGGCTCGACCCAGGGCATCGCGCTCGTAGCCCAATCGCTCGCCGAACCGGGCGACGAGATCATCGTCGAAGCGCCGACGTACCCCGGGGCGTTGCAGATTTTTCAGATTGCGGGGCTGCGCGCGATTCCGGTCGCGGTCGACGGCGACGGCATGCGGGTCGATCATGTCGAGGCGATCCTGCGAACGCGGCGCCCGCGCTTCATCTACACGATGCCGTCGCTGCACAATCCGACCGGCGTGACGATGAACGCCGACCGGCGCGAGCGCCTGGTGACGCTCGCGCAGCGGGCGCGCGTCCCGATCGTCGAGGACGATCCGTACGGCGTGCTCCCGCTACCGGCAGCGCCGCCGCTCGTCGCGCTCTCGCCGAGCTACGTCATCTACCTGAGCACGTTCTCGAAGACGATCGCGCCGTCACTGCGCCTCGGCTGGATCACGGCGCCGAAGACGATCTACGAGCGCCTGTTGATGCGCAAGCAATCGTACGATATGGCGTCGAGCCTCTACGTGCAGGCCGCGGTCTACGATTACCTGACGCGGGCGTACGACGAACACGTCGTGCGACTGCGCGAGGAATTGGTGGCGCGGCGAAAGCTCGCGCGCGACGCGATCGCCGAGCATTGGCCGAAATCGATGCGGGTCGCATCGGGCGGCGGCGGGTTCTACTTGTGGGCCACCGCGCCGCGCGAGCTGCGGGCGCGCGCGCTGCTCGACGCAGCCGAGCGCCACGGCGCGACGTTTCTGTTCGGCGAGGCATTCTACGCCGCATCCGGCGGAGATCATAACTTTCGGCTCGCGATCACGCCGCTCACGCACGTTGCGCTCGTCGAAGGCATTCGGCGCATCGGCGAAGCGATCACGGCGTTGACGGCACGGTGACGTTCGCCGCGTCGCTGCTGCGCTGGTTCGCCCATAACGGGCGCCACGAGTTGCCGTGGCGCGTGCAACGCAGTCCGTACCGCACCGTCGTCAGCGAGTTCATGTTGCAGCAGACGCAGGTCGAGCGCGTCGCTCCCGCGTTCGAGCGGTTCGTCGCGCGCTGGCCGTCGTTCGAAGCATTGGCAGCAGCTTCGCAAGCCGATGTCGTGCGCGAGTGGAAGGGCCTTGGTTACAACTCACGCGCGGTTCGGCTGCACGGCCTCGCGCGCGTGGTGTGCGAACGGTTTTGCGGCCGCCTCCCGGACGACGAGGCCGGGTTGCGCGAGCTGCCGGGCATCGGGCCGTACACCGCCCGCGCGATCGCCGCGTTCGCGTTCGGCCGCGACGTCGCCGCGCTCGATACGAACGTCGCCCGCGTCGTGCATCGGACCCAGCTCGGCCTCGAGTGGCCGCGGCGCGCGACGGAGGCTGAGCTCGCGGCGATCGCCGACGCGCTCGTGCCGCCGGGCGCGGGGTTCGCATTCAACTCGGCGATGATGGACTTGGGCGCGGCGATTTGCACCGCCCGCGCGCCGGGCTGCGCGAGCTGTCCGGTTCGCGCGCACTGCGCCGCCGCGCCGGTCGATGCCGCCGCGCTTGCGGCCCGGGCGCGAGCCTACGCGCGACCGCGGGCGCCGCAGGAGCGGCTGCGCTTCGAGCAGACCGTGCGCCACCTGCGCGGCCGGATCGTCGACCGGCTGCGGGAACTGCCGCCCGATCGGCGCATTTCGCTGCTCGATCTGCAGGCCGGCCTCGCGTCCGACGTGCCCCACCACGACTCCGCCGCCATCGCGGCGGCCGTCGCGGCCCTCGCGCGCGAGCGCTTGGTCGACGACTCGGCCGGCGGCCTGAGCCTCTTCTAACCCGCATCCAGCTTTTTAAAAGGGTTCCGCGACCCGGCGATGCTAGTGTGCCCTCGCACGTCAGGTGCGCGCCAAAGGCGTTCGGGCTATGGCCCGCGCCGCCGTTTCGTTCGCTGGAATCGAGGGTTCTCGTGGCTTTGGTCGATCGCGCTCAACGCATCATCACCTCTCCGGCGGCCGAATGGCCCGTCATCGACGCTGAGCCGGCGACGATTCCGGGGCTTTATACGGGCTACATCGTTCCGCTCGCGCTGATCGGGCCGATCTGTACTCTGATCTCGTCGGTGCTTTTCGTGCACCGGCCGGGCGCGCTCATTGTGGGAGTGGTCGCCGCGGCCTTGGGCTTCGTGGCTGAACTCGTGGACGTTTTCATCGTCGCGTTGATCGCTGAAGCGCTCGCGCCGTCGTTCAACGGTGTGAAAGACCGTATTGCGGCGCTGAAATGGGTCGCCTACGCGGCCACGCCGAGGTGGATCGCCGGAGTCGCCAACCTCATTCCGGTCTTCGGCGCCCTCATCGTGCTCGTCGCAGCGCTGTACTCGCTGTACGTGCTGTATCTGGGCACCGTGCCGATGATGAAGGTCCCGCAGGACAAATCGATCGGCTACGTCGTCGTCGTGATCTTGATCTCGATCGTCGTCTTCTTCATCTTCGCGGCGATCATCGGTTCCGTGGTTGCGGCATTGGCGATCGGCGCTGCGGTCAGCTCGGGCGCGCTGCACTGATCCGATCGCTCCCGGACCAGTAAGGAGCATCCCAGGACGTCCGGTTGCCGGTCATCGCGAATCTCGCGTGCCGATTCCGTTTCCCTCGAAAAAAGTCACCCGTGAGGTAGCGCGGCGCGAGCTGTCGGCGCTCGAGGCGGCATATCCGCACGCCGTGACCGCGCTCGAGTACGACTCGCCGTTCCGCCTGCTCGTCGCCGTAATCCTGAGCGCGCAATGCACCGACGCGCGCGTCAACCTCACGACGCCGCACTTGTTCGCCGCCTACCCGACCCCGCGCGCACTCGCCGATGCTCCGCTCGAAGACGTCGAACGCATCATCAAGTCGTGCGGCTTCTTTCGCATGAAGGCCAAGAACATTACCGCCGCCGCTCGCGCGATTGCCGACGAGTACGGCGGCGAAGTGCCCGGCGATCGCGAGAAGCTCGAAGCGTTGCCGGGCGTTGGGCGCAAGACGGCGAGCGTCGTGTTATCGGTCGCCTTCGAAGATGCGGCGTTCGCGGTCGACACACACGTGTTTCGCGTCGCCCATCGGCTCGGGTTGACGCTCGGAAAGACGCCGCGCCAAGTCGAGGACGACGTCGTCAAACTCGTAGCGCCCGAGAAGTTGCGCTTCGCCCATCACTGGCTGATCCTGCACGGCCGCGAAGTGTGCAAAGCACCGGTCCCGCTGTGCGGCCGTTGCCCCGTCAACGAGTTTTGCCCGAGCGCGCCGATCGTCGCGCGCTTTCTGCGCGCGCGGACGAAAACCAAGAAAGCTCGCGGCTAGAACTGCAGCGGCCCGAGCCCGTCGAGCTGCGGCGGGCGCGGCAGCTCCGCATCCTGCGCGATCCGCTTGAGCAGAACGTTCGGCGTGAGCGCTTCGCCGTAACCGGGATCGGTCGAGAGGATCGAGAGGTTGATGAGGCCCGGCGGATCCGAGGTCGCATCGAACTGGTATTCGCCGTCGAGTTCGAGGCCCGCGACGATCACGAGCTGCCGCGCGGCGTCGAGATCGAGCGCGACGCGCTTTTCGCCGAAGCGCAGCCGGACGCGCAGCGGTTTCTCGAGCCGCACGAACGTCATCGAGTTCTTGCCGAGGATCGCGTTGAGACGCTGGGCTCCGACCGCGAGTGCTTGCCCGAACGCCGACAGCGCCGACTCCGCGTCGCTCGCGTCCACGGGCGCGGCGTTTCCGACGGCCGCGTCGACCGCGCCCGCGATGTCCTTGCGAGCCCGGATCCGCATCGCCATTGCGACGATGGGATTGGGGTTCTCGGATTCGCCGGGCCGATCCATGCGTAGAACTTCGCGTTCGGCGCTCCTAACTCTGCAGTGAGGAAGGCCTGGCTCGCAGGTCGCGGCAAGCCATCGCTATGGCGGAAGTAACGACGCCCGCGCGCGCGAGCGCGCCCCATATTCCCGACACGCCCGAACGCCAGCGGCTCTCCAAGCAACGCAGCATTCGCGAAATCGTCTTCGGCGCTCAAGACGGCGTGCTGACGACGCTCGGCATCGTTTCCGGCGTCGGCGGCGCGACCGGCGACCGCGCGACGATTCTGATAACCGGCGGGTTATCGCTGCTGGTCGGAGCGCTCTCGATGGGTGCGGGCGAATTCTTGGGTTCGCGCGCCGAGCGCGACGTCGTTCAGAACGCGATCGACTTCGAGCAGTGGGAGATGAAGACGATGCCGGACGCCGAGTTCGCCGAACAAGTCGCGTACTACCGGATGAAGGGCTTCACCGACGACGAATCGCTGACGATCGTCAGGCGGCTCGAGAAGAATCCGAACATCTGGCTGCACGAGATGGTCCGCGACGAGTTCGGCATCGATCTCCGGGAAGCTGAAGCCGGCGGTCAGCGCAGCGCGCTCGCGATGGCCGCGTCGTTTGCCGCCGGCGCCGCGCTGCCGGTGCTGCCGTACGCGCTCGGCTTGCATCTCGACGTCGCGCGGTGGTGCGCGCTCGGCGTCTCGGTCGCGACGCTGTTCGCGATCGGCTTCTACGCGGGGAGGATGGGCGGCCGCAGCCCGATTCGAAAGGGCCTCGAAATCGTTGCGATCGGCTCGCTGATCTTCGCGGTTTCCTGGGCGGCGGGGCACTTCATCCCACCGCTGTTCGGCCGAAGCGCGGTCAGCGTCGGCGGCTAGAAAGCACGCTAGACCGAGCCGGCAGCGACCGGGGCGGGACGTCGCTCTACGAGGGGCGGGCGTTTGCCGAACCACGGCACCGCCGCTTCTAGCTGCGCCGCCAGCCGAATCAGCGTCACCTCGTCCGCGAACCGGCCGGCGAACATCATTCCGATCGGTAACCCGTCGTCGCTCCACGCGAGCGGAAGCGAAATCGCAGGTGCCCCGGTGACGTTTGCGATCGGGGTTCCGTCGACGAACTCGTAGACCTTGAGCGCCGTCTTCTCGAGTCCGCCGCTGTTCAGAAACGCTCGTGTGACCGGCAATGAGACGAGCACTTGGAGACTGCGCGCTTCCGATCCCGACGGCAGCAACGTCCCGAGTTCCACCGGCGGTTTCGCAAGCGTCGGGGTGAGGAACGCGTCGTAACGCTCCATGAACCGGCCGACGACGCGCGCTTGGTCACG
>Ga0073928_10008514_pt1 | contig 12856 bp, 11 predicted proteins | sample PaiPotPPA55metaG_FD_76969 | JGI IMG/M metagenome (GOLD analysis project Ga0073928, IMG submission 76969) | Iron sulfur acid spring bacterial and archeal communities from Banff, Canada, to study Microbial Dark Matter (Phase II) - Paint Pots PPA... ...
CCCATCGCGCGTGCTCCCACTTTGGTGCAACAGATCGCGGCACAAGCATTAGCAAATAGGCCGACCCCGCGATGGTCCCAACTCTGAAGCAGACCATACGACAACCCGCCCATGAAGGCGTCACCCGCGCCGGTACTGTCTACAACGTTCACTTGGAATGCGGAAACGTGAGCCATTTTCCCGGCGCTGGCGATGAGAGCGCCGTCTCCGCCCATGGTGACGGCAACAACTTTGGGTCCGAAAGCCAGCAACTTGACTGCAATTTTTTCGTAGTCAGTTTCGCCGGTGATTTCGCGGGCGGCGGCTTTACACGGCTTGAGTACATCAACTAACTGCAACGCAGAGACTAGATCTTCCTGGGAGCCAAGTTTTGCATGGGCGAAGTAGCTTGGCGCAACGTCGAGATCGAAAATTACGCGCACACCCGCCTCACGCGCCACCTGCATTCCAGCCTTGATAGGCGGCAAAGGAAGCTGCGAGGCCTCAGTGTGAAAATGTGTGGCACTTTTGATGTGACTCGCGAAACGGGTGCGCACCTGTTCCGCGGACAACTTCCCGTTTACGTTGGGAAACATGTAGATGCAACGTTCGCCCTGCGCGTCGACGGGAATCCAAGTAAAAGTTGACTGCTCGCCCTTGATGGTTTGAATGCCGGAGAGGTCGAGCCCGTCTTCCTCGAACGCTTTAACGATCAAGCGCCCGCTCTCGTCATCGCCGATGAGTCCCAGCCAACCGGCGCTTGCACCCAGCCGAGCGACCTGGGTGAGATTGTTGCCGGTAACGCCGCCGGCGTGAATCTCCAGGCGATCGGCGTTGATTTTTTCGTCTGCGCCGAGCAAGCGCGGAACTATTGCAAAATAATCGATCCCACAGCTTCCGATTCCAACGACCTGTGGGGCCATATGTCTCCTCAATGGTGCGTGTTCTGAACGACGCTGCTTATAATTGTCGCCCTTCGTCTGTGTCAAGAGGAAAAGTCATGCAGACTTGACCTTCCTATAGCGTTGTTCGAATTTTTTGCGCGCCGGAACGGGAAGATCGCATTGAGTCGGCTTGACGACGCCTTAGTGTGGAAGGGGGCGCGGAGTTGGCGCATTCAGCAGGCCCAAAAGCAGCTTGTAGAATCTTGCGCTATCCAGGTCCACTTGAATCGTAAGCGGTTGCACATCGTATCTCGCCGGTTTGTCCTCGGCGCTCCAACTCAGGACATTTCCCCAATCTCCTCCACGGTCAAGGTCCACATCCACGAAGCGCGTTTCGGTTTTGGTGATGATGGCGGGATCGAGCCAAGCCGCCGCGGCGAGTTCGTCCCAAAGATAGTTGTTCTTCTGCAAGACGGTGTATTGCCCAATGTAGCGCGCCGCTGGGGTCTCGCTGTGTCGAATGCGATCGAGCAGATCCTGATTCATGCTGGTCTTCACCGAAATGTCTACCGGCGTGCACACGATCTTCTTCCATTTCGCCCGCAGCACAATGTGCGCAGCCTCGGGATCAAACCACAGATTGAATTCGCGCCGCGGCGTATTCACAAACTCCGGGTCGTCGGTTACGGGGCTGAAGCTGGCGCCCATGAAAACCAATTCCTTGACGAAAGTTGGGAATTCCGGATCGATGGAGATAGCGAGCGCCAAATTTGTCATAGGGCCACCTTCGTAGATGGTGACCTCGTTCGGAAACTGCCGGACCATGCGAATCAAAAAATGCGCCGCATCTTCGGAGAGAGGTTTGGTCTTAGGATTACCCTCCTTCATCTCTGGAATTTGTTCCGCTGGATGGTACACGCGAGGTGTCCAAGCGCCGAGCCAACGAACAATTCCGTAGCGCTCCTCCCACAGCTCCGTTTCGTGTTTTTCCCGCACGAGGGGTTGCTCTGCGCCGGGCACGACGGGAATGTCGGTTCGGTCGATCAGCTCGAGCATTCGCAACGTGTGTGCAACTTCCTCCTTCAGCCACATGTCGCCGGTGACCACAGTGATGCCCAGTACGTCGGTTTGTGGTGATTGGATTAGGAGCAAGGTCGACTGCAAGTCCGTACCTGCAGGACCGGCCTCATCCTGGTCGATGATGATTTTCCGGCGTTCTTGGCCTGATGCGCGGCCACAAGTCAGCATCGACACGACCAAGAACACAAACCACCAGCGGTACACTGTGCGCGTCCCAGCCGGTTTGGGCCAGCCAACAGTAAGCGCGCAATATGAACTCACGTTGGGGCGCCTAGAACGTGAGCTTGAGACCGAATTGCACGAGACGTGGGTTGTTTACAGTCGAGTTCACCGAGCCAAACCCGGGCGAACCGATGTCGCCTATTGGCAGTCCGAACTGTGCATGATTGAAAAGGTTGAAGAACTCGGCCCGGAAGTTCAAGCCCATCCCTTCCCGCGGCAGGGCGAATTGCTTGATGACGGAAAAGTCGGTATTGACGAAATCCGGACCGGTGATGGGAACGCGGGCAGCGTTGCCAAGCTGGCCCGGAGGGGGAGCGGCAAAGGCGCAAGGATTAAAAAAAGCGCTATGAGGTCCGAGAGTGGCTGGAGCGATGCCATTGACAGTGACCCCGCCGACCACCGCCGATTGTCCAATGAGGAGCTGGCATGCCGGATTAGGATTTGCAGCCACAACACCAGCCTTGAAGGGATCGCCCACCTTGCTCGGGCGATTGAAATTGTTGCCATTGCCGCCGTTGTCGAAGGACGGAAATTGTCCGGACTGGTTTGTGCTGTCGACCAGAGGCACACCGAAGCCTGAAGTAATCTTCTCAATCAGCGTCACCTGCCAGTTTCCCAGAAGCGTATTGACCGCGCCATTCCAGTCGTGGCCAAACTGCTTGCCCCTGCCAAACGGCAAGTCGTAGATGATACTGCCGGTGAAATTGTGCGCGAGATGGATCTGGGAGTAAGCCCAGTCCAGGTTTTGCCAGTTGGGCAGCGGGAAATAGGGCGCACTCAGCAAAGAACCTAAGCCGTCGGATAGCCCATTGTCATAAGTGTGCGAAAAAGTGTATCCGATCAGGGCGTAGAGTCCGTACTTCGGCGTCTTGGTCTCAGCTTTGATTTGCAGCGAGTTGTAGGTGGTCTTGCCGAGATCGCCGAAGAGCAAGATTTTGTTGCCAACTCCATACGGCGGCACGAAGGGAGCCCCGTTCGCAAGGCAACCCAACGTGTAACCCGAGACGCTTCCGCAGGCCGCCGGGCTTCCGGTATTCAAATCGTTCCCGGACACGAGGATATGCCGGCCACGTGAACCCGCGTAGCCAACCGTGAGCACAACATTCCCCGGTACCTGACGTTCCACGTTCGCATTGAACTGCTGAACCATACCGAGGTGGAAGTCCCGGGGCTGCGTATAAAAAGTTCCGCTAAATGCGGAAGGCGTTGTCGGCGGGCTGTTAAAGATCGGAAATCCTTGGGAAATAGCGAAATTGCCAAAGCCCGAAGGTGACGAGCCAAGTACCGTAGCGCAGTAGGAGGTCGCGAAAGGACAGCCGCTAAATCCCGGCACTCCCGCTTGTTGGGCAAAGCCGAGGCCATCCGACTCGGCGAAGAAGGGTGGATTCTGCCAAAGCCCTTGCGCGCCCATGCTCCAGGCGGAATCGTGGAAAATGGCGTAGCCAGCACGGACTGCCGTTTTGTCGCTGCCAAGCACCTTCCATGCCAGTCCGATCCGAGGCTCAAAGGCGGTCCAATTCCTGTTGACACCCGCGGAATTATTAACACCATTTCGACCGGCAATCAAAAGCTGGCCCGGGCCGCCAGTCTGCGGGATGTAATCCGCCATGCGGTTACCGACTTCCGTAATGGGACCGGTAAGGTCCCAGGCCAAACCAAGATTTAGCGTCAAGTCTTTCGTTATTCTCCAATCATCTTGCACAAATGGCCGGAAGATTTTCCAACGGCGACCGGTGACCGGACCATTGAAAGTCTGATCGTGCTGAGAGACGCCCACCAAGCCGAGCATCAGATCAGCCTCGGCATTGCCCGGAACGTTCACCGTGTTGCTCGCGTAGCCGCTGAAATTACCGATGGCGCCCGGGATCCAGAATCCGTCCTGGAAGGCCTCCGTGCCCACATTCATCTGGTTCGCGCGTATCGTGGCTCCGACCTTGAGGTCATGCTTGCCGCGAATCATGTCAAGGGAATCACTGAAAGAGAAGATGTTGGTTCCGCCCTGGAATGGCGTGAAGCCGCGATCACCAAGGGACCAAAAGGTGCTGAGAAAGAACGTCGAAGTCAGCCCGCAGCTGTAGGCGCCCGCCGTGCAGGTCGTGCCTCCGTTGGGGCAGCCCAGGTTCGCGCCAGGGATGCCGATCTTGCTGGACTCGCAACTCCCGGTGCCCTGAGACTTGATGTAGTTGAAAATGCGGTTGTAACCAAAGCTCGCCTGGTTGACCGTGTTGGGGGAAAACACGTGAGTCTCACCGATAGCTATCTGGCGCGCATGGTTGACAATCCCCTGATTGCTGCCGAATGCGTTAGCCTCGGCAAATCCGCCAGTGAAGCCGCCAGGAACGAAGGAGACCGCGTCGTCGTAGCTAAAACGGCCGAAGAAAGTATCGCTGGCCGACAGCGTGTGGTCCAAACGGATGTCGAGCTTCGTTTCGTCCAGCTTGCGCACGGGCTCGCTAACGAAGTTGAATCCGGAAAGAAAGTTATTGGCATTTGGAGTTGGGTAGAGGTTCACCAAAGCTCCCCCGATGTTGTTAATCAGGCCGGCGGGAATTTTGTTACACGGTGCTCCCGGTGCCTGCAGGCCGTTCGCGCTCGCCGGCAAAGGGTTCTGTGCCGCATCGCAATGGAAATAGATATTTGGAAAGACGTTTGGGTCTGTCGAGGCCCCGACCATGTTCGGATTGACGATAACCTGACCGGAAACCGGTCTGCCAAAGGCATCGGCGCTGAAATCGCCGGCACGCATCGCTTGGCTAGGGACCAATCCAGTAAATGTGATGCCGTGGCGTTGATATTTTTGTTCGCCATCGAGGAAGAAGAACGTTTTGTTCTTGCGAATCGGTCCGCCGAGAGAACCTCCAAATTGATTCAGATTAAATTTTTCGGGCGAGGTGGCGAAAAAGCTCTTGGGATCCAGGGAAGTATTGCGCAGAAACTCGAAGAGGGATCCGTGGAAGGCGTTGGAGCCTGATTTCGAGGTCACCAAGACGGTAGGGCCCGCGCGAGTCCCGTATTCCGCGGAATAGTTGTAGGTTAGAACCTTGAACTCCTGTATGTCATCGATTGACGAAAAAATGCCGATCCCCCCAGCGGTCAATTCATTGTTGTCCACACCGTCGAGAAGCCAATCGGTGCTGTTAGGACGGGAGCCGCCTACCGAAAGAGAAAACGAACCGCGCGTGGCCACCTCGCTGCTCGCGGCGCTCGTGAAAAAGCTGTTGGGGTTCGTTTCCTGAGTAGCGCCAGGTGTGAGACTGGCTAGCTGGACGAAGTCGCGCCCATTCAGTGGAAGCTGCGCGACTTGCTCCGCCGTGATTACTCGTCCGAGCGAAGGGTTGGTTGTTTCCACCGCCACTGCATCGCTAGACACTTCAACGGAGGCACTGACAGAAGAGGGCGATAACGTAAAGTCCAACTCACGAGCTTCGTCGACTTGCAGCCGCAGGTCCCGGCTCTCGGTCGTCTGAAAACCCTGAAATTCCACACGCAAGGTGTAGATCGAGACGGGCAGCAACGGAATCAGGTAGTGGCCGGTGCTATCCGTCTTTGTCGTGCGGGATAAACCGGTGGCCTGCGAAGTGGCCGTGACCGTTGCCCCAGAGATAACCGATCCCGACTTGTCCACCACGGTGCCGGAAAAACTGCCGACCGCCTGGCCATACAGGGTCGAAGAGACACAAAGAGACACAAACAAAACGAAGGCACACCCAAATTTTTTCATTATTCCCCCTGACACTTTCCCCTCACCCCGTGACAGAACAATCTTGAGATGACTCAAGATACAGAAAATGCGGATGACAGAGTTTAGGTCAGGAGTATTCAGAACAGCAAGCACAGGGGCTGTGGAAAATTTGGTACTGCAGCATCGAAAATTGCGCGAACGAAATGAAAAAGCAATCAGGGCTTGAGGAAGCGGGCGGGGACGCGATCGTCGCGATCGAATTGCACGTCATCGAAGGAAGCGGCGATTCCATACCATCCAGGCATGGATGCGGGCTCATGCCGCTGGACGTGAGCTCTGGTGGCCAGAACTACATTGCCGTGACCCATAGGTTTGCTGACGAGAATGACCTCGATCTCGAGCGAAGCTCCAATCGGAAGCGCCCTGGGGCAGAGGAAATAGACGCCCGTTGAGCTGATATCGCGGGTGACGAGCGTGACGGGATTTTCCTCGCGGAGGCTGTTGACGGCACACAACCGTAAGGGGAGCTTCAAGGTGGCGCGAGGGTATTCGCGGTGCTCAGGGTGAACGCCGACGGTGTGAGTGGGCACACGGGCGAAGCGGCGGGGCTGCATTTCGGAAGGGATCGCGGCCAGACGGACCTGCGGCGCGGGCGCAGGGCTAGACACTACTTGCGGAACAGCGGCAAGCATCGGCCGAATTTTCGCAGTATTGCCTTGCGGCAGAGGCAACAGATGCCTTGCGCGATTTTTCGCTGTCATCTCGCCCTCAGGAGATGCGGCTTCTTGCTACTTGGCCCCGAAAAAAAACAGCCCGACAACTGTTCCGATACAGGAGAGTGGGGCGCTAAAGTGCCACGAAAGAGGAGGAAGGTCAACCTGTGGAAAAGCGCGGAAGTGTCTTAACCTAAAACGCTTAGTTATAGTACTGCGCTAGGCGATTGCGCGCTGTTGACGTCGTTGATGATTTCTGACGCGATTGTGGTATTCGCGAATCCAATATGGTGCTCGACGAGCCGCCTTTGGCAGTCTACCTTTGTACTTTTGGGATAGGTCCAAGATGTCGCCCGCCATACTCGAACGTGATCCCGTGCCGTCGCCTCCGGTCGTTGCGCCGCCCACCGGGCAAACCTCCACACTGGTTATCATCGCATTTGGGCTTGTGTATGTGGTGTGGGGCTCGACGTATCTTGCGATTCGCGTGGGAATCGAGTCCTTCCCACCGCTTTTGCTGGCGGGTTCCCGCCACCTTTTGACCGGTCTAATTCTGTATCCCATCTTGCGCTGGAAAACCGGAGTGCGTCCGACGCCGGCGCATTGGCGTATGTCGTTCATTACGGGCTTCTTGCTATTGGCTGTCGGAAACGGCGGGGTGTGTCTGGCGGAACGCACAGTCCCTTCGGGAGTTACGGCCTTGCTCGTGGCGACGGTTTCTTTGTGGATGGTCTTGGTGGACTGGCTGCGACCGGGGGGCACGAGACCAGGAGCACGCGTGGCTGCCGGGTTGCTGCTAGGTTTCGGTGGATTGGCCCTTTTGGTCGGGCCTAGGAATCTTGGTGGGACCAGTCGAGTCGATCCCTTAGGCGTTGGACTTCTAGTGATTGCCTCGCTGGCGTGGGCCAGCGGCTCCGTTTACTCCAAACATTCGGGCGAACTCTCCGGTTCACCGCTAATGGGCGCGGCGATGCAGTGTCTTGCCGGCGGAGTTTGCTTGTGGATTGCGGGAATAGTGTCCGGCGAAGTTGGGGCTCTCCATCTAAGCGCGGTGTCTGCGCGTTCTTGGGTGGCGCTGGCGTATCTGATCGTATTTGGCTCGATGGTGGGATTCACCGCTTACATTTACATTTTGAAGGAAAGCACAGCGACGCGCGTGGCTACGTATGCGTTTGTGAATCCGGTGGTAGCGCTTTTTCTTGGGTGGCTGCTTATCGGAGAATCGATCAACTTGCGCACTATCATTGCCGCCGCGGTGATTTTGACGGCCGTCTTATTGGTGATTACGGCGCCTCACCCCGCGGCACAGAGACGCGCACGCAGGGCGATTGAAGCGGCAGAGGCCTAACCTCAGGACGCCTCGGTTTTGCACTGGCAATCAGTCCTGAATTCCCATCTTGCGCTCACCTCCGCAAACCGGGGATCTTTGCGCAGGGGATTGTTGGCGTCATAGATCCAGTACAGCATCGTAGAGCGCGCTTCGATGCACCTATCAATCCAGGCGAAAGTGTGATCCATGTCCCCTAGAGCTTCGTAAAACATAGCGATGTTAAAGGCGTCGACGTGCCAGTGATCCTTTTCCCATCGCGCCAGGGCTCCTTGCAGCGTTTCCGCTCCAAACCCTGCTGCCCAGAAGTCCCAAATGCCTTTCGGAAATTCTCAACTTCTTTCGGCGACGCGCCTTCCGCGCTCCTGGCTCTTACGAACTCTTCTTAAAGCTTCCGTTTTCATCTTCTTCGATTCGTAGCAACTCGCCATTCGGTCATGCAGCATGCTCAGGTGCGCCGCATTTGGGTTCAGCTCCAGGGTTCTCCGGTCCTCTTCCAAGGATTCGTCGCAGCGTTTGTAAGTGGCGTACCTGGCGGCCAGCATGTTTCTGACGGGTATGGAAAGCGAGTCAACTTCGGCGGCTTTGCGGATTTCCGCAATCGATTCTTCGGGGCGCTGCCGCAGTAGTCCTAGCACGATCGAGTCGCCATGGCGGCGCCATTGTTACTCGGTGCCCAAGTCTGCTTCGATCGCGATTAGTCATCGCGAGTGGCCCTGTGCAAAAAAAACGGGGGGGGCTCTAAACGAAAACGGCGGCGGGCCCAATCGCCCGCCACCGTTCACGCTGCAGCTTTACTCAGAAACGAAACCGTTCCGACTCAGTCGCCTGTATCCGGCCGGCCGTCGTCGTCGTACTCTGGCGGGACGTCGTCCTCGGGAACCTCGCGCGTTCTTATTTCGCCTTTATCCGCGTCGGGAGCGTCTTGCACGGCCTCCACTATTCCTGCCTCGAAGGTCTGCCCTTCTTCCAGCAACTCTCGCGGGCTTTCTGAATCTGCGCCTGCCACGACGGAGAGGCCGCTGTAATCGCCGCCTCCACCGCCTGGCGCGCCGGCTCGGGCGGATCGCGCTCTCGGCCGTACCGCGGACAAAGGGACGGTCTCCACGCTCTGGCTTCCCATCACATCTTCGTTCTCTCGGACGGGTTTTCTGCGGACTGCTCGCTTGCGCTTGGTGGAGCTTTTTTTGGAGCTGCTTCGCGCGCTCAATTTTGCTTTCGCTGGAACTCTGCTCTTGCTCATCGTTCGCTTCTTGGCGACCTTCTTTTGCTTCTTCTTCATCTTCGCACTCCGTTAAACGTGGCGCGTGCTTTGAAAGAATCAGAATCTTTCTGACCCTCGCGCCTCATTTCACTGTACGCCCTTTTTCCAGATCAACAAACTCCACACTGCACGGCGTCACGCTCAAGTCCAGGCGCGCAATCGTGAGCGGTAGATTGAATCGATGCGGACCGGCGCTCCCAGGGTTTATGTACACAATGCCATTGCGCTCGCTGAGTGCGGGTTTGTGCGAGTGACCGCTGACCACGATGTGAAATCCCGCCGCGCTTGGATCTAAATCGAGAGTCTCTACATCGTGAAGCACATAAATGTTCACGGATCCCGCTTCCGCCACCGCTGTTTCTGGCAGCGATTTCGCCCAGGCCCCCGTGTCCACGTTTCCGCGCACGGCCACTGTCGGCGCAAGCTCCGCCAGAGCCTCCAATATTCTGGAATCGCCCACGTCGCCTGCGTGAATGATCAAATCGGAGCCGCGTAGCGCTTGCAGGGCTTCACCGCGCAACAATCCGTGCGTATCCGAGATCAGCCCGATTTTTTGCGGGCCTTTTCCGGTCGAGTTTCGCGGGCTGGCGAGCGATTTTCGCGGAGGGGGCACACACAAAAGATAGTACAGAACAGTGGCGAGGAGATATCGAGTGCTCGAGGCGCAGAATTACAGGGAGGAGACTTTAGAAGCGATGGCGCGGCGCATTGGCCTTGCGCCGGGCACGGGAAAGGCCATGTGCCAGAAGTTTGGATCAGACTCGGTGAATTCCACGGCCACGTAGCGCTTGCCGTCGCGCGTGCGACGGATCGATACAACCTTACCTTCGACTCTTTCTTTGGTGGTTTCGTTTTCGAGCTCAAGAATCTCGCCGAGCACCACGCCCTGCTCCAATTCGATGGACGCACCGTGGAGGCTCACCGAGTGCGACAGTGCCTTCACGGCAAATTTCTCGCCTATTTCGGTTTTTCCGCTAACGCGCAGAGGTACGGACAGCATCACCCGCACGGTGCGCCGACGCTCTTTACAGCGAAAGTGAATGATCGCCATGGGGACAGCTACCTCGTTTTGCGGCCGCCGGGCGAGCGCAGCCGCAGCAATTCTCGTCTCGCTAATGAACCGCCGAAAGAACGACCGACCGTGTGAACAGAACGCTGAAGTGGCCCGATGAAATCGCGGAGAAGCCAGCTACGAACCAGGTCCACACAACTACTATTCTGAATTCACCCCGAACACCTGACAATGGCATGAAGGTACCACAATTGCCGAAGCGAAAACAGTACATCGGTACTTGCCGGGCGAGGGCTTGACAGCTTGCCTGGACCGATTTCGCTATTCGGACGGCGCCCCGACCCGGACCTACCCACAAATCCGCGCTTCCAGTAAGGAAGGTAAAGCTTCGCCAAATCCCTGACACTCGGGTCGGCGCGCGCCTGTCTCGAGGGTCGGAACAGGCAAGAAAGTGGCAGTTTTCTTCCACTGTTTACCCTCGGGAAACACAAAAAAGAAGGGGCTTGCTGGCTCGATAAAGGTTCGAGATCATAGTAATAGTACTACCCCCAGTGGGGATGTCCTTAATGGAGGAAAGAATGCGTAAACTGTTCATTCTGTTCGGTTTCGCTTTGCTCGCGACCAGTGTCGCTCAGGCCCAAGAGACCCGGGGCATGGAGATTTCCGGACAATATCAGTACATCCGGATCAGTCCTGGCCAGGGTGCACCAAGCGCCAACTGCCTGGGTGCGGGAGGCACGTTCGCGGCCAACGTAAACAGCTGGCTCGGAATCGTAGGTGATGTCGGCGGCTGCAAAGTCACGGGCCTGCCGGCAGGCACCTCATCCCATGAAATCAACTATCTGTTCGGGCCGCGCTTCTCTTACCGCAATTACGGGCGCGTGACTCCGTACGCACAGGTGCTGTTCGGCGGAGAAAGGGCCACTGCCAGCGTAACTGGTTTCCCGTCCGCATCGACGAACGCATTCGCAGCATCGTTCGGTGGCGGCGCGGACTTCCGCGTGACGCGGCACTTGGCATTCCGCGCGATCCAGCTGGAGTATCTGTACACGCACTTTAACGGCGCAAAGCAGAACAACCTGCGGCTCCAGACTGGGTTGGTGTACCGCTTCGGCAGGTAAGCAGCTTCGATTGAAGTGGATAGAGAGGCCCCGTCGCGAGGCGGGGCTTTTCTTGTTGGTGCGCGCAATCCTGCGGCTCGAAGTGCCCGAAGTGTCTCGCCTCGCTTGGCGTGTACGGCGTGGCAGTCAGCGGCTTTGAAATGTGCCAGCCGGGTGGCGCGGTGTGCGGCGCTGGGCCTCGAAGAAGCGGCGGCAGAAGATGGTCAAGCGCGGCGGTGCCTACCATCGTCTTTGCCTTGGGCATCGACGGGCGCTTTGCGTCCAGCGATGCCGCTGCTTCCTAACGCCAGCGACGCACGCTGAGCCACCCGCAGGGGTTTTTGGCTGGCCTCCAGGTAGCGGCGTGCCTACACTGAACTCTTGCAGCGTGACAGGTCTAATCGCACTCGCTGCTCAAACTTACGGCCGACGGCCTGAACGCTTTTGCGCAGCGGCTACGGGCGTGCCATCCTCCGGGTCCTCCGCGGATGCACTGTTGCCCGCGCTGGAAAACGCTGACCTCAGTACGTCGTTTGCGAAGAAGTTCTTCCCGTCGATTGGGACCATCATGATCTGCAGCTTGTCGGAAAGCCGCTCGGCGATAATTTTCTGGATCAGCATCGGATTCTGCTTCAGCACCGCGGCCTCAAATTTCATACGCTCGGCATCGGCTGCGGCAGTCACACGGATGCGGTTCGCCTCTGCATCCGAAAGATTCTTCTGACGCTCCAATTCCGCTTTGCTATCGATGATTTTCGCTTGAGCGGCCGCCTCGGCGTTCTGCAACGTGGCTTCCTTGCGTGCCTGCGCTTCCAGCTTGCTCTGCTCAATCTGCTTCTGTTTGAGTGGGAGCGTGTACTGCATGGAGTCAGATTCCGCTTTGGCCTGCAGCACGCGAACTCGTGCCTGCGCCTCGGCCTGTTTCACGTCGCGAGACTTCTGCGCCTCGGCTTCCAATTCTGCGATTTTCACCTGCTTCTGCTTGATTTCCGTCTCCGTGCCCAACCGTTCGTTTTCCTGCTCTTTCAGGAGCAATCCTTCGAGTCCCTGTGCGTACTCCTCGGGCAGCTTGAGGTCGCGGAGCAGCACTTCGCGGACAATGATGCCGTCGCTGGCCAGCCGAGATGTGATAGCGTTCGACGCGCCCAGCCGCAACTCTTCGCGCTTGGTGGCGAAGATTTCGCGGGTGATGTAATTGGGAGCCAATTGGCGGTAAATTGTTGCAACGGTGGGCGCTACAACTTCGTCGCCTACCGCGCGGGGCAAGTTCGCATGGATGTAGCTCAGCCGCTGCGGATCGAGTCGGTAGCGAACACTGACGGCGAGGCCAATGTTCAGACCTTCGCGGGCCTGCACCGTGAGTACTTCCGGCTGAGCGGCTGCCGCTGCGGGGCCTTGTGTATTTGCAACATGGCTCGCTGCGGTTGTGTACACCTGCTCTCGCGTGTCATACAGCTCCACGCTATCGACCAGCGGAGTAATGAGATGGACGCCGGGATACAACGTGCCGGGGCGCGCTCCCCAGATTTGACTGACGCGCACTCCCGCGAACCCGTCTGGGACTATCGCAATGCTGAATGCCAGCAACAGCGG
>Ga0073928_10008518_pt1 | contig 12849 bp, 16 predicted proteins | sample PaiPotPPA55metaG_FD_76969 | JGI IMG/M metagenome (GOLD analysis project Ga0073928, IMG submission 76969) | Iron sulfur acid spring bacterial and archeal communities from Banff, Canada, to study Microbial Dark Matter (Phase II) - Paint Pots PPA... ...
GGAATACGAGGTCGGGGTCGAACTGCTGAGCCGCGGTGCCCGCGGCGTGGAGTTGACCGCTGCGGGCAAGGTCTTTCTCGACCACGCCCGCCTGGCGCTGATGCAGGTCGATGCCGCGGTCGATGCGGCACGCAGAGCGGCGCAACCGGCAAGGAAGACGTTCGCCATCGGCTTCCAAACCGGGCACGAGATGAACTGGTTGCCGCGCGCGATGCATGTGCTGCGCGACGAACTGAAGAACATCCAGGTCACGGTCTCCAGCGACTATTCGCCGGACCTCGCCGAGGCGCTCGTCCGCGGCCGGCTCGACGTGGCCTTCCTGCGCGCCGAGCCGGGCTATGACCTCGGGTACCACGTGGTGGACCGGGAGCCGCTCATCGTCCTGATGCCGAGCGATCATCGCCTCACCGCACGCGAAGCAGTGCGTCCGCAAGATTTCGTGGGCGAGATCTTCATCGGCGGTTCGAACAAGGCCGCTGTGCTGCGCGCCGTCACCGACGACTATCTGCGCCGCTCTGGGCTCGACATCAAACTGGATCACGGGGTGGACAATATGGCGATGGCCATGTCCCTGGTCGCATCCACCCGCGGACTGGCGCTGATGCCTGCCTATGCCAAGAACCTGCTGCCATCGTCTGTCGTCAGTCGTCCGCTGGAAGGCGAGGCACCGACGATCGATCTGGCCGTGGGTTACAGCAAGGCAAACGCCTCGCCGATTCTCAAGCTGTTCCTCTCCAGAATTGATGACTTGACCGCCCAAATGCCCAGCAACGCTCGCCGCATGAGTGGACCGGGATCGGCCGCCGCGCCGCGATGACGCGAGTGCAGACTGTGGCGGCGGGCCTGCCCCTCTGGCACCAAGATCGTTGGTCGCCAAACGGATCGGGCCATCAATGATTTGGCGGCTGATGAAGAACTCGGATACGCTTTGTTAGTTCTTCGTACTCACCTCGAGCTTTGTCAAGCAGCGGCGTGGTAGCTTCGAGTTTGGAACGGGCATCGGTTGCTGCCTTTGCTAACCCTTCGTACTCACCTCGAGCTCTAATGAGCAGCAGCGTGGTATCTTCGACCGTCTTGTTTAGCCCGACTTGCTGCGACGTGATAGCTTCGAGTTTGGAGCGGGTGTCGTTTGTCGCCTTCGTTAGCTTTTCGTACACATCTCGAGCTTTGTCGAGCAGCGATATGGTAGCTTCGAGTTTAGAGTCGGCATCGGTTGTTGCCTTTGTTAGCCCTTCGTAGTCAGCCCGCGCTTTGTCGAGCAGCGGCGTGGTAGATTCGAGTTTGGAACGGGCATCGGTTGCTGCCTTTGCTAACCCTTCGTACTCACCTCGCGCTTTGTCGAGCAGCGGCATGGTAGAATCGAATTTGGAGCGGGCATCGGTTGTTGCCTTTGTTAGCCCTTCGTAGTCAGCCCGCGCTTTGTCGAGCAGCAGCGTGGTAGCTTGGAGTTTGGAGCGGGCATCGGTTGTTGCCTTTGTTAGTCCTTCGTACTCACCTCGCGCTCTGTCGAGCAGCAGCGTGGTAGCTTGGAGTTTGGAGCGGGCATCGATTGCTGCCTTTGTTAGCCCTTCGTACTCACCTCGCGCTTTGTCGAGCAGCGGCGTGGTAGCTTCGAGTTTGGAGCGGGCATCGGTTGATTTGCTGGTAGCAAGTACGAGGTTGGCTTCTGCGTTAGCCAGCTTCTGTCTCTGTTCGACTAAAGCGTCACTAGCTGTCTTTAACGCGGTTTGAGCAGCGATGATATCATTTTGCAGGGCGATGACAGAGTGATTCACATCGCGTGTGACGACGAAGCTGCCAATGAGCATCGCCCCGACTGCACTCATGACGACGGCAAGAGAAAACGAGAAGACCTTCGTGCGGATATCGCGAGTTAGTCGCTCTTCGGCCTCTCTCAGCCGCTGCTCCGTCTCAGTGCGTAGTTTCCATGTATACTTTTCAAATTCACGACTTTGAACGTTGAACGTGGCTTGCTTTTCTTCTTTCAATTTGGTGAATTCGGTCCCGACCATTGCGGCGCTGACGTTCGAAACTTCTTTGCCTGACTCCCCTTGCATCGTGATCCCCATGACCGCTAGTGGTAGCCGCGCAGTTTGCTCCAAATTCAAAGCACACCCGAACATTCAGTGACATTATGCCACGATCATGTAAATGGCGAAACGAGCCCCCCGCCCGCCCGCCCCGGCTCTCCTCGATCCCCTTGAGGCAACGACACGGCGAAGGGTCGCCCAGGCGACCAATTGGCGGGGGCCGAACCGACGCCTGTCCTGTCGGCATAAGGCCGAAATTCAAATTGACCCGCGAGCAGAATTTTCTTGCGCTGGCTCAAGATTTCATTTCCCAGCGCCCATTCGCGCCTTGCTGCCAATAGGTCACCGCGAAGCCCAAACCTTTAAGCTCCTTCCATTGTGCCCGCGCAGTCGCGAGTTCCTCCGCGTTATTGCCATCGAAGAGAGCAACCGCGCGGGCATAGGCCGCGCCGGCTCCCGCGAGGGCCGGCGCCATGACCGCCCCCTCGATAAACAGCCTGAGCGCCGCGCGATTGGGATTTTCGAGGCCGACGGTGAGGTAAACCGGCTGGAGGTCAAAGTCGCCATCCCGCGCGCGCCCATGCGCGAGAAAACTCGCCTCCGAATAGGTCCAAAGCCAGGAATCGAGCGCATCGAGCCGCTCTTCGTTCCTTGCCTGCACGGCGACGCGCCAGCCTTTTTCGAGCGATTTCTCGATAAGATTTGGCAAAACCCGTTCGAGGGACTGACGCTGAAGATGATAAAACCAGATTTCGGTCATGATACGGAAGGCGGGTAAGTACGATGTAGGGGACTACCACTTAACCGATGGCCACCAGGCCTTTGGCGAAGCGCCGCCCATTGGCGGCATAATGCGCGGCGCTGTCGCGCAGGTCCCGGGCCGACGCTTCATCGAGGGTACGCACAAGGCGGGCCGGGCTGCCAATGATCAAACTATCGTCGGGAAACTCCTTGCCTTCGGTCACCAAGGCGTTGGCGCCGACGAAACAATTGCGGCCGATTCTGGCGCCGTTCAAAAGCGTCGCGCCCATGCCGACGAGACTGTTTTCGCCAATCGTGCAGCCATGCAGGATCGCGTGATGGCCGATCGTGCAATCTCGACCGATGGTCAATGGGAATCCCATGTCGGTGTGCAGCAGCGATCCATCTTGGACGTTGGAGCGAGCGCCAACGAGAATCTCTTCGATGTCGCCGCGCAGAACGGCGCCGAACCAGATCGACACACCGGTTTCGAGCCGAACCTTGCCGATGACTTGCGCGTCGGGCGCGATCCAGACCCGGCCATCAGTTGGGAGAATGGGCGAAACGCCATCGAGCGCGTAAACCGGCATTTTCATTGAACTCCAACAGCAAACCAATCGTCTTGGACAAACATGGTCACGGTTTAATCGCCAGCGCACAGAAGTTCTTGTCGCTCTCCACCACGTGCGCCTTGGCAAACCCCGCCGCCGCGAGCGTTTCAGCTAATCCGGTGTTGGGCTGCCCAGAATTGGGCGTGAAGCCAAGCGCTACTTCCCCGCCAGGCTTGATAACCCGCCGCATTTCCCATAAGCCCGCCATGGCGTCGGGCCAGACTTGCATGGAATTAATCGCCAAGGCCTTGTCGAATGAGTTGTCTGCGAATGGCATGCTCGCCACGGAGGCGTGCCGTAGGTCCACCCGGCCATTCTCGATAGCTTTCTTGTTCCGGGTTGTGGCTTGCGCGACCATTTCCTTGGAAGGATCCACGCCTGCGACATACCCCGCCGAAGCCGAGCTGGTTAGGAGCTGAATGCCTACTCCAGGGCCAAATCCAACCTCGATCACTTTGTCGCCGGGCCGGACCTGGAGCAGTTCGATGACCCAAGCGGCGCACGTCCGGTTCATGCGCGCCATGATAGGACCATCTAATCTTCCCAGGAAACCTTGGGGACGGCCAAATGCGCGCATCAAAAGGCTATTTTCACGACTCAATATGTAGCCCCGTACGACAAGAGCGGTTGATGCCTATCGCCCAACTCTTCAAAATTCGTCGAGATCGAAATCGAGGATCGCCATCTGCAACGTAAAGCTCTTCGCCTTGGGATCGTCCGACGAGATCACTCCTAGAAAATCGCGGCCATTGTTCAAGTCGACCGAATCGCCTTTTTTACCCCGCGGCACGACCGTCAATTTGGCGGTCTCGAAAAGCCGCCGCAAATAATCCTGCAACACCGGCCGCTCTACGGGAATCTTCATCTCGAAGGAGAAAGACCTGTCGCCGTCCTCATCATCGACCGTGATCGCGCCGATCCGGCGCTCGCCAAGCTGCACGTCGGCATCGTCCGGATTCCGTTTGCCGGGAATCACCCTGATTCCCTGGTTGTCGAGGGATTTGCGCAGGAATTCCTGCAATTTCCGCAATTCCGCTTTATCCACGACGCGCTCCCAAGGCACCCCGCTCGCACCCGACCGCGAGCCGCTCACCGGCCGGTCGGGCCGAACCTCCGCCAGAAAAGTCCGCGGGCGACAACTTTGGCCAATTTCAAATCAAACTATTCGTCGACCGGCGTGAGAGCAAGGATCTGATCCATGACGCGCGAAGGTTCGGCGCATCCCGCGTCGCCGACAATTCTCGCTGGCACGCCCGCCACCGTCTTGTTGTCCGGCACCGGATGCAACACGACCGAACCCGCGGCAATGCGCGAGCAACGCCCAATCTCGATATCGCCGAGAATTTTGGCTCCGGCGCCAATCAGCACACCCGGTTTGATCTTCGGGTGGCGGTCGCCGCGCTCCTTACCGGTGCCGCCCAAGGTCACATCCTGCAGCATCGAAACATTGTCCCCAATCACCGCGGTCGCGCCAACCACAAGACCAGTCGCGTGATCGAGGAAAATACCTTTGCCGATCCGTGCCGCGGGATGAATATCGGTCTGGAACACTTCGGACGAGCGGCTCTGGAGATAGAGTGCGAAATCTTGCCGGCCGGCGGTCCACAGCGCATGCGCCAGCCGATGGGTCTCGATCGCATGAAACCCCTTGAAATAGAGCACCGGCTCGATCAGCCGCGTGCAGGCCGGATCGCGGTCGACCACGGCGGCAATGTCGGCCCGGAAGGCCTCAGGGATCGATGGATCGCTGGCGATGGCGTCGAAATAGGCCTGCTCGATGAGATCGCCCGGAAAGGCCTGGTGCGCGAGCCGTGCGCCTAGCCGGTGGACGATCGCCGCTTCAAGCGAATCCTGGTTGAGGATGGCCGAAAAGATGAAACCGGCGATGTCCGGCTCGTTGCGGACAGCGTCCTCCGCCTCGGCGCGCACTCGCGCGAACACCGGATCGGTGCGGGCAAGTGTGACGACCTTCGCCGTTCCCTTGATGGAAATCATGACCGCCTCCAGGCCATTTTCGCCGTTGCGGCGGAGGTTGGCCTTAACCTCGCTTTCGCCGTCATTAGCACGGCGGAAAAGCTTGCGCGAGCCAAGTTTGACGCGCCGTCGTGGAGATATAAGCAGCTGGAGGGACGACGCTCAGGGGCGCTGTTCAAGAAATTCTAATACGCTATTTTTATAGACTGTATCTCCTACCGCGCGATTGTGGTCACGGCCAGGAATGTCCACCGCGCGCGCGCGCCTGAACAAAGCGGCGAGTTCATGCGGGTCGCCGGCGACATCGTCCTTGGTTCCGGCCGCGATCAGCACGGGAACATCGATCTCGGCGGCTTCGATCTCGCTCATGATCTGGCGGGCACCCCGCGCGCAGGCGGCGAGCGCCTTGAGATCGCTCTTGGTCGCCTCGGCAAAGGTGCGGAACATCCGCTGCGTCGGGTCGACGAGATCGGCGAGCGAGGGCGCCTCCATCGCCTCGGCAATGGCAAGCGGAAGCCCGGCGCGATCGACAAGATGATGGCCGAGACCGCCGAGAATCACCGAGCGCACGCGACTCGCATGCGCCTTGGCAAAAAAGGCTGCGATCCGCGCGCCCATCGAATAGCCCATCACATCCGCCGTCTCAATGTGGAGATGATCGAGAAGGGCGCGGGCGTCCTCCACCATCTTCGGCATGGCATAGGCGGCGGGGTCATGGAATTTATCGCTGCGGCCATGCCCTCGGTTGTCGAACGCAATAACGCGCCGCCCCGCCTCGGTCAAGGTCTTTACCCATTGCGGGAAAACCCAATTTACCGCATGGGTCGAGGCGAACCCATGAATGAGAAGAATCGGCTCCCCGCGATCGCCCGGCGTCGGCCGCTCGTCGATAAAAGCCAAGCGGACCCCATGGTCCAACACTTCGAGCATGCCTTGCCCCTATTTCGCGGCACTTTTCCCGCATCGCCGGGAAGTATTGGCTTGCCCCGAACCAGAAGTTTCGCCGGACATGGTGGCGAATTTGGCGAAGTTGCATTATCATGTTAGTAAGTTTGTTCGAATTGAGCCCCGAGTCCGATGAACCGTTATGAACGCCGCCCGATCTCCGCGGGCGAAGCCGAGATCGAATATCTCAATGGCGAATTTCGCGTTTTGCGTCCCGGCGCATTCGTGCTCTGCGCGGTGACCGGAGCGGAAATTAAGCTCGAGGATCTGCGCTATTGGAACGTCGATCTGCAAGAACCCTACGCCAGTCCGCAGGCCAAGCTGCAAAGGCTCGGGATCAAGCCCGCGGGCTAACGCTAAAGACTAGGTGACAGCGGGCGGGACGGAGCCGGGCTCCTAAGCGATTGCGTTGGCAGCACATCTTGGCGGGATGCTTCGATTCCGCTGCATTTGGGTCCCAGCCAGGCGGCGGTCATGGCCCCGCGCCTCAAGCCGGCGCGGGCCTCGCGCCTTTCGCCTTCTCGACGACTGCCCTAAATGCTTCCGGCTGAGTAATCGCGAGCTCGGCGAGGACCTTGCGATCGATTTCGACGCCGGCCTTGGCGAGGCCATCGATGAAGCGCGAATAGGTGAGGCCCTGCTCACGCACCGCCGCGTTCAGGCGTTGAATCCACAAAGCGCGAAAAACCCGCTTCTTGGCGCGCCGGTCGCGTGTTGCATATTGCATCGAGCGATCGACCGCCGCCTTCGCCGCCCGGATCGTGTTCTTGCGGCGGCCATAAAAGCCCTTGGCGGCCCTTAGTGTTTTCTTGTGCTTGGCGTGCGAGGTAACCCCGCGTTTCACGCGTGCCATGGCTAATCTCCGGGTTGATCATGAAAATCCGAACGGCCGGCGGGGCCTTCAGCCGTTCGGCAAAAAGAATTTTATGACCTTGTCGCCATCGCTTTTGAATAGCACGGCGGTGCCGCGCAGATTCCGGATCTGCTTATTGGTCCGTTTGATCATTCCGTGGCGTTTGCCCCTCTGCGCATAGAGCACCTTGCCGGTCGCGGTGATCTTGAAACGCTTTTTGGCGGCGGATTTGGTTTTAAGTTTGGGCATTTTGCTTCAGTCTCCGTCGGGCGGCAAGCGTCCAAAAAGGGGCGGAACGTTTGGGCCCGCCCCCGTTTTTCGATAACCGGGAGAGCATGTCGAAACGACCGAAAAGAACCGCCACGGCAGCCCTTCAGCCAGGCGGTTCGGAACCGCGCCTTATAGTCAAAGCGACGAAAAAAGCAAGGCCCGCGAAGACGACGAAACGCGGTTGGCGGCCAAGCAGCCCTTTTCAACCCCCTGTTGCCGCGCGGTCGGCGAAGATGCGGATGGTTCCCCGCGTCGCGAGGCGGGCGGCGGGCAGCGCCATGTCGTTGGCGAGAACGCGCGCGAGAATATCGCGCTTTTTCGCGCCCGACACGACAAACAGGACTAAACTGCTCGATTGAAGCGCCGGATAGGTAAGCGAGATGCGCGGCTCGGGCTTTACCCCAAGGATCGAGGTCGCCCAGGCGTCACGCTCGTCGAGCGCCTTGGTTCCAGGAATCAGCGAAGCGGTGTGACCGTCCTCGCCGAGGCCAAGCAAGGTCACGTCGAACAACGGCCGATCTGGATCGAGCGTCTTGCTCCCATAAAAGTCTTGGCCTCTTCCGGCGAAGCGGAATTGGTTGGAACGGGGTGAACCTGCGCGGCGGGCATGGGCACATGGTCGATCAAGGACTCGCGGGCCATGCGAAAATTGCTGTCTCGATGATCCGCCGGCACAAACCGTTCGTCGCCCCAAAAAAGATGAACCTTTTGCCAATCGAGCGCGACGCGTCCGAACCCGCGAGCAACTCCTAAGCGCGCTTCGGCGTCGAGCCCCCCGAAAGGCAAAGGCCAAAACGCTCCGGCACGCTAGAAATGCGCGCAGCGATAAAGTGCGCGGCGAGGCAGGCCAAGGCCTCCGCGTCGCCGGCCACTTCGATGATTGGCGGGGGCGTCATGTCTCGACGCCTCTTATCAAGGTCAGGCGGAACGCCGCGGCGCCTCTATGGGCGGTGTGCCTTCCTTAAACAAATTCCTGATTTGCTGACGCAGTTCCGGGCTGTCCTTGTGACGATGAACCTGGACCGCGTGCTGAACCGCAACTTCGAGCAGTTCCTCGTCCGAGTCGGCCGAAAACGCCACCGTGCAATTCATTTCGCTAGGATATTCGCGACAGTCGATGAATTTCCGTCCCATTCCATCCTCCTCGGCCCCGCGCCTCTTTCGAGATAGCGTTCGGTTTCAGCGTCACCCTGCCTCTTTTCCGTTCTTCTGACAAGGCGAGAGCCGGTGCGCTTGGAAGCGCCCGGTTATTTGGCAGGCGGATTTACGGGATGTTCGACATGGCCGCCGAATTTGAACCGCATCGCCGACAAAAGCTTGTCGCCGAACGTGTGCTCCTCGCGCGAACGAAACCGTGCGAACAGCGACGCGGCGAGAACGTTGGCCGGCACCGCCTCTTCGACCGCCGCATCGACGGTCCAGCGGCCTTCGCCCGAATCCTCGACCGCGCCGCCGAAGCTTGCAAGCGACCAATCCTCGGCGAGCGCCATCGCGCCAAGATCGAGAAGCCAGGAGGAAATCACGCTGCCGCGCCGCCAGACTTCGGCGATATCGGCGAGATCCAGGGCGAAACGCTCGGTTTCGGGTAGCGCCGCACCGGCCTTGCCGCGCAAGATGTCGAAACCCTCGGCATAGGCTTGCATCAGGCCATATTCGATGCCGTTGTGGATCATTTTGACGAAATGCCCGGCGCCCGCGGGCCCCGCGTGGATGTAACCATGTTCCGGGCGGCGATCTCGCGTGTCCCTGCCGGGCGTCCGCGCGATGGCGCCAAGGCCCGGCGCCAGGGCCTTGAAAATCGGATCGAGGTGATCGACGGCCGCCTTTGATCCGCCGATCATCATGCAGTAGCCGCGTTCGAGGCCCCATACCCCGCCGGAAGTGCCGACATCGACATACGCGATGTTCTTGGCTTCAAGCGTTTTTGCACGCCGGATGTCGTCCTTGTAAAACGTGTTGCCGCCGTCGATCAGAATATCCCCCGCGCTCAACAAATCGCTCATCGCATCGATCATGCCTTCGGTGACGGCGCCAGCCGGCAGCATCACCCATATCGCGCGCGGAGAATCGAGCTTTTTGACGAGGTCCGGAATATCCGATGCCGGCGTCAGACCCTCGGCCGCGAGTTCGGCGACCGGTTTTGGAGTCCGGTTGTAAACCACGCAATGATGCCCCGCGCGATGCAGTCGCCGCGCGATATTGCTTCCCATCCGGCCGAGGCCAACCACACCTAGTTGCATCGCAAATCCTTCTCTATTCGGCAGGGGTTTCCTTCCCTTATATACCCTAATGCAATGATCCGGCAGAGCCGATGTGCGGGAGGGGCTCGACTGGGTTTCGAGGCGGGTGAGATTTTAGCGGACCCCCGACAAGATACCTGGACTTGCGCTACAGGCATTTTCCCGAACGAGGCTCGGGCATCGGCTCCCGCGGCGATAATCTCCTTCGTAAGCGGCAGCTCCTTAGGGAGCAGGGCGTTGAGGCGGCCTCCTCTCATCTTCTCGAAGTGATCAAGGGACCTGCGGCGGACGCGCCCGCAGCCGAAACGGTGATCTGCTTCGAGGTGCTGATCCATCAGGGGACGGACGAGGCCTATCGGGTCTTGATCGATTTCCTGGCGGAAAAGACGATCGGCTCATTGCTCGTGTCAGGTTTCGCCGCGGACCATGACTCCATTCGGAACAATCTCATGTTGTTCTTCCATGAACCTTTGCAGACGAGCCTGCGCCGGACCGGCCGCTTCCGCACTATTCGACAGATCGGCGCGCATACAAACGTTAGGTCTAACGATGCGACGTTCGACACTGCTATTTCAAGGGGATCGTCGACGGCGATCCGTCGGAGCTGTTGGCCCAGATTCTTGAAATTAGACTTCGCCCTTTAATGGCAAGGATCGAAATTGAGAGGTTTTTAGAAGCGCCCGATAAATATTGTCACGTTAAGTGAAACGGCCAGCCACCGAAGGCACGGCCTCATATAATGGAAAGAGATTTTATGCGTAGCAACAACAGTAACGGGAGCCGCGTTTCATGGGCGCGGGGGTTTATGGCCCTCTTCGCCATCGTGCTGGTGATGGGGCTCGCCTTGGCGGCTCGCCCGGCGGAAGCGGCGCCTTTCCTCTATGTCGCGAATTTTAAGTCCAACGACGTTTCGGTGATCGACACGGCCACCAACACGGTGGTGGCGACGATTCCGGTGGGGGCTAACCCCAACCAGCTCGCCGTCACCCCGGATGGGACGCATGTTTACGTCGCGAATGCGAACGACAATACCGTTTCGGTGATCCGCACGGCCACCAACTCGGTGGTGAAGACGATCCCGGTGGGGACTCTTCCTTTTGGCGTCGCTGTCACCCCGGATGGGACAAAGGTCTACGTCGCGAATAACGGCTCCAATAGCGTTTCGGTGATCCACAGGCCAGGCAACACGGTCGTGAAGACAGTTCCGGTGGGGACTTTCCCCATGGGGGTTGCCGTCACCCCGGACGGGACAAAGGTCTACGTCACGAATAGTGGCTCCAACAATGTTTCGGTGATCGCCAGGCCCGGCAACACAGTGGTGGCCACGGTTCCGGTGGGGAATCGGCCCGTTGGGGTCGCCGTTACGCCGGATGGGAAACACGTCTATGTCACGAATAGCTCGGACAGAGGCAACAGTGTTTCGGTGATCCACACGGCAACCAATACGGTGGTGGGGTTACCGATCCCGGTGGGGATGGAACCCTTTGCGGTAGCGATTACCCCAGACGAGACGCACGTCTATGTCGCGAATCTTGGCTTCAACAAAGTTTCGGTGATCGGCACGGCCAGCAAAACGGTGGTGAAGAAGGTCACGGTTGGGTTTTACCCCATGGGGGTCGCCGTCTCCCCGGACGGGACACACGTTTATGTCGCGAATACTGGCTCCAGCACTGTTTCGGTGATCGCCAGGCCCGGCAACACGGTTGTGGCCAATATCCCCGTGGGTACTGGCCCCGTGGGGATGGCCATTGAGCAATTATGCATTTTACATTTATTCCATCTCGCTCATGGCCAACTCTTTGCGAGCTGCTCTATCTTTGAGCCGACCCGCCAGTGATTCAGTCCAGCTGAATCGGAACGGGCCAATGCCAGCCTGTCGGCGTGGTTCGCCTATTCGCGGACAATGCGCGGCGCAAATTGGGCGCGCATTGGGACCACTAAACTTTGCCGCCGCTCGGCGATGGTGTGACGCACCTGGTTCAAAGCGAGGGTCAAGGCGCCCATCCGGTTGACGCTCAAGGCGTGGACCGCATCCGGCGCCAGCGCCAGCGCCAAAAGCTCGTCGGCTTCCTCCTCGTAGCCGTCGAGCAGGCCGGCGTGCCTGGCGCTTCGCGCCGCCATGGTGATTTCGAGTAACCGGCGCAGGATTTTGTCGGCGTCCGTTCTCTGGTGGCGCGTGAACCTGCTCGCGACTGCCGCCAGGCCGGTGCCGAGCACGCTGAGACACATCGCGCCAATATAAAAAGCATCGCTGTATTTGTCGAAAAAGCTTTCTTCTTCGTCGTCGAGAAAAGCGAGGGCGCCAGGATGCACGGGGAGAGCCGCGCCCTTATCGGCGGCTGGCGCTTCGATGCGGTTCGCGATCCGAATCCGCGCGGCGATGGCAGGCCGCGCCGCCAACAACAGCCGGGTCAATGCACCGGCCACTTCATTGCCAAGGCTATTGCGCGCGACAAGTCTTGTGCTCACCCCGAGGGTATCGAAATCCACCGGCGGTTTCGGTTGGGCGCCGCCGAACGCGCCGCGCATCACCTCGACCCCCTCGAACGCAGGCGAGCGTTGCGCGATCGCCTTCGCCTCCGCGATGGGAAGAAAGACCGGCTGACCGTGACCGGCCACGGCAATCGTGTTGACCGCCTCAGTCAAGCTCTCCGAGCCGGGCGCGCCGACGGCGAGAACCGCGTCGATCTCCTTGTCTTCGACCGCGCGCGAAAGCTCCGAGAGAGTCAGGGACACCCGCCCAACCGAGGCCGATGGAACGTCGTATTGGGCAAGCACCGTGTCCAGAAGAAGCTGATTGTCCACTTTCCCTGCGGGCGCGGCTTGCAGAATGCCAACCTTATGCCCGGAGAGGTCGTCGATCGCGCGCAGGCTGCTCTCCGCCGGCGCGAACAAGACGGCCGCATCCCGGCGCATGATCAACACGGTCTGGCCGTTCGGCGGCATCGCGAGATCGCTGCGCACGATCGCGAGATCGGCGTGGCCTTCCTGGAGCGCGCGCGACGACTCCGCCAGACTCTCGACAGCGACCAGCTTGAGGCGAATGCCGTCCCGGGCCTCGGCGAAGTCATGCGCCGCCGCTGCCATGATCGCCTGATCGTCGCTGTCGCGCGGAACCGCGATACGCAAGACGCTCGGGCGTTCATAGTAGTAGATTGCCGCGGCGACGGCGCCGATCGCTACCA
>Ga0073928_10008519_pt1 | contig 12847 bp, 7 predicted proteins | sample PaiPotPPA55metaG_FD_76969 | JGI IMG/M metagenome (GOLD analysis project Ga0073928, IMG submission 76969) | Iron sulfur acid spring bacterial and archeal communities from Banff, Canada, to study Microbial Dark Matter (Phase II) - Paint Pots PPA... ...
TACCGTCAGATGGTGAGCATCCGCCTGTTTGAAGAGCAGGTAAACGAACGTTACACCCGGGCCCTCATGCCTGGACTGGCTCACCTCTATAGCGGAGAAGAAGGCGTGGCAGTAGGAATCTGCGAAGCTCTGCGCGTCGACGATTACATCACCAGCACGCACCGCGGCCACGGACACTGTCTGGCGAAAGGTGCGTCTCCAGATCGCATGTTCGCGGAGTTGTTGGGAAAAGAAGCTGGCTATTGCCGTGGCAAAGGTGGATCGATGCACATCGCCGATCCCGCGACCGGCAATCTCGGCGCCAACGCGATCGTTGGCGGAAGCGTAGGCATCGCCACAGGCGCGGCCTTTGCGGCCAAGACCATGGGGACAGATCGCGTGGCAGTGTGCTTCTTCGGTGAAGGCGCGCTTGGCCAGGGATCACTGTACGAAGTAATGAATCTGGCGCAATTGTGGAAGCTGCCGGTTATCTACGTTTGCGAAAACAATCAATACAACGAGTACACGCACTATCAGGAAACCACCGCCGGCACCATTCTTGCCCGCGCCACTGCCTTCGGTATTGAAGCTGCCCGAGTGGACGGACAAGACGTTCGCGCAGTGAATGAAGTGGCAACGCGATTGGTGAATCGTGCTCGCAGCGGCGGCGGACCCGCATTTCTGCAATGCGACACCTACCGCTACGGCGGCCACCACGTCGGTGACATTAATCGTGAGTACTACCGCTCCAAACAGGAAGAGACTCTCTGGAAGACGGACCGCGATCCCATCGCTGTTTTATCGAAGTGGTTGCTCGATAAAGGCTATGCTGACGCAGCGTCCCTCGACCGAATTACTTCTGAGGCTCGATCCACAATGGAAGCGGCTGTGAAGTTTGCCATTGACGCTCCCTATCCAAACGTTGACGAAGTCGAGAAGCACGTCTATGCCTGAACGCGAACTCACATTCGCGCAGGCAGTACGCGAAGCGCTGGCGGAAGAAATGCGGCGCGACTCGCGGGTTTGCATCATCGGCGAAGATGTTGCCGAGGCAGGAACGCCTTTCAAGGTGCTGTCCGGATTAGTCGAAGAGTTCGGCGCAAAGCGCGTCGTGGATACTCCGATCTCCGAAGCTGGATTCACTGGCGTCGCCGTCGGCGCAGCCATGACGGGCCTGCGTCCGGTAGTCGACATCATGTTTGGAGATTTCATCACTCTCACGATGGACCAAATGGTCAACCAGGCTGCCAAAGCCCATTACATGTCGGGCGGACACTGGAAAGTGCCGATGGTTATGCGCACCACACTAGGCGCCACGCGACGCTCCGCGGCTCAACACTCGCAGTCGCTCCATGCGTGGTTCAGCCATGTGCCAGGATTGAAAGTGGTTTTGCCCTCAACCCCCTACGACGCGAAAGGCCTGCTCAAAACCGCCATCCGCGATGAGAACCCGGTGGTCTTCTTCGAAGACAAAATGATGTACAAACTGAAGGGCCCAGTTCCTGAGGACGACTACACCATCCCGCTGGGCGTGGCCGATGTGAAGCGCGCGGGCGATGACATAACGCTCGTCGCCACAAGCAGCATGGTGCAAGTCGCTTTGGGCGCGGCGATTTTGCTGGAAAAAGAAGGCATCAGCGCGGAGGTAGTCGACCCGCGAACGACCTGGCCGTTGGATGAAAAAACTTTGATCGAGTCCGCGAGGAAAACCTCGCGAGTGATTGTGCTCGATGAAGGCTGTGGACGCTATGGCGTGACTGCGGAGCTTGCCGCCGTGATCGCCGAAGGCGCATTCTACGATCTCGACGCACCAGTGAAACGAATGGGAGCGATGCACGTACCGATCCCATTCTCTCCGCCGTTAGAAGACGCAACCGTACCGACGGAGCCAACAGTATTCGAGGCAGCGAGATCGATGTGCAAACCGTCATGACAGCAATTGGTTAGGTAAGTTCTAGCTAAGAGCTAATAGCTAGGAGCTAGGAGCTGAATTATGGGACTCAAAACTCACGGAACGATGGCCGTCGATTGGGAGAACCGAATCGACTTTGACCGCTTGCGTCGCGAGCGCCTGGCGAAAGCGAAGGCTCTGCTCGCGAAGTCCGGGATGGGTGCGCTGCTCTGCTTCGACATGAACAATGTGCGCTATCTGACTTCCACGCACATCGGCACCTGGGCGCAAGACAAGGCCAACCGCTTCACGCTGCTGCCACAGAACGATGAGCCCATCCTATGGGATTTCGGATCCGCCGCCAAGCATCATCAATTGAATTGTCCGTGGCTCGGCGAGCGCTCGCGTCCAGGAATTTCCATGCTGCGCGGAGCCATGACGCCCGAGATGGGGCGCGCCGAAGACGTCGCCAAAAAGATTCGCATAGAACTCGAAATGCGCGGCCTGCACAAAGAGCCGGTAGGCATCGACATTATCGAACTCCCAGTTCTGTTCGCTTTGCAACGCGAAGGCATAAAAGTTGTCGATGGCCAGCAGCTTATGTCGAACGCACGCGTCATCAAGACGCAGGATGAAATCTCGCTGCTCAACACTTCCGCGATGATGGTCGACGCCGCCTACGACGAACTTTATCGCGCCATGAAGCCCGGCCTGCGTGAGAACGAAGCCGTCGGTCTCGTCAGTAAAGTTCTCTACGATCTCGGCTCGGAATACGTCGAAGCGGTGAACGCGATTTCCGGCGAGCGTTGCAATCCGCATCCGCATGTGTTTTCCGATCGTGTGTTGCGCCCCGGCGATCCCGTCTACTACGACATTCTCCATTCCTACATGGGATACCGCACCTGCTACTACCGCTGCTTCACGGTGGGCTATGCGTCCCACGCGATGGTGGATGCGTACAAGCGCTGTCGCGAATACCTCGATGCAGCGATTGAGTTGGTGCGCCCAGGCCGCACGACCGCCGAGATTGCAGCAGTCTGGCCGAAGGCGGAAGAGTTCGGATTTCCCAATGAAGAAGCCTGCTTCGCGCTGCAATACGGCCACGGCATCGGCCTCGCGATCTGGGAGAAGCCGGTGATTAGCCGCCTGGTTTCGTTCGACCATCCGGTGACGATCGAGCCCGGAATGGTGTTTGCGCTCGAAACCTTCTGGCCTTCGACTGATGGCTGGAGCGCCGCGCGTATTGAAGAAGAAATAGTGGTCACGCCAACCGGCCACGAAGTGATCACACGTTTCCCAGCGGAAGAACTTCTGGTAGCAGGCGCCCATTATTTCACGGTCAACGGACCGCTGCCTACGACCAGAGAAACTGAAGCTCCGGCCAGCGAGAAAGTGCTCGATATGATCGAGGCCAGCGCGAAAACCGAGCGGGTAACAGTTTCGGACTAAGCCGCGAAGCGGCGAAAGATTGCAGCCCAGGGCGCAAGCCCTGGGTACCGAGTGCGATAGGAGCTAGCCCCGAAGGGGCGAAAGAACGGCCACTCAAAAGATCCGAAGGGCATGCGCACCTGGTCGCCGCAGATAACTTCTTCACGAAACCTATGGCCTTCAGCGTTGTCATGCCCGCCCTTGAGATGGCGCAGGAAACCGGCAAGCTCATCGCCTGGCGGAAGCAGGAAGGCGATCGCGTAACCAAAGGCGAGCCGCTCCTCGAGATCGAAACCGACAAAGCGGTTGTGGAAGTTGAAGCCCCGGCCGACGGCGTCCTCACTGGAATCACGGGGACCGCAGGAGCCGATATCCCCGTGGGCCAGACCATCGCGTGGATTGTAGCTCCCGGTGAAAAGCCTCCCGCTAAGAACGAATCTGCAGCGCCTGCAGCGAGGGCAAAGACGGAAACGCACGCAACTCCGGTTACGCCGAATGCTCCCCAAACATCTGCAGCCCAAAGCGCACGGATTTCTCCCAAGGCCAGACGTCTGGCGAAAGAATTAGGCGTAGATATCACCACGGTCCGCGGCTCTGGCGCGGGTGGCGAGATTCTCGCGTCGGACGTACAGGCTGCTGGCGCACCCGCTGCATCGAGCGCAGCCCCGAAGAAATCAGAGCTCGAAGTGCCCAGTTCCGTCGGACGCCTCATGGCCGAACGTACCACTATTAGCTGGACCACGGTTCCTCACTTTTTCGTAACCCGTGAAATCGAAGTGACCGCCCTCAATGAATTCCGCGAAAAGCTCACTCCAGAGATTGAGCGTACGCACAAGATCCGCATCACCCATACCGATCTACTGGTCGCACTGACATCGCGCGTCCTGCTCAAGCATCCGCGCCTGAATTCGAGCTGGACGGCGGAAGGCTTTCGTCTTCATGGTCACGTGAATATGGCCGTGGCCATCGCAGTTAACGACGGAGTGGTCGCGGCAGTGATCCCTAACGCGCACTCCGCGGGCCTTCCAGAAATTGCGCAGCAACGTCACGACGTGACCGAGCGAGCCAGGGCAGGGAAGCTGCGTCCCTCTGACATTGCCGACGCCACCTTCACCATCAGCAATCTCGGCATGTATCACGTGGACGAGTTCACAGCGATCATTGTCCCGCCGCAAGCGGCGATTCTCGCGGTAGGAAGAATCGCAGACCGCGTGGTCGCCGTGGATGGCAAGCCAGCTGTCCGTCTCATGATGACGCTGACGCTCTCCTGCGATCACCGCGCCGCCGATGGCGCCCGCGCCGCCGCCTTCCTCAACCACCTCGCCCAAGGAATTCATGACCCATCGAATTGGTTGGCGTGACCGCTGCCATTCTCGGAGCGTCGAAACAGCCACTTTCATATTGAAGAAATAACCCGTGGCCCGAAGCGGATGAGGTCTTTAATTAATCACCATCGCAATTCAACGCAAGTTGTCGACGGTATACAGGACGGAAGAATATCTGGGAAAAGGGTAGGCATAATATTTCAGATCCGGTGTTGCAACGAAGAGCTGATTGTTGGGGGAACTGTAGTTCTCCGCGATTCGCCTCCACGGCTCCGGGTGGCCGCTCGACAACTCGACAATGGTGAGTAACAATTCGCCGCCAGAACGCTCCGCTAGCAATAATGCCTTTCCGCCTTTGACAAAGCGGATGGGGTACTCATTCATTGACGCTGCTTTCAGCACTGTTGGATTCCCTCCAGTTTTGGAGTAAAGAGAAATTCCCCCACGCTCTTCGCGAACCGCCAGCATCTCACCGTTCGGTGAGAGCACGGGAAACGAATCTCGTCCTCCAGCCTTCACCAGAATCGGAGGCCCTTCCGCAATCGATTGCCTGTAAGTATTCCATGCATTGTTGTCCGTTTCTCCCTCATACACAATCTCGCGGCCATCATCCGACCACGCGTAATGATCGAACGCGATTAGCCCGGGGGCGGGAAGATCCTTCGCATCACCTGGCCCGATCGGTTGAAGTTGCAGCGGATGCTTTCCGCTCCCATGGTTCGAAGCAATCAGAACCAACTTACCGTCCGGCGAGATTGCTGGCGTGCCGCCGCCTAACCGCACGGGCGGCGACCCATCAGTGGACCGATAGTAAGCCAGGCTATCGTTCTCCAGAAAATAGATCTCTCCTGCTTCGTACATCGAGAGAAACCGCCCATCAGATGAAATTGCGGTCGGCTGCGTATCGTCGAGCCATGAATACGGGTGTTCCGATTTGTCTCCAGGGAAGAAGCCTTTGACTTGGCGGCGCCAGGTTTCATGCGACAACAGCACGCGCCCATCTTTTGAGATGTCGTATAGCCGCACTTGTGGCAAGGTCAGAATGACTCGCGCATTCCCAGAGAGCGTGACTGCGAAGATCGTGTCGGCCCAGCCCGCATTTCTGGTTCCGGCAAACCACACCTCTTTGCCATCGGGACCCCATGCCAGGCCTTCCACGCTTGGCTGAGTCGAAAGCACTGTGTGCTTTCCGTTGAGATCCACCACATCAATGGAGCCGTCGTCATTTCCAGCGATGGGGTGACTTTCAAACGCAATCATGCTGCCGTCGGGAGAAAATCGGGGATGGCCAATCCATCCGGTGCTTTGCCGAAAGAGCACATGACCCGGGGGAAATTCAAGGCGAGGGCCGTCAGCGGCCCTCACTGCAACCACCATTCGCTTGCCGTCGGGATGCCAGTCGGCCTGCGAAACATGTTCCGCCAGAGTGCGCGGCGATCCTCCAGCCAAGTTCACCGTCGCCAACGTGCCACCACAAGTCAGGAAGTACACCTCGTCACAACCGAGGAAAACCGCCAATTCATCGGAAATCGAAACCGCCGCTACCTCAGCAGATGGAATTCCCAACGAGCGTGATTCCAGGTTGCCCACCCGAGCAACGGAGACCTCTGGCGTTTCTCCTTCCCATCGGCCGCTGTAAACAATCGTCTGCCCATCGTGTGAGAAGCGCGCTCCAGTCAGCGTTCCTTCGCGAAAACTTATGTTGCTGTAGCGCGCAACAGGGATTTGACGACGGTTGAAAATAACCGCGCCTAAAGCCAATAACACGACGGCCATGGTTATCGCCCAAGGCAAGATTCGCGACGAAGGTTTCGCAGCCTCAGCAACGGCCGGAGCCGCAAGCTGAGGAATATCTTCCGCAATCCAGGCGAGCTCAAGCCTGACATCGTGTGCGCTTTGAAAGCGATCGTCCGGATTCTTCGCGAGACACGAATTCAACAGGCGTTCAAACCGCGAAGGTAGCTCCGGCTTCAGAGTCCGAATCGATTCGGGATCTTTCTCCAATATCGCACTAGCGAGGCTGAGCTGGCTCTTGCCGTCGAATGGCCGTTTGGCCGTTGCCATCTCAAAGAGCACTGCGCCCAAAGCAAACAGATCTGATCGTTCGTCTGCGTCCTTGCCCTCGATTTGTTCCGGCGACATGTACTGAATGGTGCCAACTACCGCACCAACAGCCGTCAGCGGAGACATGGGGCTGGCGTCGGTCATGGTTCTCGCCGCCGACAACAATGGCGCGCTCGATGCCGCATTCGCCATGCCAGCAGCGACGCCTTTCGCCAGTCCGAAATCCATTAACTTCGCGCCGGCTTTGCTCAGCATGATGTTTCCAGGCTTGAGATCGCGGTGGACGATGCCCGCTCTGTGCGCCACTTCCAGCGCTTCGCAAAGCTCGATCCCGATCTTCAACACCTCTTTCAGAGGTAGCGGACCTTTTCGCAAACGCTCGGCCAGCGACTCTCCTTCGAGAAACTCCATTACCAAATAATCTGTGCCATCCTGGTTGCCCAAGTCGTGGAGGGTGCAGATATGCGGATGATTGAGCGCGGAAATGGCTCTGGCCTCGCGCTCAAACCGCTGCTTCATATCAGGGTTGGAAGATAGATGCGGCGGCAGAATCTTTATCGCTACAATGCGATCAAGACGAGTGTCGCGCGCGCGATAAACCTCGCCCATGCCACCAGCACCAAGCGGCGATTGAACTTCGTAGGGACCAAGTTTAGTGCCGGACGTGAGCGGCATTCGTGTGCGCCATTATAGCCCTATCGCCAATGGGGTTTGCGGTTTTGCTGGGATGGTCGGCAATTCGACAAATCTGCTACCATGGCCGCTCGGGAGGAGGTGCTCATGCCCCAATACGTGATCGAGCGGGAGATTCCGGGCGCAGGTAATCTTTCAGATGCAGAACTGCAGGCAGTTGCTAGAAAGTCGGTAGGCGTGCTGAAGGATATGGGGCCGGCTATCAAATGGCTGCACTCCTACGTCACCGGCGACAAAGTCTATTGTGTATACCTGGCGCCAGACGAGGAAACCATTCGCGAACACGCGCGTCGCGGAGGTTTTCCTGCAAATCGCATCTCGGCAGTACGGCGCCTGATCGATCCCAACACCGCAACCTAACTCAAGCAGAGTTTCCAGTTTGATGACCTGATTCTGTAAGCGCCTCATGGATCGCTTGCTCGACCGGCATCGCCCAACCTTCCATCCACGCCGTTCCTGCAGCGTTCCCGAGCGCTCGGCGCGCAAACTCCAGGGCTTTCTCAAGCCTGCGTTGCTCGGCGGGCAGAAGCGGAGCGCCCAATTGTTGGCGAAGCGCGGCGGCGGCTCCAGCCAGGTGCAGCGATTGCTCAGCGTGCGATTGCGCTGCGGCACTTACGGCGAGACATTCGAGCGCTCTCGCGATGCCGCGTTTGTAACCCAACTCCTGAAATACCTTGATGCTCTCGCCATAGAGACGGCGGGCCTCAGCATTGTTCCCCTGATCACAGCTTAGACTTGCCAGATCGAAGAGGGTGCTCGCAATCCCCCAGCTATCGCGCAGTTGGCGGAACTCGGAGAGACTCTGTTCACAAAATGAACGTGCGGCAACGAAGTCCGCTTTTTCTCGAGCGACGTCGCCCAGATAGTTCAATGTCCAGGCGGCACCGGCGCCATCTCCGGCCTGACGGAACATGCTCAGACACTCATCATAAACCGAAGAGGCGCGCTCATATTCGCCCTGCAACTTCATCACGCTGGCGAGATTGCTGAGTGCTCGAGCGATGCCCGCGGGATCGCCAAGCTCCCTCCATATCGCGACACATTGTTCGAAGAGCCGCGATGCATCCGCGAGTTCGCCGAAGTCGCGAGCATTAACGCCCAACGCGTTCAGTGCGACGGCAACGCCTCGATTATCGTTTAGCTTGACACAAGCCTCGAGACTTTCTTCGAACAGTGGCTGGGCAGAGCGGTAGTAATCGCCCTGCGCTGCCGCAAGCACTGCGCCAGCGAACAGCAAACGCGCGCGAAGCTTCGGACGTTCCGCGGCTCCTTCCAACGCCAAGAGCCTGGCAATGGCTTCGCGGCCCTCCGTAAGATGCTCACGTGTCTCCCAGAAGCGGAACAGCGCAGCGCCCATGCGGAGGCCCCACTCCGCATCCCGGGTTTTGATCAGATAATCGACGGCTAAGCGGAAGTTGTCATGCTCAACCTCAAAACGATCGAGCCATTCGGGTTGAGAGGTAATGTCTTCGGCGCCTTCTTCGGCAAGCACCAGGTAGTAGGCGGCATGGGCCCGGCGAGTGGCAGCTTCATCGTTGCTTTGAGCGAGTCGTTCGAGCGCGTATTCGCGGATGGTGGACAGCATGAAGAAGCGCGTTTCTTTGTCGACCTGCTCCACTTGCTGCACCAAACTTTTATCCACCATCGAAGCCATGCCGTCGAGCACGTCGAGGCCGAGATCGCCTTTGGTGTCGCACACGGCTTCCACACCTTCCAGCGTGCACCCACCGGTAAACACGGAAAGCCTGCGAAGGAGCGTTTGTTCAGCGCCATTGAGAAGGCTATAACTCCAGTCCACGGTGTTGCGAAGAGTTTGGTGCCGGGTCGGAAGATCGCGGGCGCCGCCGGTCAACAGGTTCAGACGTCTTTCGAGGCGCGACAGCATCGCGGACGGCGAAAGCAGCTTGATGCGCGCAGCAGCAAGTTCGATGGCGAGAGGCAGGCCGTCAAGGCGAGTGCAGATGGCCGCCACTTCAGATCCGTTTTCCTTCGTCAGCGCGAATTCATGCTTCACAGCCTTTGCGCGTTCCACAAAAAGTGCGATAGCTGGGAGCCGAGACAGCACTTCCACAGGCGGAATCGACTTCGGGTCGGGCAGCGCCAGCGGTGGCACAGGAAATTCGTGTTCTCCGTAGACATGAAGCGGCGCCTGGCTCGTGACCACGACTTTGAGTTTCGGACCGGCGGTCAGCAGCTGCGACACAAACCCCGCCGAGGAAACAAGATGCTCGAAGTTATCGAGCAAAAGCAGGGCAGGTTGGCTCAGGCTGCCCACGCACTCCATCAAGCTTTCCTGCGGCGACTTATTTCCTATTTCGCGGACGCCCATTGCTTGCCCAATCGCAGAAGCCATCGCGCCAATTTCACCAACCGCTGAAAGAGAAACAAAGTAAACACCGCCGGGAAACTGGTCGGCGATCTCGCCCGCCACCTGTAAGGCGAGTCGCGTCTTACCGATGCCGCCCGGACCGGTGAGCGTTACCAGCCTGACATCCGTGCGGTTCAAGAGTTGGCGGAGATCAGCCGCTTCGTGTTCCCGCCCGATGAATGCGGTGCGCTGCACCGGCAGGTTGTTCGGACGAGGCTCGGATTCGCGGGCAGGCGCATCGGCGACGCGGTCGCGTACCGCGGCGAGGTCGCGAGCCAAGTCCCGGGTGGAGGCGTAGCGCTGTTTGGGGTCCTTGGCGAGGCAGCGCTCTACGATCCAAATGAAAGGAGCGGGCGCTTGCAGCACTCTGGTACTGAGACTCTCCGGCTCATCGCGAAGAATTGAGGCCACTGTTTCGGCGTGGGTCTTTTTCCGGAACGCGGGAGCCCCGGTTACCATTTCGTAGAGCACCGATCCGAAGGAAAACTGGTCAGAGCGAAAATCGACTTCGTCGCCGGTTGCTTGCTCGGGTGACATGTAGCCTACGGTGCCCATCACTGTTCCATGCTCAGTGATGTTGGTGGTCGCATCCGAACCGCCAGCGGGGTCGAGCTTACGAAGTTTCGCCAGGCCGAAATCCAGCACCTTGGCCGTACCATCGCGAGAAACCATCAAATTCTCCGGCTTCAGATCGCGATGCACAACGCCAATCTCGTGCGCTTTGGCAAGACCGTCGGCAACCTGCGCGGCGATTGCAACCGACTTGCGAAAAGGAATAGGGCCAGAAGCGAGCAGCGCACGCAGCGTTTCTCCTTCCACCAGTTCCATCGCGATGAAACGCGTACCGTTCACATGTCCAAGTTCATAAATGGTGACGATGTTCGGGTGATTGAGCGCGCACGCGGAGCGGGCTTCCTGCTCGAAGCGCGACAAAACTTCCGGTCGGGAGCAACCGTCCAGCGAAAGGGTCTTGATTGCGACCTCGCGTTCGAGGCGGGTGTCTTTAGCGCGATAGACCTCACCCATGCCGCCGCTGCCCAGTCGCTGAAGAATTTCGTAACTGCCGAAGCGCGTGCCCGGCGACGGAGTGGACGGCACCGAATCTGGTGTGGGAAATGGGCTCATGAAGCTGGCTGGCGTACCTCTCGGCCCGCCGAAGCGGGTGCTCGCTGCTGCGCGATTAGATTTGAATTTTAAGTTGCTGCCAGGAGACCCAAGGCAGCACCCCCGGATACGCTTATAATAGCCCAGATTTCGGAGGCTTTTATGGATATTCGATCACTGCAGCGGCCATTGAAGGATCAATACCGACAAGACCCGGCTAGTTCTCGAATCACGCTGACCGCGCGCGGCACGCAGACCGGCGCACCCATCTCTTGTTCTGTGGACTTGGGGCGGGCGATCTATAACGCGCAAGCGCACAAAGGCGTTGGTGGCGCGGGTACCGGAGCCTGCTCCGGCGACCTGTTGTTAGGTGCGTTGGCCGCCTGCGCGCAAATTACTTGCCAGATGGTAGCCGCTGCCATGGGCATACCTACAGAGGGCATAGACGTCACGGTCGAAGGCGATCTGGATCTGCAGGGAACACTCGGAATATCGAAAGAGGCGGCCGTGGGATTTCAGAGCATCAGAGTGATCTTCGACGTACGCGCACCGCATGCGACTGCGGAGCAATTAAGCGCGTTGCAGACGAAAACCGAACAATATTGCGTGGTAATGCAAACCTTGCAGCATCCTCCGAAGATTGAGAACAAATGGAAGCAGTAGGCTCCGCGCACTCTGCGGCCGTTCTCAGCGACATCCGCGATTTAAGACTTTGTCTTTGGCGCAACCTAGTCAAAACCTTAAAACGCGGAGACCGCAAAGAACGGCCGCAGAGTACGCGGAGAAACCCGGCGAAGAGCTAAGACAGCACGCCTCTTCACGCTGGCTTGATGTTCTGGTTTACGCAAAACAGATTCGTCGGATCGTAGCGCTTTTTGATCTTCGCCAGACGATCGTAATTTTTGCTGTACGTCGCCCGGATGCGATCTTCGCCCTCTTCCATCATGAAGTTGATGTACGCGCCGCCCGCCGAGTAGGGATGAAGCGCGCTCCAATACTCCTTCGCCCACGTGGAGATTTTTTTCTGGTGCGCCGGGTCTGGGTCGACCCCGACAATCACAGAACTCCAGGTTGCGTTGCGGTAAGACCACGGCGTGGCACTGTTCTTGACGCGGCCGGCGGTGCCGTTGATCGGGTACAAGTGCATCGTTGAGTGCGTCGACGGCAAGTTCGCCGCGTATTTCACATGCAGCGCGATAGCTTCGTCCGGAAGCGTGCGTACGAAGTCCGCCTTCCAATACCATTGCAGGCCCGGCGGATAGAGACCGTCGTGCATACTTTGGAGCACCGGATGCGGAATCGGCCCGACCATATCCAGCACCGGAGCCTTGAATTTCCGAATCGGCTTGAATACTTTCTCCCCGTTCTTGATCGGTCCGGTGTAGCACCACACTATGCCGCACATCTTCTTGTTATGCAGATGCTCGGGAAATGGAGGCGCCGGCGGCACGGTTAGAAAAGCGAAGAAGCCATAAATGTCGTCGGGCGCCTTCGCGATGAAATCACGATACCAGCGCATAATCTCGGCCGCGTCTTCCATCGGCCACAGCATCGGCCCGCCGTAATCCGTGTGCACGGGTTGCCCTCTGAATAGAAACGATGTCACCACGCCAAAGTTGCCACCTCCACCGCGCACCGCCCAGAACAGGTCGGCATTTTCCTTCGCGCTGGCGGTAACGAATCGCCCATCGGCCAACACCATTTCGACGGCCAGCAGATTGTCGATCGTCAAGCCGTAACGCCGCGTCAAGTAACCGATCCCGCCGCCCAAGGTCAATCCGGCCACGCCGGTAGTCGAAATGATGCCCGCAGGAACCGCGAGACCAAACGCGTGCGACGCATGGTCAACATCGCGCCAGAGCGCGCCGCCGCCGGCCAGCACAGTCTTCTTCTTCGGGTCCACGCGAACATAGTTCATCGGCGTGAGATCGATCACCAATCCCTCATCGCACACTCCCAACCCGCCGGCGTTGTGCCCGCCGCCGCGAATGGCCA
>Ga0073928_10008522_pt1 | contig 12845 bp, 10 predicted proteins | sample PaiPotPPA55metaG_FD_76969 | JGI IMG/M metagenome (GOLD analysis project Ga0073928, IMG submission 76969) | Iron sulfur acid spring bacterial and archeal communities from Banff, Canada, to study Microbial Dark Matter (Phase II) - Paint Pots PPA... ...
ACAAGCAGGGCAAAGGCACCCTCGTCGCGCTCGTCGAGAAAGCGGCGCAGCAATTGACGATCGGTTTGCTCGCCGCCGCGCCCGCCGCCAGCCACCACGTCCCGTTGCCGGTGCGCAGCAGGCGCCCGAGCGCCCAGAGCGCGGCGGTCCAGAAGCACAACAGCGGCGTGTCCGGCGTCATCGTCACCGCGCCGACGCCGACGAGGAGCGTCGCGTTCAAGAGGCCGGCGGCCACCAGCCCCGCCCGGCCGCCAGGCGACGGCCCGAGCAGATCCTCGGCCGCCCGGGCGAGCAGCACGGAGCCCAACGCGGCGGCAAGCGGGCCGAGCAGCCGAACGCCCAAGGCTCCCGGCCCGGCCAGCGCGGTCCCCGCCCGGATCCACAATGCCACCATCGGCGGATGGTCGAGGTAGCCGGGCGCCAGCGCCCGCGACCATACCCAGTAATAGGCCTCGTCCGGCGAGAGCGGGGCCAAGCCGGCCACCGCGAGGCGGAGCAGCGTCAGCGCCGCCAGCGCCGCGAGGGCGCCGCGCGCGCCGATGCTCAGCGCGTCCGCCAGACCAGGGTCGCCGAGACGGCGTAATTCCACACCACCCCGATGGCCCCACCCGCGGCCCCCGCGAGCGTCCATGCCGCGTGTTGCGCGTAGAGCGCGCGGGCGATGCCGACATTGGCGATCGCGCCGAGCCCGCACACCGCCATGAACAGCACGAGGCCGCGCCACATCGCCGCCCCGCGCAGTCGCTCGTCGCCGAAGGTAAGCCGGTTGTTGAGCTGGAAATTGACCACCATCGCGACGATCGTCGCGAGGATCTGCGCGGCCGCGAACGCCGCGCCCGCCACCCCCGCCGCCGTCAGCACCGCGAGATGCACGAGCACGCCGAGCGCGCCCACGAGCGCGAAGGCGATGAAGCGCAGCGGCACCAGGCCGTGCAGCACCTTGTCGAGCACGAGGCCGAGGAACTGCATCATCACCAGCGCGTCGAGCTTGCTCTCGCCCGCCGCCCGCTCGCGAAACTGCGACGGGATCTCCACCACCCGGAGCGGCATCGGCGCGGCGAGCAGGACATCGAGCAGGATCTTGAAGCCCTTGCCCGTTAGGTCGGACGCGATCCGCTCGAACAGCGGCTGCGGCAGCATGAAGAAGCCGCTCATCGGGTCGGCGAGAGGCACGGGCAGGAAAGACTGCGCCACCCGCGTCCCTATGTCGGAGAGCCGGTGTCGCCACGCCCCGCTCAGTCCCGCCGCGTCGCCGCCGCTCACATGCCGGCTGCCGACGACGACGTCAGCGGCGCCCGAGCGCAGGAGCCGCAGCATCACCGGCAGGCGGGTCTCGTCGTGCTGCAGGTCGCCGTCGATCACGGCGATATAGGCGGCGGAGGAGGCGAGCGCGCCCTCGATCACCGCGGAGGCGAGCCCCCGCCGTCCGATGCGGCGGATGCAGCGGATGCGCGGGTCGTGCGCCCCCGCGCGGCGCACTTCGGCGGCGGTGCCGTCGGGGCTGTTGTCGTCGACGAACACCGCCTCCCAGCGCACGCCGGCCAAGGCCGCGTCGAGCCGCGCGGTGAGCGGGGCGACGTTGGGGCGCTCGTTGTAGACCGGAACGATCACGGTCAGCTCGGGCGCCGCGGTCACGAGCGGTGTGGCAGGAAGCATGTCCATGGCGAACAGCGGGTGCATAGCGCATGCGGGCCGGACTGCGGAAGGCCAGCCTGTTGCCGATGCGTACCGGAGCGCCAGCGCCGGTCCCGCCCGTTGCGGCGCCGCCGCAACCGCGCCAGCATGCCGCATGACGGAAAGCGGCATGGCGGGGTCTCTCCGATAGATGGGCGGACCCGAACTCGAGCGCCTGATCGGGCTGCTTTCCAAGCTGCCGGGGTTCGGGCCGCGCAGCGCCCGCCGGGCGGCGCTCCGCCTGTTGCAGCAGCCCGAAGCGCGCATGCTGCCGCTCGCCGCCGCGCTCACCGAGGCGGCGCGCGCGGTTTGCCGGTGTCGGCTCTGCGGCAACCTCGATAGCCGCGATCCCTGTTCGATTTGCGCCGATCCCGAGCGGGATGGCGCCCTCATCTGCATCGTCGAGGGCGTGGGCGATTTGTGGGCGCTGGAGCGCGCCGGGGTGCATCGCGGCCGCTATCACGTGCTGGGCGGCACGCTTTCCGCGCTCGCCGGAACGGGGCCGGATGACCTGAACATCGCGCCGCTGACCGCGCGCGTGCGCGAGGGCGGGGTGGCGGAGGTGATCCTGGCGCTCGGCGCGACGGTGGACGGCGCCACCACGGCGCACTGGCTCGCCGAGCAATTGAAGCCGCTCGGGGTGGCAATCAGCCGCGTGGGGCAGGGCGTGCCGATGGGCGGGGCGCTCGACGCGCTGGACGACGGCACGCTGGCCGCGGCGCTGCGCGGGCGGCGCAGTGCTTAGGACGGCGATGGGTGGTTCGTCGGCCGTCGGGACTGCGCTGTTGCTGGAAAGGGCATGCGTCGCGCCCAATTCCATATATATAGGAGTTCAGGGCGACGCCTGTGTCCACCGGGGTGTGTCGCCGCAGACTGGGGCGGCCCGTCCACTCGATTCCCCTGGGTCACGTGCTAAGAATGCTTGACCAGCTATCGAAGGACGAGAAGTAATGGATGCGAATGATCGGAAGAATGACCCTTTGAGGCGATGCTTCATTGTTGCGCCCCCTGGACCTGAGAGTGCACGCCTCGCGCGTATCTTCGCGGAACGAGGCGTCGAGACGTTCCGCGCCGAAGAGATCGTCGCCGGCGCAATGTCCGAGGAGATCATCCAACACCTCGCTGCTGCCGATTTCGTGGTTGCCTCGCTTAATGGCAACGTGTCTCCGGCGCTGGGCTTTGAAATCGGTGTGGCATACACGCTGCACAAACCTATTCTGATCTTCACGACGAACTACGATAAGCTGTTTGCTGACCTTCGCAGCGTATATGTCGTCAAGGCGGCGCCCGAGGAAGTTGGTGAGGTTGCATCGGAAGTCGACCACTTTCTCCGCCATGCAATATCCCCGCCGCCCATTGGAGCGAACACATCAAGAGAGCAACGGCCAGGGAATTTCACATGGGCGCGGGAGCGGGCCGCCGCTCTGAAGCGTGAGCGAGGGGCCAGCCGAGGCTTGGCATTCGAGCAGCTTGTATCAGAAATCTTCCAGAAGGCCGGCGGGCAAGTTTTGGAGACAAAAGCTGGCGCAGACCGGGGAGGCGACTTGATTGTCTGGCAAAACGATATTGCGTTCGAAACCGGTGGTCCGATGCTCGTAGAATGCAAGCACTACGGGGGCAGGTCAGGCAGCATTGTCGCGAACGCGAGACACACGGTGGAGCGGTTGGAAAAACTCGTTCGTGCCAGCGACGCTCGACTTGCGCTCTTGGTGTTGAGCTACGATCTGGCTAAACAACCGCCCCACATATTCGAGACGCCCTGGTTCTGAGTTTCACGGTTGACCAACTTATCGACAATATCGAAAGCGGGACGTTTGCTGCCGAGGTGATGCGTCGTCGCCGACGGGCAAGCTACGCGCGCGGGGCGTCTGTTGGCTTTGCTTGATAGGGATTGGGTGGGCGCCGAACTTGAGGCGATTCGAACGACAAAGAAGGCGGTCGAGAAAGGCAAGCGTCTAGAGAGGCTGATCCGACGGATCTTCGGTCAAGTGCCTGGGCTGAACCTCGAGGACCAGGACGTCGTGAGAGCCTATAAAACCCAACAGATGGACCTTTACTTCTTCAATCATCGTGAGAAGGAGGAGCTACACTTTCTCGACTGTCCGCTGATCATTGAATGTAAAGGATGGACCAAGGCGATAGATGGACGGGAGTTGCGATACTTTGCAGACCTATTGAAGGACAGAGGCCGGCGCGATGGCATCTTTGTGGCTCTCAACGGCATAACAGGCGATGCAGATGACATTTCAGCCGTTTATCACGTGGCAACAGCCCTCGCTGGCGGTCAGCTTGTGCTGGTCATTAGCGGCAACGATCTCAAGGAGGCACATGACCCATCAAGTCTAGTCGGTCTTCTACAGCGTAGGATGCTCGACCAAGTCAAAGGCCAAGTCCTCGCGATCGAAAGATCGGCGCAGAGCACCAACAGGAAGATCCGGAGCAAAAAGAGAAGTGAAAAACCAGTAAAAAGGCAGAGATCATAAACCCCCAGGATCGGCCCCGCTTAGCGCCAGAGGCCGCGCGTCTCCTCCTGATAGGCGTTCTTGAAGCCCAGCCGGTTCGGCATCCGTATTTTCGCCAGGGTATCGGCGTCGAGTTGCGCGCCCTCGGCGACGATCCCGTTGAGATACAAGACGTAGGCGGAAACCGCATAGACCTCGTCGGCGGTCAGCGATTCCGGCGCGTTGTACGGCATGGCGCGGCGGATGTAGTCGAACAATGTCGTCGCGTAGGGCCAGTAGCTGCCGACCGTCTTGTCGGGGTGCGCCGTGGCGAGGCTTCCGCGCCCGCCGGCCAGCGGCGGGCCTCGCTCGACCGCGCCACCCCCACCGTTCGCGCCATGGCAGGACGCGCACGCCAGGGCATAGATACGCGCCCCCTCGCGAACGCTGCCGTGCCCAGCCGGCAGGCCGGCGCCGTCGGGGGTGACATCGATGTTCCATCCGGCGGTTTCCTCCGCCGTGGCCGGACGGCCGATGCCGTATCGCGGGCCTTGCGCCGTCGCCGCCGCCATCGCCAGCAGCCCCGCCGCCGCGAGCCCCGCCATGAGATTGCTACGCCGCGACACTGACCGCGCCCGCCGCGTCGATGCGCCACGTCACGATGCCGTTGTAGTGGTAGTGCGAGTTGGTGCCGCGGACCGCCGCCAACTGCTCGCGGGTCGGCTGTACGTATCCGGTTTCGTCCTCGGCGCGGCTGCGCAGCAGCGCCAGCCGCCCGTCCCATGTCCATGGCAGCCGGAAGCGCGTCAGGCATTTTGGCATGACCGGCTCCTGCAGCGCCGCTGCATGCCAGCTTTCTCCGCCGTCGGTCGAAACGTCGACCTTGCGGATGCGCCCGCGCCCGGACCAGGCGAGGCCGGCGATCTCGTGAAAGCCGGTCCCCTCTAGCCGCTGCCCGCCGGACGGGCGGGTGATCACCGACTTGGCCTCCATGACGAAAAAGAACTGCAGGGCCGTGCCGTCCGGCAGCAGTTCGGTGTATTTGGAGGTCTCTTCGCGGCTCTCGAACGGAGCATCGCCAAGCTTGAGGCGGCGGAGCCACTTCACGTTCGTGTTGCCCTCGAACCCGGGCAGCAGGAGGCGCACCGGATAGCCCTGCTCGGGCCTCAGCCGCTCGCCGTTCTGGGCATAGGCGAGGACGGCGTCGTCCAGCATCGCCGCGAGCGGGATCGAGCGGTCCATCGCGGCGGCGTCGGCGCCTTCGGCGAGCACCCATTGCGCCGCCGGCTTGACGCCCACCTCGGCCAGCACGTCGGCCACCCGCACGCCGGTCCATTCGCAACAGCTCAGCAAGCCGTGCGTATGCTGGACCGTCCAGCGCGGGTCCACCTTTTCAGGTTCCCAGAGATGCCAGCTGTTGCCGGCGCATTCGAGGAAGTGCGTGCGGGAGACCGACGGGAGGCGCATCAGATCGTTCATCGTGAATATCAGCGGTCTTTCGACCAGCCCGTGCACGATCAGCCGATGCGCGTCGGGATCGATGTCGGGGACGCCGGCGTGGTGGCGTTCGTAATGCAGGCCGTTCGGCGTGATGATGCCGTGCAGGTCCTGCAGCGGGGTGAGCGATTCGGCGGCGCCGGGGAACGCGAAGTCTGCCGGCGGCCGGCGGACGACGCCGCTCTCGTAGCGCGAGGGGACGCCGTAGGGCGGGCTCAGGATGCTCCGGCCGGGATGGCGCATCCACTCCGGCACGTCGGGGGGCAAACCCTGCGCGGTGCCATCGGTGCCGGTGCCGGAGGCGCTCACCGGCGCGAGCGCCATGCTCGCGGCTGCCATCAGGCCGCCACGAAGAAACCCCAGGGCGCGGCGTCGGGACGCCGGGTCGATCGGAGCCATTCTCTGTCGATCCCAAGACCGGCGAGCGTAGCCCGGATGGAGCGCTAGCGAAATCCGGGATGATCGCTTCCGCTCGCTTCTCGGCCGCGGGTGGCTTATGGGGATCGCCTTCTTTCGACCGGGCCGCCGGCAACAAGCGGGGCAAGAGCGAGGCGCGCTTCTACCGCAACCTCATCGCCACTGCCGAGGCGCGCTGGCGCGAATTGGGAGATTGAATGATGGTTACGACGTTGAAGGAGATGCTGGATCGGCTGCCGGCGGAACGCCGACGGCGTGTCGAGGCGCGCGCCGAGGAACTGATCGCCGAGGAGATGTCGCTGCGGGAGCTCCGCAAGGCGATGCACAAGACGCAGGTTCAGCTTGTCCATAAAACTGGCAAGTCGCAGGTGATGTTGTCGCGCCTGGAGCGACAGTCCGACATGCTGATCTCCACGCTGAATGAGGTGGTTCGCGGGCTTGGCGGCAGAGTCCGTATCGTGGCCGAACTGCCCAATCGTCCCCCGGTTTATCTAACCGGCTTGGCCGACCTCTCGGCAGATGCCCACGCGAAAGCATCAGCCCGGGTACGCGCAGCCAGAGCAAAGGCCACCCGCAAAGCGCACGCGGCTCCAATTCGCCAGATGTTCAGAAGACCTTGATCCGTGGATGGCTTACTCCGTCGTATTTGCGCAGCACGACGGGGGTACATCATGTGCCAGTACTCACGCACGGGCAGTGTCTTGCTCTCTCATGGTCGCTTCGCTATCCCTCCTTTACGCAACATAGCGTCCCCCTCCGATGTCGCGGGCTTGGCCGAGCGCGGCGAGGGTTGCGAGCATCGCGGCCATCTTCCGGCCGCGTGGCGCACCAGTAAAGCGAGGGGCGAGGTCTCGGGCAGATGCCGGCCCCTCCGCGAGCGCGCGCCGCAGCGCGACAAATTGGGCGGGTGCATCCTTGGGCCAGGGGCGTATCTCGGATGCGGCCGGCATGACGATTTCCCGCTGTGCTGCCTTGCGCCGCGCTTCGTCCGGCGCCTGGAACTCCGGCCGCAGCCAACGGATTTTGCCCTCGGCTTCCTCGGCGGCCCGCTCGGCATTCAGCGCCACGATGCGGGCGACGATGTCAGTGTCCGATAGGTCCGCAGGCCAGCCATAGGCGCCAGCAACGGCAGAGTCCAGCCGATCATGCAACATGCGCATGATCGGCACCTGGCCGGCATCATGAACGTCCTTCTCTGCGGCTGTAAGCGGCCTGCCGGCACGCAGCGCGGCAAGCACGTTGTAGAGTGCCGTCAGGGTTAGAAACGGGTGCTGCGCGAGGCGCGCTTTGCGATGCGCGTCCAGTTCCTCCGCTATGACGCCGATTTCTGTTCGGTACAGTTGTGAAGCGTCAGGAAATGGGAAGGGATCAAAGCACTCTGACTTTACCCATACGGGACGGTCTTCCAGAAGCGCTCCGGCCACCGTCGCCCATCGAAGGTGTATTCTTGCCGAAAGGACGCCGAGAACGAAGGCCTCGCCGCTCGCTACAACGATTAGCTTGTTATCTGGTACAACGTCGGCTGGCATGAAGGAGAAGGTCCGGTGTTTGGCCGTTTCCACAGTGACAATATACCGGGCTAACCCCGCCAAGGGCGGCCGCAGATCGGCCCGAGGTTCCCCGAATATCCACCAGTTCTTTCGATAGCTCGGGCGGTTGTTCTGGTCACGCCCAGGCTTCACGTGCAGAAGCACGTGCTGATAGATGTTCGGGAATTGCATGCGCACGTCCGCTTCGGCCAAGCCAAACAGGTCAATCACCATTTTCCTGCGGCTCTTCCGGGTTACGTCGCGCCCATTGAGATAAGGACGGATGTGCTTGTTTAGCCCAGGCACCTTACCGAGCCCGAGCGCGCTCGCCTTCGCTGGGGAAATTATGAAGCCGGAACCCATTAATTGAACACCACGGTGCGTCATGCACTCTGCTGCGCGCAGCGGTTTCGCGCTCTTCACGTCCACGCCGATGGTGAGGTCGGGATTGATCCGGCCTAGGACGAAATTCAGCCGGACCACCGGCACCCCATCGTCGCCCGGCTCCTCGGATGCCTCCGTGGCGAGAGTGCCGTCGCCAGGTCCGGCCTCTGCAACCGTCATGGCGATGCGGACCGCCGCTGCGCCCTCGGCGTCGCTCCAAGGGTGATCCGGGATAGCGAAGGCCAGATGCACCGGCGGGTTCGCCTCGATGGCCTTTGCCAACACACGGCGGCAGAACACTTGCCGGAGACTGTTTGACGAAATGAGGCCGAAACGACGGGCGATCGGCGCGGATGCCGGCGCATTCCGGCCGCGACCCGGCCGTGCATGCAGCAATCGCGCTGCCTTCCACCACCAGAACAGTGCAATGTCGGCAGAACGTGGCACCCTCGGATAAGCTGCCCAAAGCGCTTCCGCGTAACCCGACCCAAGTTCGGCGCGGAGATCCTTGCCCGCGATGAACGGCGGATTGCCGATAATGAACTCCGCCTCCGGCCATTCAGCGGGCTTGGGCCTTACTGGCCGTTGCACCGGCACGCGGTCGGTTTCGTCCGGCACTCTCTCGCCAGTAACCGGATGCACCTTCATCCGGCCGCCCCACCGGGTTACCGGCCTGCCACTCTTGTCGCGCTCAAGCTCCTCGCGGTCGTACGCCAGGAGGGCATCTTGTTCGCGAATGTTGTGGAAATCGCGCAAGATCGGCTCGGCGGGCGGCGCCTTGCCGCGAGTGCGGAAGTGCCATTGCAGATAGCCGATCCACAGCACCAGCTCTGTCAGCGGCACTGCCCGGGGATTCTTCTCCAAGCCGATGAACTGGTGCGGGTCCACGCTGACGCCCGCCAAATCAAAACGGTCGCCCTCGCCGGGCGACAGGTCCGCGAGAAGGTCCAGCACCTCGCCTTCCAGCCGCTTCATGAGTTCCAGTGTGACATAGAGGAAGTTGCCGGTGCCGCAGGCCGGATCAAGCACGCGCGTAGCGCAGAGGCGGGCGTGAAAATCCCGCACGAGTGCCGCAGCACCGGGCCTGTCGTCTGCCTTCGCCTGCGTTACGGCGGCAGCCTTCGCCCCATCCCAATCGGCTCGCAGGGGCTCCATGACAGTCGGCAGAACCAGGCGCTCGACGAAGGCGCGCGGCGTGAAATGGGCGCCAAGCTCGCTCCGCTGCTTCGTATCCAGCGCCTTTTCCAGCAACGTGCCGAAAATCGCGGGCTCCACGTCCGCCCAGTCTCGGCGCGATGCCATTATAAGCAGGTCAAGCATATCGGCATCGACCGCCAGCGGCTCCAACGCTCCATGCGGGCCGGGTGCGAACAGGCCGCCGTTGAACCGGAGCACCATCGCCCGCAGGGCGGCCGAGAACCCGCCGGCGTTCATCTGTCGCCACAACTCTCCGATTAGCGGAACGAATCCTTGCAGGTTATCGCGGCAATCCAGCAAGAGTTCGGAAAAAGCCGTTTGCGACGGCAGAAGCCGAACTGATTGCGCGAACATACAGAAAATGCAGCGCATGAGAAAGGTCGCCACGGACTGCGGCGTATGGCCCTTCGCTTCCAGCGCGCGGGCGAGCTTCGCGAGCAGCTCCGCAATCTCGCGCGTGACACGCACGCGCTGGCGGGACGGGTCCAACGAATTCGAGTCCGTCCACACCGCGCGCAGCCGGTCCCGCGTTTCAGGCCGGGCAAGGTCCGTCAGGTAGATGCGGAAACCTTCGCGGTCGGGGAACTGCGCGTAGTGCTTTCCGGTGCCCGTGAAGTCTGCATAGAGGTCGAAACAGAACCCGACATCGCAGACGATCAGGAACGGGGGCCAGCCTTCCTCGGCCGGCAAATCTCGCGCGTAGCCTTCGGCCTGCCCCTTGGCCTCAAGCATGGACTGCGCCCAGCGCGGCGAGCGGCGGATGGCAGATCGGCGCTCGGCCTCCGTTTTTAGCCCGAACAAGTCGGCCTGCTTCGGATTGGCGGCCTGCTTGGCTTCCAGGACGAAACAACCGCGTTTGTAGAGGTCTATCCGGCGGGGGTTTACCGAGCCGCCCACCTCCCGATGCTGCACGCCGCGTTCAAAGCGATAGTCGCCACCGCTGCCGCTGGCCGGGTCCGGCAGTGGGACACCCAGGACGCCGCACAGTTCATTCAGGAACGGGATGTAATTGGCACGTTCGGCCGCCTCCGTGCCGTTCCATTTGGCGATGAAGTTGCCCACCGCCGCAGGCGAAATTGCCACCGTAACTCCCACGGAACGGAAGAACAGCACAGATTTTCGGCGCCGTCAGCATCGGTCGGATTGGCCGTCGTGACCCAGTCCCCGCGTTGACCTCACCCCGGCCCTCTGCCACACGGGGATCGGCAGCTTTTCCCTCTTCCTTCGAGAGCGTCAGGGTTAGGCGACTGGCATTTCCGCCTATATCCACCCCTATGACCGACACCCCCCTCTCGCGCATCCGCAACTTCGCCATCATCGCGCATATCGACCACGGCAAGTCCACCCTCGCCGACCGCCTCATCCAGGCCACCGGCGGCCTCACCGAGCGCGAGATGACCGCCCAGGTGCTCGACTCCATGGACCTCGAGCGCGAGCGCGGCATCACCATCAAGGCGCAAACCGTCCGCCTCTCCTACCAGGCCAGGGACGGCAATCTCTACGAGCTCAACCTGATGGACACGCCCGGCCACGTGGACTTCGCCTACGAAGTAAGCCGCTCGCTCGCCGCCTGCGAGGGCTCGCTGCTCGTCGTGGACGCCACCCAGGGCGTGGAGGCGCAGACGCTTGCCAACGTCTACCAGGCGATCGAGGCCAACCACGAGATCGTGCCGCTCATCAACAAGGTCGACCTCCCCGCCGCCGAGCCCGAGCGGGTGCGCCAGCAGATCGAGGAGGTGATCGGCCTCGACGCCTCGGCCGCCATCCTGATCAGCGCCAAGACCGGGCTGAATATAGATGCCGTGCTGGAGGCGCTGGTAACCCGCCTGCCGCCGCCCCAGGGCGATGTCGCGGCGCCGCTCAAGGCGCTCTTGGTCGATAGCTGGTACGACCCCTATCTCGGCGTCGTCATCCTGGTGCGGGTGAAGGACGGGCGCCTCGGGCACGGCCAGCGCATCCGCATGATGTCGACCGGTGCCGTGCATTCGGTCGAGCAGGTCGGCGTGTTCACGCCCAAGCTCGGCCCCACGGACGATCTCGGGCCGGGGGAGATCGGCTACATCACGGCCGCGATCAAGACGGTCGCCGACTGCAAGGTGGGCGACACCATCACCGAGGACCGCCGCCCGGCCGCCGCGCCGCTCCCCGGCTTCAAGCCCTCGGTGCCGGTGGTCTGGTGCGGGCTCTATCCTGTTGATGCCGACGATTTCGAGAAGCTGCGCGATGGCCTCGCCAAGCTCCGCCTGAACGACGCGAGCTTCCACTACGACCCGGAGACCTCGGCGGCGCTGGGCTTCGGCTTCCGCTGCGGCTTCCTCGGGCTGTTGCACCTGGAGATCATCCAGGAGCGGCTCAGGCGCGAGTTCGACCTCGACCTGATCGCGACGGCGCCATCGGTGGTCTATCGGGTTCACCGGGCGAACGGCGCGGTGCAGGAGTTGCACAATCCGGCCGACATGCCGGACCCGACGGCGATCGGCCACATCGAGGAGCCGTGGATCAAGGCGACCATCCTGGTGCCCGACGAGCACCTCGGCGCGGTCCTGGCGCTCTGCAACGAGCGGCGCGGCCAGCAGGCCGATCTCACCTACGTGGGCAGCCGCGCCATGGCGGTGTACCGGCTGCCGCTGAACGAGGTGGTGTTCGACTTCTACGACCGGCTGAAATCGGTCTCGCGCGGCTATGCGAGCTTCGACTACCAGATGGACGGATACGCCGCGAGCGATCTCGTCAAGGTTTCCATCCTGGTGAACGGTGATCCCGTCGATGCGCTCTCTTTCATCGCGCATCGGGGTGCCGCGGAGAGCCGCGGGCGGGCGATCTGCGGGCGGCTCAAGGATCTGATCCCCCGCCAGTTGTTCAGGATCGCCGTGCAGGCGGCGATCGGCGGGCGGATCATCGCGCGCGAGACCATCAGCGCACTCGCCAAGGACGTGACCGCGAAATGCTACGGCGGCGACATCACGCGCAAGCGCAAGCTCCTGGAGAAGCAGAAGGAAGGCAAGAAGCGCATGCGCCAGTTCGGCAAGGTGGAGATCCCGCAATCCGCCTTCCTGGCGGCGCTGAAGATGGACGCATGACGGGCGCTCCGGGCTGATGCCCGGAAGAAGCGGTTGACCATCCCGGCGGCAGCCTGTAGCAACCGTTCAGATGCGAATGCTTCTCATTTGAAGGCGAGGTGCCGATGCGCCGCTCCCAACCCGCCCCCCAGCCGGAAGCCCGGTCATCCGGCCGCGGCACAGCGCGCGCGATACGCGCCGCCATCCTCGGGGTGGTCGTGGCAGGGCTGGCGACGCCCGCCCTCGCGGCGGATCCCGTGACCCGCGAGCTGGTCATCCACAACCACGCCTTCGAGCCGGCGAAGATCGAGGTTCCCTCCGGGCAGCGCGTGGTGATCCAGGTGCGCAATCTGGACGCCACCGCCGAGGAGTTTGATTCACCCGCGCTCAAGGTGGAAAAAGTGGTGGCGGGGCATGGGGTCGGCGTGGTGCGGCTACATCCTCTCGCGCCCGGCCGCTATGAGTTCACCGGCGAATATCACTCGGACACTGCTCGCGGCGTTGTCGTGGCGAAGTAGCGGCGTGGCGAAGTAGGACAAAGGGCAGGCGGCGGATGCTGGCAGCGCTGCTGATCGTTTTTCGCGAGGTCATCGAGGCCGGGCTGATCATCGGCATCGTGCTCGCCGCGGCAAAATCGGTGCCGGGAC
>Ga0073928_10008524_pt1 | contig 12843 bp, 9 predicted proteins | sample PaiPotPPA55metaG_FD_76969 | JGI IMG/M metagenome (GOLD analysis project Ga0073928, IMG submission 76969) | Iron sulfur acid spring bacterial and archeal communities from Banff, Canada, to study Microbial Dark Matter (Phase II) - Paint Pots PPA... ...
CATGCGTGTCTTTTGTCGCGACCTCTTGACGAATGCTATTTAGATTTAGATCAGCCAATGCCCTTTCAGCTCCTAGCCGCGAGAGGTGGTTGGAATCGAGGTACATCAGTGATTCGTGATCTACAAACGCGCAAGAGCCCTGATCGCAGAGCCTTTTCTTGAGATCGTAAACTCGAATGGGAGGGTTTCGAGCTGCGACGTAGTCGATAACTGCTGACTCTGGCCTGTCGTCGTAGGGAGTGGCGCGACCGGAAGCATACAGCCGTGCTGTAGCTAGTACCGGTGCTGGCAAGAGTAATTTGCCGAGATCCCGACGCATGGGAATAAAGGTTGCCACCTCATACTGTACGGGATCGAAGGTTAACACCGGAGCATCCTTCATGAGGATTACCTGCTTGCCCGAGGCCAACAATTGTTCTACTTCGCTTTCCAACCCCTCTTGCAGATTATTGCGGCTCACGTCCTCTGAGACTTTCCCATGGTCGTCTCCGATCGGCACAAAGCTGGCACCGTCTTCTGGTTGTAGAAACGGTCCCGACCAGAATCCGGCCATAACTACGACCTCGACCCGTGGGTTCGCGCGACAATAGCTGAGTGTCGTCAGATTAAACGCCGCGCATTCCCGATCGTGTCCGGCATGATCGGGCATGTAGCTGGTGACGGTCTGCAGCGGGGGACAGGACGACTTGTCAATCTCGTCCAGGGCGTAGCCACTCTTCCCGACGGTCGATCGCAACGTGGTTGCTAACGTAGCAGCATGACTGTCGCCTATCAGCGCAACAATATGCTGCTCACTCGGGCCGGCAATGCAGTCCGCAGTTAGGCGCGGCGTTGTTTTTCCATAAGCTGCTAAGCACTTGTCATGGGTAACGACTTCCACCGATTCCAGCTTAGCGAGTTGGGGTTGTTGCCGAGGTAGGCTTTTCATCGCCACCAAAGTCAGCGGGAGGGTTGAAATTGTAAGGACCAAACTTGCGTACCGAACAAGCACGGGACGAGCTGGTGTTCGAGAATGCCGAAACGGTTGCTCCACGAGATAAAACGATCCTAGCGCCGCAACAAAGGAAACGATTCCGATCAAGATGGCGACTTGCAGCCCGACGGGCCGATCAGATGCGATTCTGGCAAAACTAAGCATAGGCCAGTGCCAGAGATACCAGGAGTAAGAGAGCCTGCCGACAAATACAAGTGGGCTGGCGGAAAGAAAATTCCCAACAAAGCTGTTAGGCGTACTAATCACGAGCAGGGTTCCAATTACGGGCGGGAGCGCGGCTAAGCCTGGAAATTGATTGCTCCTGCAAAAAGCGATGGAGCCTATGAGCAATATCGCTCCAATGGCCGCGAGAACCTCTCCAGTCATACCTGCGTCCCCGGTCTCTCGGGAACCTTGTTCGTATGCACGAATTGCAAGAAGAACTCCCACACCGAGTTCCCAGGCTCGAGTAGGCAGCACAAAGAATGCCATTGTAGGATGGTGAACCACTCCCCATAGAGCCAGCCCAAAGGAGAGGATCGAACCTGTCGCAATGGCTTGAGCCGTGCGATTTCGCTTGCCACTCACAAACGCTAATATGAGGATCGGGAACAGGGCATAGAATTGCTCTTCCACCGCAAGCGACCAGGTCATCAAGAGCGGGTTGAACTGCGATCCATTCGTGAAATATCCAGTTGTAAGCCAAAGTTGTATGTTGGAAAGGGAGAAAATAGCTGCTGAGGCGGTTGCAGCGAACTGTCGAATCTCAGCCGGCGAAAGGATTAAGATTGCGACCAAATAGCAGAATAAAAGGACTGTGAAGAAGGCCGGCAGTATCCGTTTAGCTCTTCGCTGGTAAAACTTGACGAAGCTGAACGTTTTTGACTTAGCTTCCCTATAAACTATGCCACCAATGAGATACCCGGATATTACGAAAAAGATGTCGACGCCGACGAATCCACCGTGGAAGGCTCGTATACCCACATGGAACGCAACGACCGCTAGGATCGCTAAGGCTCGCAGACCGTCGATGTCCGGACGGTAATCCTTGGCCATAGCACTAAACTCCCTGGAAGGGGCAGGGGACTTAGTTAGTGACTCTCTGTTGTCGACCATTAGCGCCCCTGTTTGGCGCAGATCTCTTCCACCGTAGAATGAACAGTTCCAAACGCGGGCTTGCGCTGCATGGTATAGTCCAACAATCCTGGACGATGCATGGTCTTGTCGGCGCGTTCGAACTTCGCACTATGGATAGAATTCAACCAGTCCCATTTGTCGGTGGGCGTCCAGAAGATCACATTCTTCGTGCCGGACGAGGGCACTACCTCCATCAGGTAGTTACCATAGGTTTTTGCAACCACCTCGTCCCTCTCCTGAAAGCTACCCTGTACCCCGGTGTCGTTGACATCCAACTCCGTAATTAACATCTGTAATCCCATATCGCGGACTTGCTTAATGAACCTGCTGAGTCCGGCGCCGCCTGGCGGCAAAGTCGTGTCGAGGTGAGATTCCACCCCAACCGCCTGGATCGGCACTCCTCGGTCCAAGAGTTCCTCGAGCAGTCGAACAGTTGCCGTTCGATTTTTCTCATGATCCGCGATTCCATGTTCAACGTCGTAGACGTTCATGATTCGTAGTGCTTTAGGATCAGCGGCAGCCGCCGCGTGAAACGCCACATCAATGTACGTAGGTCCCAATAGGTTCAGCCAGATCCCAGGATAGAGTCCATCGGGTCGCCTAGACCAAAAAACGGTGGGCTCATTGACTATGTCCCAAGAATCGACGCGTCCAGAGTAGTGACGCATCACGGTGGTTATGTGTTCGGTTAAATAGCGACTGGCATTCGACTTATCGAGAACGGTGTGGAACCAAGCTGGGTTCGCGGATGGGCTGTTCCAACAAAGATTATGACCATGAACCAGGAGCCGATCGCTCTCACAGAAATCAACCATCCAATCGCCGTCGGTAAAATTAAATGAATCGGGCGTTGGATGTATCCGAGGCCATTTAAGCTCATTGCCTGGCGTCATTAAATTGAAATTCTCTTTTACAATCTGGGCGAATCCCGGAAACTCCAGCTCGGCTCGTTCGGCTTGTAGTCCAATGTTAATGCCACATTCAGTTCCAGCATCTTTCAAAAATCCCGGGACAGCTGGAAATGTACGCCTTGCTAGGGAAGAGACAGCCGAGGGAATTGCTTCCCAAGCGGCTGCCATTAAACCGCTCGTTAACAAAGATCTACGTCTCATGGCTTTTTGCAGGTTCTATCGATTTCAGGCCCATACGAGGGGGGCACCGCTAATGGCAGCGTAGGCGAGACCATTAGGCGACCGAATTCTTTTATGGAGTGATCTGAGCGGTCGCGCGCCGTAAAAAGATACGATCACGCAGTTTCTTCCGTAACTCTGGCCGTAAAACATACGTGCCGAAGAGCATTAGTAACAGCTGGGGAGTTGGCGAGCCTACGATTGCACATTCATAAAAAAGCCGACCGAACCCACTCACGCCGGCGCTTTCCTGAACGGCAGCGCCCACACACGAACCGACGATGAAGCGGGAATAACCGCGCTTGCTCATCAAGTGGCGATTAGCACGCCCCCAATCGATCTTGGCTTTCCAGTCCACGCCGCTCGAAACCGCTATCCGCTTTTCAGGCAGGTAGTAAATCGAGAGTGGTTGTGCGACAACAATCAGCCGAGCCTCGGAGCCACGGAACGCTCGCAGGAACCAGTCTATATCGTGAAAGAAGGGAAGATCTTTCGTGAAGGGAACCTTCAGCATCAATTCCTTCGAGCACACAAATGTAGAAGTCTGAAAATAACACAAGTAGTCAAACATAAAGTCACACGGCGGTTCATCGACTCCTGGAAGTCTCCGCGGACGAATTACGTCCACTGCACCCTCGGCGCGGTATATATGCTGGCAAGTGACCACCAGCCACTGCTCACCAGCGGACTGTCTTATCGCATCCATCTGCATTTGAAGCTTTGAGGGTAGCCATTCGTCGTCGTCGTCAAGCAAGGCTATCCACGGGGAGCGAGCATCGCGTATACCAATATTGCGCGCCTCGGAGCCACCTACGCGCTCGCGGAGCACAATGCAACGGACCCGGCAGTCGTCCAGGTGTGCGATAGCGTCGGTACTCTGACTCCCCTCCTCGCCGTCAATCACCACGATGATCTCAATCTCTCTCAGAGTCTGCTCACACGCGCTTCGCACTGCCCGCAGCAGAAGTGCAGGTCGATTACGAGTAGGTATCACGACACTTACAAGTGGATTGGATGAGATCATTTTGTGATTCCGATAAAAACGCTTCTACGCGCCCGGTGGCCAGCCACGATCCTGAGGATACCCAAGACCTATGGAACCGCGTAGACTGACGCCGATGTAGCGGACGCGACGATTCCCGAGGACGTGCTAGCGATGTTTCTCAAATAACTGAACGGCATGTAAAGTACGTCGTCCGGTTCTAAAACTATGTCGGATTGTTTCCCCTTCTGAATAGCGCTGAAGTTAACGGCGATTTCTCGATATCCGCCCTCGGGCGCCTTCCGGATGAGTCTCGCGTGCGATGGGACAGCCGAGGGTGCTGTTCCCCCTGCCAGAGCGATCGCTTGCATTACTGTCAGCTGCGAATGATTGTTCTGCATAACGAAACCGCCGGGACGCCGAACATCCCCGAGTACGTACGCAATGCCTGCCTTCGGTACTACAATGGTGTCTCCTGGAAAGACTTGAACCTCGTCCGCGATCGCAGCACGAGGATCGTTGGAGAGCGTATAACTAACTGGCTGCTGCGAGGCGTCCCGGCGCTGAATGGTGATGTGGAAATCTGCGGATTCCGTAAGTCCCCCGGCGAGTGCCACGATGCTCAAAATCGAACGCGGGGTCGAAATTGTGTACGCGCCCGGATTCTTCACCTGACCTAGCACAGACACTACCTGTGTCGAGTACTGTTCGATGGTCACTGTGACATCCGGATGATTCATGTAGTGCATGCTGATCAGTCGTTCGCGGATCTTCGACGCGGCAGCTGCAGGTGTTAACCCGACTACTTTTAGATCACCGACCCCGATGAGTGGAATCTCGCCAGCATCTGTAACTCGCGGGTGCTGCTCCAACTCTGGGGTATCCAAGACCTGTATACGCAGCGTATCCCCAGGTCCGATAAGTAGAGTTTCTGGCGTGTTGGCCAAGGCCAAGGATCCTATTGAGACAATGAGAGCAAAGCCGAATACGCGGAGATTCTTAAGCATGTGATCTCTCCCCCTTTTGCTCGAATAGTGTCGAACACGGATAACCATAATATTCAATGTAGGTTGCGGACTTGCGATCGACCGCATTCAGCACGACTCCGACCTGCGTCTCCTTATTGAGGTCGATCAGCTCATAAGCCCGCTTCAGCGCTTTCGCTGAAGTGAATCCGGGACGGGCAATCAATAACGTCACATCCACCATATGGGAAAGTACCGCTGCATCCGTCACTGCCAGGAGCGGAGGGCTGTCCAGGACGATGTAATCAAATTGTTTCCTCCAGTTCTGCAAGAGACCCCGCATACGATCGGAATCCAGAAGCTCCGCCGGAAATCGGGGTATCGGCCCCGCCCGTAACACTTCGATCCCGCAGGCACTTTTTATTGTGATGCTGTCCAGCTTATTTGCTGAATCGTCCAATAGCACGCTGAGTTCGGCAGAAAAGTCCTTAATCGAATTAATGCCTTCGCTGCAAGGCGAGGGACTTCGCATGTCGGCTTCAACCATTAAAACCCGCTTCCCAGAACGGGCCAACAATTCCGCAAGGTTAGCACTCACCGTGCTCTTACCTTCTCCAGGTACCGAACTCGTCACCAGAATAACCTTTGATGGAAGCCCGCTACGCGAATGGAGCAATTTGGTTCGAAGTCCCCGCAGAGCTTCGGCGAACGGAGTAGCCGGTATATCCATCACGTTTAGCGGTTGATCCGAAGACCATGATACCCGGCTAGGCAGCCATTTTCGGCGCGAAGTCCCGAAAGTCGGAAGAATCGCCAAGAGCGGAGCTTCCAGCAACTGCTCGATTTCTTCGACCGAATGAATGTTACTGTCGACGCTATCTGTGAATACAGCTGCGCATACCCCAAAGAATAAGCCCCCTAAAAGGGATACTCCTAGGTATAGAGGCACATTCGGCTTCGCGGGCTTCGCAGGTATTCTTCCCGGTTCCACAACAGAAATATTCGAGAAGTGAGACCCTTCGATGATGCCTGCCTCCTTGAGGCGCTTAAACAGATCCTCGTATAACCCACGGCTATCATCCGCTTCCTGTTTGGCAATGCTATACTCGATGGTCTTGTCGTTCAATTTCCCGGCCTCCGCTTTGCGGTGGATATACACCGACTTGAGGCGGGATTCAGCCTCTTCGGAAGCACGGAAATCGTTCGCCGCTCTCTTTCCAATGCGCTCCACTTCTTCCGATATAGCGTTCGTGACACTTTGGAGACTGGAGCGCTCATCAGTCAATTTCGGATACCCGGTTCCAAATTTCGAGCTATCTTGCGCAAGCTGTGCTTGGAGTGCAGCTTGCTGCGAACGTAGCGTTTGTAGCAAAGTGAATGAGCTTTGGACCCCGGGCGACGCTCCCATCAGGCTGGCTCCGGCCAAGCCAGAGATTAACTCCGGGTCGCTGTTCTTAGCTGTTTGGTATACCGCTCCCTTCATAATCCGGTTGGAGGTCGCCGCCGTGAGCGCCGTCGTAGCCTGTTGTAAACGGTCGAGCGTCGCGATATAGATCTGATCACGGCCTTGAGAATCCGTTCCCATGCTGTATACACCGGAATCCTTTTGCAAATTGACTACCTTGGCCTGAAGCTCTTGAGTTTGCTTTTTTAACTCAGCCAGCTGTCCGTTTAGCCATTCGGATGATTCGCTGGTCGCCGCATATCGTGTCTGGAATCCGTAGTCTTTCAGTGCCCGCACGAGTTCGTTAACCACCGCCGGCGCAACTTTCCGGTCCGAGTGCAAGTACTTGATCTCGATCAGACGGGTCCCAGGAATAGGCTCGACTTTTAGGTGGGCCGCGAATATCTTCAACGCGCTAGTCCGACGCTGGGGAGAATCCTCCAGACTGGCTCCAGCGACGTCGGGCGCGCCGGAAGATGGTAAAACCTGCATAATCCAACTGATCGGGTTCCATTTAGACTGGAAATCTCGCGTCTTGTCGAGATGAAGGTTCTCGATGACCTTTAACGCAAGGCCATCGGACTTCAGAATTTCGGCTTCCGTCTGCAGATCAAGGTTTGCATTCAGAGCATCACCTGGGCCATTAGAGGACCCTGCCATGATGCTTTGAAGACCTAACATGTCCGCGCTGGTCTTCGGAATTTCAAGGACGCTTCTGCCTTCAAACCTGGGCGTGCTGAATAGACACACGAGGACTCCCAATAGGAAACATATGCCAGTCGTGATGGCGATCTGTTCCCTACGCCGTCGTAAAAGTAGAAAAAGGTCCGCAATTGTCAACTCACTGCTACCCGACGCGCCCCCATGGAAGTGATCAACTGTTATGTTCCTTCTCGAGAGGTGTTGCATTTATGTTCCTTTCCCCGGCATTTCCCGAGGGTACATTCCTTAGGTTGAAGTCGTGGCCTGGGAACGAGCGTTCTTTACAAATCGCTACAGTGTTGATACAACGCCGCACTGCACAAAATGTCCAGCAAATCGATGCCCTACCATTGAGTTCTCCACAATTTAGCTATCGACATGGCTCAACATAATGGAATGAAGATAGTTTTTCCGCAGCGAGGATTTCTGCTTCAGCGATATGGCGAACATTCGTCATCAACGTTCTCAAAAGCAGCCATTTCCTCCCCCCTTTCGGAGAAAAGAAATCGGGTCGGAAAACTTGCCTGGTGTCGAACGCTAGCTACATTCACGACCCCGCCAACACATCAGAGGGAGACTCACTTATCTCCACTGATCTGAATTTGAGGGTACTCGCGAATAGCTCACTCCTATATCGCAGGCCGGGCTCATAAAGCTCGGCCTCAAAGCGGTCCTTATCTACTAGAGTGAAGAAACTTGCAAGGAAAGCTCTGCGGATGCGCTGCCGAACCACGATGGCACCGAACTCCAGGTTGCCGATCAGATAGCGCCGCCACAACCTCCGAGGTTCGCGATACCATCGATAAAGCCACTCGCAGCCGCGGTCCTGCATCCACCGTGGTGCTCGACGAACTATCCCCGCGACCATCTCAAATGAGCCACCTACACCCATGGACACCGGTATGGAAAGCTGCAACCCGTGTTCGTAAATCCAGTACTCTTGCTTCGGTGCGCCGAGGCCAACGAAAAGCAGGTCGGGTCTGGCCGCTCGAATGGCTCGAGCCGTTTCCTCGAGGCCTGCCGCACTCTTTTCAAAACCAAACGGAGGGCAGTAGGTGCTGATCCGTAGAGACGCCGAGCGTTGCTTTAGCACTGCGGCGGCCAGCTCCGCAGACTTAGGAAGGCCCCCTAGCAAAAAAACACGTAAGTCGTTTTCGGCTGCAAGTTCGCATAAGGCTTGAAACATGTCCACGCCAGTGATTCGTTGCTGAAGAAAACGCCCGTAAAGTCGCGCGGCAAGCAAAAGCGAGAAACCATCGGGTACGACTAAGTCGGCCCGATCATAAATTTCCCGTAAGCGTTTGTCTCGATCTAACAGCACGATGTGCTGTGCGTTAGCCGTTGTGACAAAGGTCGGTTTTCCACCGGCTTTAGCGTGGGAAACGATGGCATCGCAAGCTTCTTTCCACGAACAGTTATCAACCAGAGCATGGCCAATGCCCACTCGGTCCATTATTGCGTGTCGAAGCGGTGTCTGCATTCGAACTGATACAGGACGCCGTCGCGGCACCATATCTATAAGGGGTCCTTGGCCAAACGAAGATTCATTCGCGCGGGGGGGAATGTTCATTTGTCACCGTATTTGATACCGCAAAGGGGAGCTAAAACCTTGCAAAAGGGTTTATATCGGTGCGGAGCAACAACCGTCCTTCAACGCTTCAAACTGCCAGCGTGTGGCAGGTTAGGCCAACCCGCAGTAAGCGGCTATTGTCCAAGGTAAAGCTGCTATCTCTCTAGATTCCTTCAATCGTGTATCCTGTAACACGTATGGCGATGGATCGTTGGATCAATTCTATGGACACGATCACGCTTTGATCGCTATTGACGCCAACCAAAATTCCCTCAACACACTCAAAGCACCCGCCGCGTATCCGCACGCGCTGTCCGATTTTCAGATACGGGTAAGGTTCAAAGGGGATCTTCGAAGCTAGCACTGTGTGCACAGCTTCGATCTCGCCATCGGGAATCGGAGTTCCAATACCCCTGGCGCCGACAAAGCCAATCACACCGTTCGTCCGCAAAACTGCTACACGGGTGTCTTGAGAGGTTGCAATCCGTACAAAGACATAGGTCGGGAAAAGAGGCAAGGACACCGACTGCCTTCGGTCGCTCCACTGCCTCTTGACAGAATGCAATGGCAGGTAGCATTCGATACTCTTTTCCTGCAAAGTGAGGGCAATTTTTTTCTCAAACCTGGGACGAGTTCGGACAGCAAACCAGAACATCCCATTCGAGACGCCAGAAACGTCGCTCGATCTAATCAAAGATCGGTCATCTGGAAGTGATTGTATTGTCGCCAAGGCAAAGCTCCGCCAATTTAAGTCACATGCAGGGTGGGAAGTCTTATGATCTTTAAATCTTGAGGCCTACAGTGGCCTGTACATCGACGTCCAGGTCAGATAAGTATGCGTATTCAAAATTGCAACGATCTCTGGATCCCCTTCGGGCGTCAACCCTGCACGTCATCGCGTCTTTGATCTGGGGTCAAAAACACTCTGAGATCACAGTTCTGTAGGTGCATCAATTCAACTCTAATGATAGCGATGATCAGCTCCTGCAACGACCGCGGCGAGGACTCGCTCTACTGCAGGAACTGTAGTCTGAAATTATTGTCAGCGCTGATCGACAAAGCTGGCAGCGTTCGAATCAGCGCCACTATGCTAACGAAATCGGTTTCTCTACGACGAAATCAGATTCTCTGACCGATTCCTTTACGAACCCGAAGCTAAATATTCGAGTTCCTTAGCAGCGAGCTTACGTCAAAATGCATTTTGATGTTCCACTAAATTTCAGTACATACAAATTCGGTTAAATGATTGTTGCCGGGACTGAGGACGGCTGCAGCAGAATCCATCGTGAGTGACTCAATGTAAAAAAACACTCGCCAAATAAAGGGAGCACTGGTACCATACGAACTCTTAAGATGAGAGTGATTACCTACATTGTTCTTACGGGTCTCTGTTTGATTGCGACGGCTTATCCCGGAAGCGAAGGGGAAAAAGCGGTAGGGTCGGATGCGTTTGTAAACGGCGTCGGGGTCAATGTTCACTTACACTATACGGACACCTCGTACGGAAACTTTGCGGCGGTGAAGAAGGCGCTGAAGGATTTGGGGGTGCGGCATATTCGGGATGGGCTTACTGACACTTCTTGGACTCCTTATTATGACCGGCTCAATGATCTCGGGCGCTCCGGCATCAAGGCCATCCTCATTGCGTCGCCGAAGGACAGCATCGCGCTACTCGCAGCATATCCACAGCGTGTAGCCGACAGCTTCGAGGGTTATGAGGCGCCTAATGAATATGATGTTGGCGGGGATAAGAATTGGGCGCGAACTCTAGACGGTTTCATGGCGCAACTTTACGCAGCAGTTCGAAGCAGTCCTCAGCCTGCGGGGTTTCCTATTGTTGGACCTTCGCTTACTCAGGCTGGGTCCTTCACTCAGGTCGCGGATGTTGCGCGGTCTTTTGATTTTGCTAATTTGCATAATTATTTTGGGGGCCGGAATCCGGGGACTGCCGGTTGGGGAGACAATGGTTATGGCAGCTATGCTTGGAATTTGGGGTTGGCGGGGAAGGCTTGGCCGGGGAAGCCGATTTTTACTACGGAGACTGGATACTTGAATGATTTGAGCAAGTCAGATTCGGTGCCTGAAGCGGTGGCTGGGAGCTATTTTCCCCGGTTACTGTTTTTGCAGTGGATGCATGGGATTCGGCGGACTTATATTTATGAATTGGTGGACCTTGGGGGGACACATACGGGTGGGGACGGCACGTTCGGGTTGCTACATGCGGATTTTACGCCTAAGCCAGCATATACCTCGGTGCGGAGTGTGATGCGTTTGCTGGCTGATCCGGGGCCGGCGTTTTCTGGCGGGAATCTGCATTTTTCCCTTACGGGTGATTTGAAGGACGTGGATCATTTGCTGCTTGAGAAGCGGAACGGGACGTTTTACCTGGCGATCTGGATTGAGGAGTTGGGGTGGGACGTGGATCGGCGAGTAGAGGTGCCGGTGGCTGGGCGTCGGATCGTGGTGAAGACCGAGGAGCGGTTGAAGGTAAAATTACACCGGGTGGGAGAGGATGGGGAGATGGCGTCTTCGGAGCTTGGGGTTGGTCGGGAGCACCACGTGGAGATTGGCGATCGGGTGGTGATTCTGGAGATTTCGCGGTAGTCGAGCCTTTCACCAGAGAGTTCGCAAAGTTGACGGAGTTGGAGCTTATTCCGGTTAACGCTTCCCCCTCCCCCCCGTAACAGTCTTCAGAACCTCGATGCTAGACAGGGTCCCGACCTCACCATCGGTACCCAGAACTTGAACGAAAGCCCCGTCCGTCTGTTGGACGAATAGGCCAAGGGCACATCCAGCCGTGCCACACGATTCCCCATTCTTGACAAGAATCGCAGCCTCCCCTGACGGCGATATCGGCAGTTCACGCCAAGAGAGGTGTGCGCGGAAAGTCTGATGACAACCTTTCTTGAAGTCCCCTACGAATTGGTCGCAATACGCTTTTTCGTCTGCAGAGAGTGCCTTAATGACAGCGGAAGGGAGACTCGGGGATTGAGCGCCCTCGCCTCGTAACGATGGGGAAACGCAGGCTACGAGCCCGAACGCGACAACTGCGTATCCAAATCTCATACCGAGATTATGGTGTTCCACATACGCCCTGAGCAATAGAACCAAGGACCAGGATGCCCACGCGCGTTCAGACATTTGCGAAAGATCCCCTGGTCGGACCGTCCGCCGTGGTGGATGTATGAACCCTGACGCCGTGGCATGTCTCCATCCCTTGCGTTGATCGCGAACGATTGCGCCCAAAGACGCTGCGATCTCGCGACGGCCTTTCCCAGCGGCCAAACCTGCGTTCAGTTCATTTTTTCCCGCGTGCCAGGAGCCGATGTCCCTGGGGCGTTTGCGTCAAAACTCGGACGCGGCGAAGTAAAAGCATGGCCGAGGGAGAGCCTCATTCACCTCCCATAAGCTCTCCCTATTGGGGCACTATCACTTGAGCGCGATACGTGGGCTCCCCTCCCGAAAATCGTCAGTAAACACTTGCCGACTTCCCATTACTAATCCCGAGCCAAGACAGATTACTTCCGGATTGCCGACAACACGTCCGGAATGTGAACTCGGCTTGGGGTGCATGTACTCCAGCCCCTCTGCCCACTTCGCGGCGCTCCACACATTTCAAGCCATTGGGAATTCTGAAAAGCCCCACGCAACAATGGCTTGCGGGGCGCCCTCGCGGTCAGGGCCGGCCGCCCTTGTAACGGGGAGAAGGATTAAACGTCGTATAATTTCGTGCGCGCAACTAGGGAGCAGAACATATGGACGTACAAGAACAAATCAAGAAGTATATTACCAGCCAACCGGAGTCAAAACGCAGTGACATGCGAGAGTTGCATCGGCTCACACTTCAAGTGTCACCAGAATGCAAATTATGGTTCTTCGATGGTAAAGACAGCAAAAATCATACTGTTTCCAACCCTACGATAGGATATGGATTTCACAC
>Ga0073928_10008525_pt1 | contig 12842 bp, 17 predicted proteins | sample PaiPotPPA55metaG_FD_76969 | JGI IMG/M metagenome (GOLD analysis project Ga0073928, IMG submission 76969) | Iron sulfur acid spring bacterial and archeal communities from Banff, Canada, to study Microbial Dark Matter (Phase II) - Paint Pots PPA... ...
ACCCGACTACGGAACGAGCCGGGACGAAGGTGCTCCGGAATGCGGCCCCTCCGCGAGAGCATGCCGCGCCCCATGCGCGCCCTGAAAGTTCTCCCGTCCTTCGGTGCCCTGTCCGGCGGACGTTCGCAGGGGTTTTCAACACACTTCGTATCTGTTGAACGCAAACAAGTGCACGAAATATTTTCGTTAGATGCATGGAAAGTACCGCTAAGTCCAAAGTCGTGACACGAAGATGGCTTCATGTTCCCCGCAGTCGCTGGGAGCGAAGACGACATATACGGAGCAGTCAATGACTCAAGTAGCGGAAAACGAAATAGCGGCATCCCTTGAAGCACAAGGGATCTTTCGCTCGGCTGAGCTGATCGCGACGCAACGCATAACGCAGATAAATGACGTGCTGGCGCGCTATGGCGTGGAGTACCGCGTGTTCCCTGGTGAAGCCAGGTTGACGGAAGCGGCGATGGCCCTTGCTGAGGCGCAAAACGATGCGCATAACCCCGACGACGGCATGCACGCGGCGGAGGTCTCACTCGTGATGCGAGCTCTGGACTTGACGCAGCACAACATTCTTGCGGAGGTGCTCGCGGCTCACGTCCGACGCATGGAGATCAGGCTTGTCTCGGCTGTGGGGGCATTTCGTCAAGCCAACGAGATCGGGCTCGGCCTGGGCATGGATATCGAGGCATGGATTCCGACGCCTGAATTCGCGCTGCTGGTCGGTGGTGCGCAATGACATCGATGCGGATTGTGCAGGAGGGCGACCAGGTCGACGCGCCGGCAGTGCCGCCGACGATCGCGGCAAGGGCGTACCGCACCGGTATAGCGGAGGGTAAGGCCTCTGAAGCGGCCCGTTCTGCGGTGGTCGCTGAGATATTCAAGCGCGAGATGTCGGCGGCACTGGATCGGCTCGGCGACGCGCTGATCGCGAAGGATGAGGCGGCTACCTTGACTTGGTACGGCGTGTTGACGCGCATGGTATCGGCTCCTGCCGACAAATAAACCCGACTTCTGCGCATCTAACGCGAAAAAATCATGCAGCTCTCGCGTTAGACGCGAAGTCGTGACACGAAAATTCTCTTATCGACAGACGCAATGATGTGTCTGCCGGTAAACCAAAACCATATTTTTACGGAGTAGTAAACCATGTCGGAAGCAACGCAAACCGTGATTGATAGCCTGTCCGTGCAGATCGCGTCGACCAAGGCCGACATCGATGCCGCGCTGATCGCCGGCAACGCAACCGCGACCCTGCGCAAGCGTCTGTCGACCTTGGAAACCGATCTGGCGACCGCACAAGCTCGTCATGAGGCATCGCACGCTGATGCACACGCGGCGGCTGTATCGGCGGCAGAAGATACCGCTATTTCGATGGCGCGCTCGGCAAACGAGCACGTCAATAGCGCGTTGGCTTCGATGGGCGCGGAATTGCGTTTGGATGCTGATGATCAGCGGTTCCTGGCTGGCGCTCGCGGCGTTACGCACCGCCAGCTCGCCGTGCATGAGATCGAGGGCAAACACGCTTCGGCGCACGCCAAGTTCGATGCAGTGCACGAACAGCTCGCCAAGATCACGGCGAAGCACGCGGAATTGCTTGCGGCCCGTCATGCCGGCGACCAGTCCGATAAGACGGCTGCGGCGCTCTATGCCGTGGCGCAAGACAAGGCGCAGCTCGAATCGATCGCTGGATCCGCGCCGGCGCCGGTCAATGCCGTTACAGACCGTCAGTTCCTGGCGAATGCGATCGCCGATTTTTCCAAGCAGCGGAGCGATGCAATCCTGTCGCTGGCTCGCGAGGATATCGCCCGCGTCGAGAATGCCTATATCGAACGCGTGCGCGAACTGGATCATTACGCGCGCTCGAATCGCCTGATCAACGGCGGATCCGTGTTCTCGGTGATCAAGCTCGGCGAACGTCTGTCGTATCTCCTGCGCACGGGCTCGATCCCCGCGTAAGGCAACAAGCCAGAGGCTTCGGCCGCTGGCACCGTGAATTGAGGTGTACTAAATGCCATTTGAGAAAGGAAATGTGTACAGCATGAAGCCAGGTGATCCAGCGAAAAATCTGCGTGGGCGCCCTAAGTCGGCGACCACGATTCGCCTGGAAACGCTTCGCGAGCTGCGATTCGCGGCGGAACCCCTTATTTCACGGGCGATCAAGCTGGCGATGGAGGGTTCAGAGCCCGCGCTGTGCGCAGTGATCGGATTGCTGGCTTCTGGCTATGGCGAAACGCCGGCCAAGCGTAGCAAGGCAACGCGTACCGGCGCCGTCGAGGCGCAGTAACAGGTTTTGTTGTAGCTCCGTGCGCGTCCTCCCCCTGCTTGGGGCGCGTTTTGACCTGGCCGGCAATGGCTGGTCAGGTCTTTTTTTAGAGACTTAACCCCATGTCTACATCCCGCCACATCCGCGAGCAGCGCAAGGCAAAGCAAGCCAGCATTCCGGCGGACCACGTATTCGATGTTACGCGCGCACTGATTCGCGATCAGCGAATCAACCGGACCGCAACCGCGCCCCAGGCGCCGCAATCCCGCGCGCGCACGGCAAATAGCAAAGGTAATTAAAGATGGCACGTATCAATCAATTCGAGGCGCTTTGCGATGACTTGCACCGCGCAGCAGTACGGAAAGGCTACGCAGTGAAGGCCAAGACGTCGCGCTTCGCAAAGTCGGAACCTAGCTCGCTGGCGGAGTTCTTCGCTAAGGCGCAGGCGGCCGGTGGCCGGGTGACGATCCGCGAGACGGCCAAGGTAGGCGATAAGGTGGCGATTAGCGGGAAGAAGGCCGAAAAGGTCAAACCGAAGGCTGACGCAGGCGCGAACGCGGTGCCGAAAGAGCACGTAGGGATCCGCGTCGCGCGCGCGATCGGCGAAATGAAGGCGCATGCGATGGGCCAGGATTTGAATGGTCCCGTGACTGAGCAGCAGCTCCAGGCGTGCCACCTGCTCGCGCGTACAGGCAAGATGACGATGGAGGAAGTCGCCGACGTAGAGAAAGCGCTTTCCGGTAAAAGGGCGCTTCCGACGTACATCCTGCGCCGGCTTGGTTCGGATAACGCGTGATGGCCGGCCGTCGACGAGTCATCTTCCGAAAGTCGCCGGCGGCTGCTGCTTCAAGGCGCCGGATCATGTTCCTGGGTGAGCCTAAGCCGTACATGCTCAACGATGGTTTCGAAGGGCACGAGCTCGCCAAGGTGGTCACGGCTGAGCAGGTCGACCTGATGACGAAGGCGTGCGCCGCCGGTGAGATCTCGCCGGCGGACCTGGCGCGCGTGTCGCATGCACGTTTGTCCGGCGATGCGATGCCGGTCGATCTGTATGAAGGCTTCGCAAAGGCGCTGCGATGAGCCGCGCTGTAGTCTTGGCGCGGTGCTACGTGCTGCTGCGGCGTATCGTCTGCTGCGCCCGCTGCCGGCGGATCTGCTCGACCTGGAGCGATCCGCTGGCCCCGGACGAACATATTGTTGTGTGATGCGACGCGGTCAAAAAAGGAAGAGCAAAATCGCAGGTTCCGACAGGCATTGCGGTCAACGACGGCATCACCTACGCTGATTCGCGGTGCCATCCGCACATCAAGGAGGATGCGATGAACCGCTACACCAATGTAGTCCTGACCGTGATCGCCGTGGCTCTGGTGGCGCTGGTCTTCGAGAACGCAACATCTCTTGCGCATGCGGATCCAGGCATAGCGCGCGTCGCGCTTTGCGATCCGACCAACAACAGGTGCGCGAGCGTAGGCTCGTATTCCACCGCCGGGAACACTTTCTTCCCAATCTTGATCAGCAAGGTAAATTAAAGCGCGATTTGCATCGGTTGAAAGCCAGTGAGACAACGCGGTCGAACTTTCTCCGCGTCGAATGTCCGTTTTCGTGTCGCTGTGGATGTCGCTTGTGGGAGAGCGCGTCGAACTGCGGCCGCTTGTCGCGACCCTTGGCGCCGCTCACGGCATGGTCGGTGTACTCGGCGACGACTTCCCATCCGTGACGGCTCGCCACCGCTCGTAGCTCGAGGAGTTGATTTTCTGTTGTCTGCGAATCCGTACTGACGCGCGCGTAGAGCGCGACTCGTTTGTTCTTCGGCACGCTAGCGATCTCATTTCGTATGGATGCCAGATCATAGGCCGGCATCCATGCAGAATTCAAATGATTACCGTATGGGTTCGAAAATGCCCGCAGATCGTTGTCGCACCGTTGCTATTTCCAGACGGGATTTCTACATGGGGTCTCGATCCGCGACCTGGCCGGCGTCGCAACCGTCGGGGTACAGCACGGCGTTCATGATCGGAGGTTAATCGATGGCTGCGCCTATGCCGGGCGCGTGTCGTGACCGCATGATGCAGTCATCAGATCCAAAGGCCCGCAATGATTGCCCGCACACCCAACAGCCAGAAAGCAAATATCCGTCCACTCTCGTTCATATTGAATGATCCGTGGGCACCCAGTCCTATCGCTGAGATCACGCTCTACGTGCGACCTGAGGAGCTGACGAGGACCGATCCGTCGCGCACGAATGTGCAGCAGACTTTGGGTGGGGCATGGGTTGATGAGTTTGGGCACGGCGTGGCGACGATAAATATCTCGGGCACGACCGGCTGGCAAACGGACGTGCAGGCGAAGGACGGCATGCAGCGATTGACCGACTTAAAGTCGCTGGTCCTCGACAAATGGATTGCCGGCCGTCATCGCGCTTACCAGTCGGTCGGACGACCGGACGATGTTCAACTGCTGTTCGTAGACGCACTAGACGGTTTTGTGTCGAACGTAGTTCCAGGGCAGTTCGTGCTGCGGCGCTCGCGCACGCGGCCGCTGCTCGTACAGTATCAGTTGCCGATGACGGTTCTATCGGATATCACGGGTACGTATTCCGTCCCGGTGGCGCCCAGCGCAGGCGAATCGACTTCGTTCGGTTTGGCGTCGTTGTTGCAGTCGATCACCGACGTTACGTCGTTTATGAATGGAATTTCGAGCTGGATCAGCACGAACATCCTCGCGCCTGTGAAGGCATTCGTAGCGACCGTGACGAAGGTATGTAACGCAGTGTTAGGCGCGGTGAATTCGGTTCTTGGAATCGGAAAAGCGCTGATGAGCGTCGCGACAACTCTCGTGCAGGGCGCTTCCAAGATTTTCCAGACGATCGCGGCCGTTGTTTCGCTGCCGGGTCAGATCATGGGTCAGATCATGGGAATTGCCAGCGCGTTCACGAACATTTTCTGCCTGCTGAAAAACGCGCTGTCCGGCCAGGCCGTCTACCAGGATTATACGGCGCTCTACGGTGCCTCGAACTGTTCGAGCACGGCCGGCGGTTCACCGATCTCTGCGTATGCGAACAAGAACGCATTCGAGTCCGTTGTGCCGATGGCAAGCGCGGCGCCAGGTCCGGTTGCGCTCACGCCCAGCGCGCAGGTTTCGCTTGCGTCGCTGGCGAAGATGGACCCCGTGCTCACGCCGTACACGCCAGCGCAGCTCGCCGCAATGGTTACAGCGGCCAATAATGGCATGACGGTGACCGTGTAACCAGCGCTGATCTGACACGAGACCGGCCTCTTCCTTCATTGGGGCGCCGGCTTTTTCACGCTCGCCGCGCGCGCCTCGTGACATGAGAATGGTCTCTCATTGGCGCGCACAAGGCGGTTTTCATGGCAAACCTCGCAATTCGATTTCTTATGCTGCAACTGCTCGCATCCTCCGATCTCACAGTGACGGCGATAGCTGAACGCATCGGCGCGGTCCGCAATAGCGTCGCCAAATCGATGGAGAAGGCGCACGAACATGGCATCGTGCATATCGCGGGCTACGACAAGCGCATACCGCTCTATCGTCGCGGTCCTGGTCAGGATGCCCCGCGTCCGCCGGCGGAGAAGGCGGACGCGCCGGAGGCCAAGCCGGCTCCGCCGGTGGTACCGGTGCCATACGCGGGCATCGAATATTTCGAGATAGTTGATCTTCTGCCTGGCGTGCAGCACTTTATGTGCACGAAGCTCAAGAGCACATTGTCTGTTGCGTCATGCGGCGATCGTTATCAGAAGGCTATGGCGGGCGGCGCCGAAAACGATCGATACTTCGCTTGCCGATCGTGTCCGATTGGCGCGGCGCACAGTGGCAAGGAAGCGCCGAACGAATCGCGCTTCTTCGGCAAAACAATCTGTGGGCGCCGTCATACGGGCGCTACGCGCCTCATCGGGAAGCACCTATGCATATCCTGCTACAACCGTTCGCGTGAATACCTGATCGGCCGCAATCGCAAGGGCACAAAGCCGGTGAAGCTGGCAAGGCTAGATCCGCGCTCGATCACGTATCTTGCTGGCGATGCCGTTAAGACGCGCGCGCTCGATCTGACCGTCGACACTGAGGAGCTTGTTATCGCGGCGCTGCGGGATGAATCGAGCCGGGTCGCGTTCGGATTCAAGAGCACGGCCATGCATGCGCTGTTCGATGGCGAGCAGTTCGATCGGTCGATCGAGGAGATGCCGTCGGAAGGCATGGAAAGCAGGGCTGTAGCGCCCGCGCACGTGGTGGGTGCCCAGACGGACGTCGAATTCGACGGGAGCCGCGCCACGGCAGAACTTGAAGTGCTGCCGGCAGATCCATATGCAGCTCTGCGTGAGGCAGTCGAGCATATGGACCGTGATCCGCTCGTGTATGCACCTGGCCTATCGCGCCGGGCGGCGAAGAAGCAGCGCCAAAAGGCACGACGTCAGGTCAGGGTATCGAACGTCACTGTGAACCTGCTCCGCAACATCGGTGCCTTGCCTACTCCCGCACCTGCAATCGTGCCGGCGTGACAACCATTCAGATACAGCACGGCGTTCATGATCGGCGGCTAAGCGGCATTTTGCGCCCGACTGGCGCCCTGCCTTTGCTAGCGGAAAGAGAAACGCCGGCCGGTTGGCCTCCTGGCAGGCGTTCTGCGGAACGGTTTCAACACATCTCTAATCTGTTGACGATTGTTCTAGGCGGTCTCGCTACCTCCTAACCGATGTTCGCGACCAGCGCTTGTCCGCCCGTCCCGGCCAGCGGATCGGCTTTCGCTCATGCGTTGAAATCCCGAAACCTGCACCTCGGGCAACTTTTCGTCGAGCTAAAACCAGAAGAGGTTTGCCGCTTCTTCAGGCGCTGTCGGATCAGTCTGGTGCCACGGGAGATCTTTACGGCGGGGACCTAGATCGATTGTGCCTCAGTGAAGTTTCACCGGACTCGAACAATCGGTCAAAGGGCTTTGACCATCTCGTTCGACCTACGTGGCCCGAAGTACGATCACTTGGGACATGAATATGTTGTTTAGGGTGGTAGCGGTGAAGTGCGCGCGAACTATGCTTTTTGCATCCGTTCGGACCAGTGAACGTAATGCGGCGAGCAGGGGAGAGGACGTAGGCACCAACTTCAAATACGACACGCCCATTGTCGTAGGGGCGGTTTTCGAAAGCGCATCAATGACTTTTCTATATGCTACGGGCTCTTGCTTTTGCAATAGAGGGTCGAGATTCGGAGACGCAATCAGCAGCCGCCATTCGTCCGCATCGTCGTAGTAGTACCACGCTACGAAGCTAGGCGACACGCCGTCGTCGTCCAGTTGTTTAACGAGAGCCATCGCGTCGTTCACCAAGCTTTCTACCAATGCTGTTTCACCCATCGGAACACCCCATGATGTGGTTCGCTAATTGCCTCGATCAATGACCGTGCTGCAAAGGGGTCCCACATCGCGTATCGGCTTTCTTCGGACCAATTGCTTGCGATAGCCCAATAGGCAGCGAAATCCGGATCGGCTCGCGTGTCTACGTCAAATGCCGGCTTCAGACCAGCGGTAGCTAGCAAATTATCTAGCTTGTGGACGTAAATTGCGTTGATAAAGCTCCTGTCGGGAATCGTGTCTGCTTGAATCAGTTTGGCGATGCATGCCTTCACGGCTAACTCGACCGCGTATCCTGCAAGATAGTAGGCCGAGGAGCAACGGTTTGCCTGCAGCAAAAAGACGGCGTCGCTCAGTCGCATTTCCGCCAGTTGCTCAAGGTCACCCTTCGTCATCATGCAGTTGTTCCTCCACTTTCGGTTCCGTGCCGATCACGCAAGCCGTGCTTGCTAGGTTCTGGAAGCAAAACAGGAACTCGGTAACAGAATCAGCACGGGCCACCTGCTTGCATCCCTAACAGCGGGCAACCGACGAATTAAATGTCATCGGAGAAAGTGACGGTTGCCGCCAAGGAGAGACAAAGTCTCAAACTGCAGCAACGTCGCTGGCATTTTCCTTCGATGGGTCAGACTTCACGTAGGCGCTTACACATGCTTTCAAACGGACGTCGAAATCGAAGATCTGATCGAGACTAGCGATGGGAACTCGCTCTTCTTCTTTACTTCCGTTGAACAGCCCAATCACAAGACGATTTTCGTTGTTAAACCGTAATCGACAGATCGGTTTGCGATTGTTGTCGTCAAACAGAACAGCGCAATAGCTTGCTGCGGCACGTATAGAAACGCGTCCCGGCTTCACCACAGGACGAAGGATTGCCCTGACAATCTGGAACGCTTCCAATTGGATCTCCGAGGGCGCAAATACATCGTCGGCCTCAGGTGACGCCTCGACGGTAGGTTGACTTGTTGAAGGGACTACTGCCTCGGGAGTCATAGCTCCCTTGAGCCGCTCATTGATCTTATCGCCCACGAGCTGCTGGAATGCCTGCTTCGTCACTTGCGTAAAGAGGTCTTTCACCGCATTTTTGAAGTGCTTTCCCACTAAAAATTCTGCTGACGCGAGACGGACGAACTCTTCGGGGGGATTGGTCATCCAGTCACTCAGAGTGTTTTGGATCGACCGGGTATATTTCAGGTGATTGGCCGTCGTCAGTATGGTCTCGACATCGAACGTAGCCTTGGCAAATTTCTTCAGTTCTTCAACGTCCTGCTCTCGGAAATCCAGAATGTTGAACTCGAAGAACGGCTTGTCGTCCATCTTGTTTGCTTTTTCAAGGTCGGTGAAGAACCTGTATACAATGCCATTCGTTAGTACGCCAAAGCGCGCTTCGGTCACATGGAAGTAACGAAATAGCTGGCTTGCATGGTTGATGTGCAAGTCACCGCCACTCTTCTTACACTCAAACAGCATGATGGGCCGGCCGTCTTTCAGAATTGCGTAGTCGACCTTTTCGCCCTTTTTGGTTCCGACGTCTGCTATCAGTTCCGGTGTGACTTCCATCGGATCGAACACGTTATATCCCAACAACTGGATGAAAGGCATGACCATCGCGTTTTTGGTAGCCTCTTCCGTCTGCAGCATATCCTTGGCAAGCCCCACACGCGATGCAAGAGCTCTTACTTGGTCGATGAAATCCATTTTTTGGTCCTTTATCGTTATGATTTTTGCGTCCATTTCATACAAGCTGGGAAATTCTGGTCGCCTAGCCGACTTTTTGCAAGAAGCAAGTATTTCGATGGAAAAGATTTTGATGCCGACACCGCAGGGAGTCCGTGGAAAGCTCACTGTGAAAATGCGTTCAATTCTTTAGAACAACATTGCGCGTTGCTAGATAACAGCGACAGGGCGCTCCGCAAAGGCTGGAACCGCATTTTTCCGATCTTCTCGCCGAGGCGAATGGTCGATGACTCGTTAGTTTTTGTCATTGACGCCCTGCCTGGCGCGCGGCTCACGGGGCAAGTGGCTGGAGCGACCGTAACCGCTAATATGCAGCGTCGGTTTTGGCGTAGGTTGGCACTCCGTGCCTTATAGAATAAGGCGTGAACGCTGCTGCATCATCGGAGTGTGCAATGTAAGAGAGCTGAATCTGCCAATATTGATTCCCGACATATCGCTTTTAATGATAATCGTCTCGCTCTCGTATCATTCGAACGGACAGCCGAAGCAACACGGCACCTACGGTGATCAACTCGACGCGGTCGTCGGGCGAGAGTCGTTCCCAATTGCGAGCGGTCCAGTCAGCGAGCGGTCCAGTCAGCGAGCGCGCCGCATGCACCGCGCAATGTCAGGGAAAATGGCTCGCCTACGGCAATCTCGTCCTCGAAAAGTTCAGTAACTTCCATCTCGGTCATGGTGGCCGCCTTGGTCATTGTCACGTCAACAATAGGTGAAGGGCGGGCTTCGCACCCCTCCTAAACTTAGGAACCCGGCGGCCGTGGACGTGGCGCTAACCTATATGGGAACATGCGAAGTCATGTCGCAGGACATCGAGCCGAGGCCATCAGGGACGATGGGCCGAGTGGTTAATGTGAGTGGGTTATGTTTGTAACTGATTGATTTTCAATGAGTTGCAGCGACCTGCAAAGTCGCTTTGGGCAGCCGGTCCATCGGCTGACATGGACGCGAACGCGATCGACCGCGACAGGCAGAGTCCGTCAGCGCACGCTAACGACTGTCCGCATCTGACAAATCTTCTGACACTTACAAGACGAAGACATCGACGCACGTATTGCCACTCTCGGGCTGGGGACGTGGAACGGAGATCTCTCTCCGTAACGTATTGATTTATTGAGCATATCAGGTCATCGCTCGGTCCGGGATTGTGATTGATGCTGGCCACACGTGCATTTCGAAATTACTAACCAAAGGAGACCAAATGCTGAGTCCTGCGACGCGAATCACACTTTCCACGGTCAGATTGCTCTGCGGTAACGCGGGCCAGTATACGAGTCAGGGCACCGGGTTCCTCTTCGTTTTGAAATCCCCAGTCAACGATCAGGTGAGCTATCCAGTGATCTTGACGAACAAGCATGTCGTTAGTGGTTTTACGCAACTCTCTACAACCATTACAACGGTTCCCACCCAGGATGCCGTTCGAGAAGACTGCACCGCGGACGGCATGATCCATCATCCGGTGCAGACGGATCAACTTCAGCATTTCGTCATCTCGCATCCAGACCCAAATATCGATCTCTGCGCAATACTCGCGATGCCGTTTATTGGGCATCTCCTCGAAAACCAGCCGCCCGAGTTGCGTCACATGTTTCTCGACGAAAATTGGCTGCCGTCAGCGGACGTTCGTTCGCTCTTGAGGCCTGTCGAGAAAATCGTTATGGTTGGCTACCCCAACGGACTTTGGGATCAGACTCATAACCTACCGATCGTCCGTGACGGGCTAACTGCCTCACATCCGTTGTTAAACTGGAACGGAGTCCAACAGTTCGTTGTCGATGCCGCATGCTTTCCCGGGTCGAGCGGGTCGCCGGTATTCCTTTTTGAAGATGGCATGTATCGAACTGCAGCCGGATACACGCCGGGGACACGCGTTGCGTTGCTGGGAATTCTTTTTGGCGGCCCTCTTCTTACTATGGAGGGGAGGCTAGAACAGAGACCTATCCCGACGGCGGCAAACGAGGTACCCGTGTTCAACGCAATGATGAATCTTGGTTTCGTGGTGCGCGCCGACGCAATTCTTGATCTAAAAGCACTTCTACCGCCTCCGCAATGAACGGCCTGCAAAGCCCTACAAGCCAGTTCGCTTTCCGAGCGTAACCGGTGTCATGCGGCTTGTGTCGATGGTGTCACTTTCGATTCCTCTCCGGCCATGCAGCGGGCGATGAAATTGGCCCACAGATCTAACGCCGCGCGGCGTTCCTCGTAGTACGTGTGTTGATCGTAGATTCCTTCAACACCTTGCAGCTTGTGATTCAGGCACATTTCAGAGATGTCGCGCGGTACGCCGAGCTTGCGCATATGACTTTTCATCGTGCTACGCAGGTCGTGCGGCGTGAAGCGGCGGATCTCCGGCTTGTGATTTTCGATCCAGAAGTCGATTGCTTCGCGGATCGCGTCTTTTGACACGTGAGCATCGCCATCGAACCGTTCAAATCGCGTACGCAGTCTTGCCGGAAGCACGAAACTGGATTGCCCCGCCAGATCGACGAGTTGCTTAAACCATTCGACGACGGAGGGCGCAAGAGGGATGTCCATCTCCGGGCCGGTTTTGCTTTTCGGAATGTGCCAGCGCGCTTCATCGATGAACACATGTTCGCGAAGAGCCGTAAACAGTTCGGATACACGCAGGCCGGTTGCGAGCAGGATGCAAACGGACAATCGGTTCTCGACGCTCATCGCGGCGTTGGTCAACACATGAATGTCATCGGCGGTTAGCATGAGTCGCTTGCGTATCTCCGGCCTTTCGCCGATGACTGCTTGCAGGTGGACGCCAGAACACGGATTTACTGCGACTATCCTTTTGCCGGCCGCGTGTTTAAAGATCGATTTTAGTACGCACCACAAGGTAAATGCTTCAACCCATCCGACCTTCACTCGCTCCAATTGCGTGACGATGTCCGGTCCCTCAACATCGCGGACGGACATTGCCCCCATGCCGGCGGCTATTCGAAGCAGATTGCGTTTATAGCTGCGTTGGGTGCTATCCGCGAAGCCAGGAAGTATCTTTTCCTCGTAGTCAGCAATCAGTTGCCGCACCGACCAATCCTTGATGGACTTTTGTTTTCGAATGATCGCTGCGGGGTTATGCCCCTGTTGCACTTCAACGCGCTTCGCGCTGGCGAGGTCGCGGGCCGCCTTCAAGGAAATGTCGGGGTAACGCCCGAGCGTTAGTTCATGGCGCCGTCCGCCGTGGCTGAATCGGAGAGTCCACGCTGCCACGCCGGCGACCGACAGCGTGAAGGTAAGTCCATCGCCGTCGGACTTGGCGACGGGCGTCCCCGCGCGGAGCCACCGGCGAAGTTGTATGTCTTCAAGGATCTTTGATTCTCTGCGCGCCATCAGTGCTCCTCGCTCTAGCTACCAATCTAGCTACCAATTTTACATGAGCTTGGGTGACCCCAGATGACCCCCGGTGAATTATCTTTTTCTTCAATCCCTTACCAGATAAGGATGTCGTGACTGTTGTTGACCTCGCATGACCCCGCGTGA
>Ga0073928_10008526_pt1 | contig 12839 bp, 11 predicted proteins | sample PaiPotPPA55metaG_FD_76969 | JGI IMG/M metagenome (GOLD analysis project Ga0073928, IMG submission 76969) | Iron sulfur acid spring bacterial and archeal communities from Banff, Canada, to study Microbial Dark Matter (Phase II) - Paint Pots PPA... ...
GAGGCTCGCCGGGGTCACCGACGAGGTGTAGATCGGCAGGCTCGGATAGCCGTGGATGATGCTGCGCAGCTGCTTGCCGAGCCCGGTCGCGCCGGCGCGGGTATATGGAATCTGGTAGAGCACGCCCCGGTGCGCGAAGGCCGGGCCAAGGCCGGCCGCCAGGACTCGAATGGTGCGGCCGACCTCGCCGGCTTCGACATCGCCCCTTATGTCCGCGTCAGCATCGGCGACGACCTCGCCAAATGCCGCGACGCGATCCGCCCCGGCCTCGCCCTTTACATCGGCGGCATGGGCGCGCGCAGCCGCAATTTCTACAACGATCTGGCAAAGCGGATCGGCTACGAGGCCGCCGCGGTCAAAATCCAGGACCTCTACCTCGACGGCAAGAAGACCGAGGCCGCCGCCGCGGTGCCCGACGCGCTGATCGACGAGATTTCGCTGGTCGGGCCGCCCGCCCGCATCCGCGACCGCCTGCAGGTCTGGCAGGCGCTCGCCAAGGAAGGCAGCATCGGCTCGCTGGTCCTGACCGGCGCCGACCCGGCCGCGATGCGCGTCATCGCCGAGACGGTGCTGTAAAGGTCGGACGCGGCGTTTTTTGTTTCGCAGCTCTTGAAAGCTTTCCGACGAGTTCCTATTTTGTTCACAATCAGTGAGACGAGCTGTTGCAAAAGTGTCGCTGCATTCCCGCTGCATTTTGCAGCGAACGTTGCAGAAGCGCCACAAGTCGACGCGGGGGTAATCGCGAAGGCGGGTTTCGTAGCTGCGGCGGAGGGCGGCAGGACAGCGGCGGGTCGGCCTGTTAATTTCGACCGACAACAGGCGATAACAGGCGGGCCCCCCGCGCGGATTGGAGTACCCGGATGCCCGATTACGGTTGGACCGGCGGCGCATTGCCGAATTTCGTCTCGCATCTCGAATGCGGGCTGACCGGCGAGCGCTATGAGGCCGGGCGGCTGCACGGGCTGTCGCGGGCGGGGCGGCCGCTGTTGGTGCGCTACGACCTCGACGGCGTCCGCCAGGCGCTGCCGCGCGAGGCGCTCGCCGCCCGGCCGCAGACCCTGTGGCGCTACCGCGAGCTGTTGCCGGTCACCCGGCCGGAAAACGTGCTGGCGCTCGGCGAGGTGGTGACCCCACTCGTCTCGCTGCCGCGCATTGCCTCCCGCCTGTCGAAGGGCGGCGAGCTGCTGGTCAAGGACGAGGGCCGGCTGCCGACCGGCTCGTTCAAGGCGCGCGGCCTGGCGCTGGCGGTGTCGATGGCCAAGGAGCTCGGCGTCACGACGATGGCGATGCCGTCGAACGGCAATGCCGGCGCCGCGATGGCCGCCTATTGCGCCCGCGCCGGCATCAAGGCCTATGTCTTCTGCCCTGACGACACGCCCGATGTGAACATCCGCGAGATCGCGCTGCAGGGCGCGAAGGTGTTCCTGGTCGACGGCCTGATCGACGATTGCGGCAAGCTCGTCGCCGAGGGCGAGAAGGAATTGGGCTGGTTCAACTGCTCGACCCTGCGCGAGCCCTACCGCATCGAGGGCAAGAAGACGATGGGGCTGGAACTGGCCGAGCAGCTCGGCTGGGACGTGCCCGACGTGATCTTCTACCCGACCGGCGGCGGCACCGGCATCATCGGCATGTGGAAGGCCTTTGCCGAGATGGAGGCGATCGGCTGGCTCGGCCGGAAGCGGCCGCGCATGGTCGTGGTCCAGGCCGCGGGCTGCGCCCCGATGGTCAAGGCCTGGCAGGAGGGCGCCGAGCACGCGCCGCGCTGGCCGGACGCGCACACCTTCGCCGCCGGCATAAGGGTGCCGCAGGCGGTCGGCGATTTCCTGATCCTGCGCGCGGTGCGCGACAGCGGCGGCTTCGCCGCCGCGGTCGACGACGACGCGATCATGCAAGGCTGGCGCGAGGTCGCGGCCGAGGAGGGGCTGCTGCTGTGCCCCGAGGGCGCGGCAACCTACGCGGCCTACAAGCAGGCGCTGGCCGACGGCCGGGTCGGGCCGGGCGAGCGCGCGGTCCTCTTCAACTGCGCCACCGGCCTCAAATACCCGATGCCGAAGGCCGGCACCCCGCTGAAGCTCGGCAGCAAGATCGATTGGCAGAAGGTGGCAGCGGGCTGAGCGAAAACAAAGAAAATGTGTCGTCCCGGCGGAAGCCGGGACCCACCCTTCCGCGCCCGAGACGGTTGACCGGTGGATCCCGGCTTCCGCCGGGATGACACCTCAGAGTGGAGCCCGGCCGCCTCCTTGTCCGCGAGCCTTGATCCCTCGGGGCCGCGCTTCCCCCCGGATCGGCTCCGGGGGCACAATGCGCGTGCCGTGCCGAACGACCGACCCCATACCGGCCGCCCGCTGCGCCGTGTCGAGGACGCCGAATTGCTGCGCGGCCGCGGCCGCTACGCCGACGATATGCCGGTGCGCCGCGACACGCTCTACGCCGCGATCGTGCGCTCGCCGCACGCCCATGCCGAGATCGCCGCGCTCGACCCCGCCGCCGCGCTCGCGGTGCCCGGGGTCGAATGCGTCATAACCGGCGCCGATGCGCGCCGCTGGACCCGACCCTTCGCCGTCGCGGCCAAGACCGCGATGGAACAATGGTGCCTGGCGGCCGACCGGGTGCGCTATGTCGGCGAGCCGGTCGCGGTCGTGCTGGCCGGCGACCGCCACGCCGCCGAGGACGGCGCCGAGCTGGTCGCGGTCGCGTACCGACCGCTTCCGCCGGTCGTCGATCCCGAAGCCGCGGCCGGTCCCGGGGCGCCGCTGCTCCATCGCGCGGTCGGCAGCAACATCGTCAGCGACCGCAGCTTCCGCTACGGCGGCCCCGAAGCGGCCTTCGCCGCGGCAGCCCACCGCGTGTCGGTGACGGTGCGCTACCCGCGCAACGCCGGCACCCCGATCGAGACCGCGGCGGTCGTCGCCGAATACCTGCCGGGCGAAGGCTCCTACGACGTCACCGCCAATTTCCAGGGTCCGTTCGCGATGCATCCGGTCATGGCGATGGCGCTCGGCGTGCCCGGCAACCGCCTTCGGCTGCGCACCCCACCGCATTCCGGCGGCAGCTTCGGCGCCAAGCACGCGGTCTTTCCGTACATCGTGCTGATGTGCCTGGCGGCGCGCAAATCGGGCCGGCCGGTCAAATGGGTCGAGACCCGGCTCGAACACCTCGTCGCCGCGACCTCGGCGACAAACCGGGTCACGACCCTGACCGCGGCCGTTGACGACAACGGGGTCGTCACCGCTCTCGATTGGAACCAGCTCGAAGATTGCGGCGCCTATCTGCGCGCACCGGAGCCGGCGACGCTCTACCGCATGCACGGCAATATGAGCGGCGCCTACCGGGTGCGGAACCTGGCGATCCGCAACCGCGCCGTCACCACGAACAAGACGCCGAGCGGCCTCGTCCGCGGCTTCGGCGGACCGCAGGTGTATTTCGCGCTCGAGCGGCTGATGCAGCGCATCGCGGTGATCACCGGCCTCGACCCTATCGAGGTGATCCGCCGCAACCTGGTGCCGCAGACACCGTATCGCTGCCCGGCCGGCGCGCTGCTCGATTCCGGCGACTACCCCGCCGCCGTCGAACTCGCCGCCGAGCGCGGCGGCCTCGCCGAATTACGCCGCCGCCGCGACACCGCACGCGCCGCCGGCCGGCTCTACGGTATCGGCTTTGCCGCGGTGGTCGAGCCGTCGATCTCGAACATGGGCTACATCACCACCGTGCTGAGCCCGGAGGAGCGGCAGCGGGCCGGCGCCAAGAGCGGCGCGCAGGCGGCGGCGACGGTCGCGCTCGACCCGCTCGGCGGCGTCTCGGTCACGCTCGATTCGACGCCGCAGGGCCAGGGCCACCGCACCGTCGCGGCGCAGGTGGTCGCCGACGTGTTCGGCCTCGATCCGGCCGCGATCCGGGCCGAGGCGGCGCTCGACACCGCCAAGGATTCCTGGTCGATCGCCGCCGGCAATTATTCGAGCCGCTTCGCCGGCGCCGCCGCCGGTGCCGCCCATCTCGCCGCAATGCGGCTGCGCGACAAGCTCGCGCCCATCGCCGCGGCGCAGCTGAACGCGCGTCCCGAGGATTTGCATTTCGCCGACGGCCGCGTCTTCGCCGCCGCGAACCCGGACAGTTCGCTGAGCTTCACCCGCGTCGCCGGCGCCAGCCACTGGTCGCCCGCGGCGCCTGAAGCAGACGCGTTGCAGGAGACGGTGTTCTGGAGCCCGGCGGCGCTGGAGGCACCGAACGAAGCCGACGAGATCAACAGCTCGGCCGCCTACGGCTTCGTGTTCGATTTCTGCGGCGTCGAGATCGACCGCGACACCGGCGCCGTTCGCATCGACAAATATGTCAGCCTGCACGACGCCGGCCGCATCCTGAACCCGGCGCTGTTCGACGGCCAGGTCCGCGGCGCGTTCGCGATGGCGGTCGGAGCGGCGCTGTACGAGCGCTTCATCTACGCCGAGGATGGCGGCATGCTGACCGGCAGCCTGATGGACTACCCGGTGCCGACCGCCGCGATGGTCCCCGATCTCGATGTGCTGCATCAGGAGACCCCATCGCCGGTGACGCCGCTCGGCGCCAAGGGCGTCGCCGAAGGCAATTCGATGAGCACGCCGGTCTGCATCGCCAACGCCGTTGCCGATGCGCTCGGTGTCGCCAACATCGAGCTGCCGCTGACCCCGGAGCGGGTCTGGCGCTTGATGAAGGATTGCGATGTTTGACCTCGGCCGCAGCTTCCTGGCCAGCGTCGAACGCAGCCCCGATGCGCTCGCGATCGTCGATGGCGGCCGCCGTCTCACCTATGCCGAGTGGCAGCGCGAGATCGGCCGCGTCGCCGGCGGGCTCGCCGCGCTCGGATTGAGGCACGGCGACCGGCTCGCGGTCGTGCTGCAGAACCGGCTCGACATGGCGAGCGTGCACTGGGCCTGCCAGCTCGCCGGCATCGTTGTCACGCCGCTGAACTGGCGCATCAAGCCCGATGAACTCGATTACTGCCTCGGCGATAGCGAGGCGCGCGCCATCGTCTTCGATCCGGTCGCGGCCGACGCGGTCGCCGGCGTGGGCAGCGCGCGCCACCTGCCGCGCATCGCGATCGGCGGCGCCCGGGGCGGCACCTGCCGCTTCGAGGAGCTCGCCGGTGGCGACATCGACCCGCGAGCCGCTCCCGAAGATTTGTCGCTCCTGCTCTACACCTCGGGCACGACCGGTCGGCCGAAAGGCGTGCCGCGCCGTCACCGCGCCGAGCGCGCTGCCGCGATCGCCCATGTCGCGCAGAACCGCTACGGCCGCGGCGAGCGCACGCTGGGCGTCATGCCGCTCTACCACACGATGGGGGTACGCTCGCTGCTGGCGATGGCGCTGATCGACGGCGCGTTCATCTGCCTGCCGCGCTTCGACGCCGGCGCGGCGCTCCGGCTGATCGCCCGGGAGCGGATCACCAACCTCTATCTCGTGCCGACCTTGTACCACGATCTGATCGGCCACCCGGATTTCACCGCGACCGACACCGCTTCCGTCACCAAGCTCGGTTTCGCCGGCGCCGCGATGCCGGACGGGTTGCTGCGCCGGGTCGACGCGGCGTTCCAGCCGGAACTGTTCGTCAACCATTACGGCTCGTCGGAAATCTATACCTTCACGATCGAGCCCGATGCCGCGGCGAAGCCCGGTTCGGCCGGCAAGGCCGGGCTCAATCAGCGCATCCGCGTCGTCCGGCTCGGCGCCGAGACTTCGGACGTTGTTGCCGCGCCCGGCGAGGAGGGCGAGATCGTCGCCGATATGGCCACCGACGAGGCATTCGATCGTTATTGGCGTCGCCCCGACGCCGATGCCAGGGCATTGCGGGGCGGCTGGTACTTTACCGGCGACACCGGCTATTTCGATCCGGCCGGCGACCTGTTCGTCACCGGCCGGGTCGACGACATGATCGTCATCGGCGGTGAGAACGTGTCGCCCGGCGAGATCGAAAGCGTGTTGTCACTGCATCCGGCGGTCGCCGAGATCGCCGTCGCCGGCCTGCCCGACGAGCGCTGGGGCCAGCGCGTCAGCGCCTTCGTTAAGCGCGGCGCCGACATCGACGCGGCGGCGCTCGACGCCTGGTGCCGGCAATCGAGCCTCGCCGACTACAAGCGGCCGCGCGATTATGTCTTTGTCGCCGAAATCCCGAAATCGCCGGTCGGCAAGATCCTGCGGCGCCTGCTCGTCGCCGGCGATTACCGGAGGGAATGAAATGACTGACCCCGCTCCGCTGTTGCCGGCGCTACCCGCGTTGTTCGACGGCTTCCGGCTCGAGATCGATCCGGCGCGCGAACGCGCCGACATCATCCTCGACCGGCCACCGCTCAACGTCGTGACCATGGCCGAGCGCGAGGAACTGCGCGCCGTGTTCGAAGCGCTCGATGCCGACTCTCGGGTGCGGGTGATTGTGGTGCGGGCGGCAGGCCAGCATTTCTCCAGCGGCGGCGAGATCGCCGGCTTTGTCGAGGCCTCGCCCGAGCATGTCTCGCGCCTCGCCTGGAACATCGCCGCGCCGGTGCGCTGCCGGAAACCGGTCATCGCCGCCAGCCGCGGCTACTGTTTCGGCGTCGGCTTCGAACTGGCGCTGGCTTGCGATTTCCGCCTCGTCTCGGACACCTGCCTCTACGCTCTGCCCGAGCAGCGCCTTGGCCAGATTCCCGGCTCGGGCGGCGCCGCGCGGCTGCAGAAGATGGTCGGCATCACCCGCACCAAGGACATCGTGATGCGCTCGCGCCGCATCCCCGGTGGCCAGGCCCATCAATGGGGCATCGCCACCGAGTGCGTCGCTGATGCCGATCTCGAACCGACGACCGATCGGCTGGTCGAGGAGTTGCGCGGATTTGCGCCCTTGGCGCAGCGCACCGCCAAAAAGCTCCTCAACGACCTCGAAGATGCGAGCCTTTCGCTCGGCATCGAGATCGAAGGCCAGTGCTACAGCCGGCTGCGCAGCACTGACGATTTTCGCGAGGGCGTCGCCGCCTTCAACGAGAAGCGCAAGCCGAATTTCCGCGGTTCTGATGCGACGTCATTAGCCGCGCCGGTCGACGATCGTGTGGAAGATGATCAGGAACACGACCGCGCCGATCACCGCGACGAACATGCTCCACAGGTTGAACCCGGTGACGCCAGTGCCGCCGGCGCCGGTGAAGAGGATGCCGCCGACAAAGGCCCCTACGATGCCGAGTACGACGTCAAGCAGGCAGCCGGAGCCCTGCCGGTAGAACAGCTTGCTGGCGCTCCAGCCGGAAATCAGGCCGAGAATGATCCAGCCAAGAATCGACATGCCGCAACCGCCGTATAGTTGAGACCGTGCAGATCAACCAGCCCAGCGAACGCGGTAGCCCGCCCCGCCCGCACGATCGATCCTACGCGAAGCGGGGCCAGTTCCCTAGCCGAATGGGCCGAATGGGCTTGCTAATAGGCGCGGCGGGCCGCCGCCATTCGGATCAGCAGGGCAACGCCGAGGCCGAGCAGGATCGGGGTCATAACCGCTTTCAACATGACAACCTCCTGACCTCGGAACAGGCGCGCCGCCGCGCCGGTTCCTTGCCGCGCCGCCCGATGTTGCTGCTACGATGCCCGGATCGCTCATCGCGGGACGGGTTCGCGCCAATGACCATGCCAGCTTATTTCGGCATCCGCATCGTCAGCGCCGACAAGGACACGCTGGTCGGCGAACTCGACGTCGACGACCGCCACGTCAACAACGGCGGACATGTGCATGGCGGCGCGATCGCGGCCTTTGCCGACGACCTCGGCGGCTCGCTGGCGGCGCTCAACGTGGCCAAGGGGTTTGGCACGACGACGATCGAGTCGAAAACCAACATCCTGCGTGCCTGCGGCCCGGGGCGGCTGACCGGCGTTTCAGTGCCGGTCCATGTCGGGCGGCGCACGATCGTCTTGCAGACATCGATCTACCGTACCGACGGCAAGCTCGCAGCGATGATGATCCAGACCCAGCTGGTCGTACCACGCGAGCCGAAACCGGCCGCCGAGGCATGAACGAGCCAGCGGGGCGGCAAAATCGCCCGGATCGCCGCTGTCGGATGATTGCCGGGCAGGCGTCGCGCCGGCCTTTGGTGCACCTTCCTTCTGCGCCACCGGCGCACTCGGCCCGTGTAGAGGTGCGTATCGGCGAAGGCTACACAGGCGGCACCAGCTCGAACGACGGTATTTTCGGGGACGAACGGGGAGGCAGGTGATGGCGTGCGACGGCTACCGCATCTTCGATTCCGACACCCATGTCGGCCCCGATGCCAGCATCCTGTCGCGCTATCTGAGCGCGGCGGAAAGGGACCGGCTCGCCGGTTGGGCGCAATACGAGTCGCGCGACCGCTACGGGCGGGTCACCTACACCAAGGGCCAGCGCCGCTATCGCCGCCGCCTCGGCGACGCCGAGCCCGATGCCGCCCCGGCCGGCTATATGGCCGGCTTCACCGGCGTCAGGCGCATCCGCGATCCGTCGCCGTTGGTCGATGCCGATCCGGCGGCGCGTATCGCCGACATGGATTTCGAAGGCGTCGATGTGAACCTGACGCTGCCGTCGGGCTGGTTCGGCACCTGGAGCGCCGGTGACGACATCGCGCTCGAAATGGCGATGTACCGCGCCTATCACCGCTGGATGGAGGATTATTGCGGCGCCTATCCGAACCGGCTCGGCGGCGTGATCCTTGCCGGCGCGCGCGACATCGAGGGCGGGCTCGGCGAAATCCGGCGCTGGGGCAAGTCGCGCTGGGCCTGGGGCATCATGGTGTATGCCCCGGTCGGCATGCCGCTCGACCATCCCTCCCTGGAACCGTTCTACGCCGAGGCCGCGGCTCTCGATCTGGCCGTCATCCTGCACACTTTCACGGTCATGCCGCCCTACGCCCCGGGCGGGCTCGACACTTGGGACAATCTGTGGCTGCAGCGCTCGGCGGCGCATCCGTGGTGCGGCATGCGCAACATGGCCGCGCTGATCGGCAGCGGCGTCATGGACCGCTATCCGAGCCTGCGGATCGGCACGCTCGAAGCCGGGCATGGCTGGCTGCCGTTCTGGATCGCCCGGCTCGACGAACATGCCGAGACAATCAAGGCCGCTTTGCCCGAAATGAAACATTGCCCGAGCGAGTACGTAATGGGAGGGCGCTATTTCCAGAGCATCGAGATTCCGGAGGGCGCACGGCTGACCAACGCGGTGGCCGATCTCGTCGGCGACGATGTTTTGATGTACGCCTCGGACTACCCGCACGGCGAAAGCCATTTCCCCGAATCCGCCGGGACCGTCACCGGTTGGGACATGCCGGAGGCGCGCAAGCGCAAATTGCTGTGGGACAACGCGGCGCGGCTCTACGCCCGGGCACCGCTCGACTGACGGAGACCGCCCCGGTGAAGCTGATATGCAACCTGGTTGCTGCGTTGTGCGGTATTGCCATCGGGCTTGCTGCGGAGGCCGCGCTCGCCCAGAAAAGCGGCGGCACCCTGCGGATGTATCACCGCGACAGCCCGGCGAGCATGTCGATACACGAGGAAGCGACCTGGTCGACGATCATGCCGATGAGCGGCGTCTTCAACAACCTGATCATCTACGACCAGCACACCAGGCAGAACAGCCTCGCGACGATCCGGCCGGAGCTGGCCGAAAGCTGGTCGTGGAGCGAAGACGGCAAGGACCTTACCTTCAAGTTGCGGCAAGGCGTCAAATGGCATGACGGCAAGCCGTTCACCGCCGCCGACGTCAAATGCACCTGGGATTTGCTGCTCGGCAAAGGTCCCCAAAAACTGCGGCTCAATCCGCGCGAGACCTGGTACCTGAACCTCGACTCGGTCAGCACCAATGGCGATGACGAAGCGACCTTCCACATGAAGCGGCCGCAGCCGGCCTTCGTCGCCCTGCTCGCTTCCAGCGACTCGCCGGTCTATCCCTGCCATGTCTCGGCCAGGGACATGCGCAGCCATCCGATCGGCACCGGCCCGTTCCGCTTTGTCGAGTACAACCCGAACCAGTCGCTAAAGGTCGAACGCAACCCGGATTATTGGAAGCCGGGCCTGCCCTACCTCGACGCGGTCGAATACACGATCATCCCGAACCGCTCGACCGCGGTGCTCGGCTTCATCGCCGGCAAATTCGATATGACCTTCCCGTACGAGATCACGGCCGCGCTGCTGAAGGACATCAAGAACCAGGCGCCGGACGCGGTCTGCGATACCGAGCCGCTCAATGTCGCGGTGACGCTCGCGATCGTGCGTAAACCGCCATTCGACAATCCGCAACTGCGGCGCGCCCTGGCGCTGGCGCTCGACAAGCAATCCTTCATCGACATCCTCGGCGACGGACGCGACGATCTCGGCGGCATCATGCTGCCGCCGCCCGAAGGCATCTGGGGCATCCCGATCGAGCAGCTGCGGCCGTTTCCCGGCTATGGTGCGGATGTCGAGAAAAGCCGGGGCGAGGCCCGCGACATCATGAAATCGCTCGGCTACGGCCCGGACAACCCGCTCAAGGTCAAGCTGTCGGCGCGCAACCTGTCCGGCTACCGCGATCCGGCGACGATCCTGATCGACCAGCTGAAATCGATCTGGATCGACGCCGAGATGGCGGTGATCGAGACCGCCAACTGGATCCCGAAATTGATTCGCAAGGATTACACGCTGGCGATCAGCCTGTCGGGCAGTGCGGTCGACGATCCGGACCAGATTTTCTACGAGAGCTATGTCTGCAAGTCACCGCGCAACTACACCGGCTATTGCGACCACGACATGGAGGCGCTGGTCGACAAGCAGTCGATGGAAACCGACCCGGCGCGCCGCAAACAGATCGTGTGGGAGATCGAGAAGAAGATGGCCGCCGACGTGGTCCGTCCGATCATCTACCACGGCCGGGCATCGACCTGCTGGCATCCTTACGTCAAGAATATCACCCAGATGTCGAACAGCGCCTATAACAGCTGGCGCCTGGAAGACGCCTGGCTCGACCGCTAGCGTGGCGGAGCATTACAGATTGATGCGGCCGGCAGGCCCGCGACACAAGGAGAGCGACGATGAACGAGATGGGCGCGCTGCCGCTGCACATGTTGGAGATCCGGGAGCTGGCGCCGGAGGCGTTTGCGCCCTACGGCCAGATCGTGGCGCCGCTGCGGACCGGCGGTCAGGGGGCGGAGACCGGCCACGACCCGGAAACGTCACCGAGCGAGGCGCAGCTCGTCCTCGGTAACGGCGAGCCGCGGCTGTGGATCATGCACCTGCCGTATGTCGGGCTCGGCTTTACCCGGATCGCGCGGCACCGGCGTGTCACCCAGTGCCTCGGCGCGCTCGGCGGCAAGGAATGGCTGATCGGGGTGGCGCCGCCGGGCGACCTCGCGGACGAGGCCTGTCCGCGGGTCGAGGACATCCTCGCCTGTCGGATTCCCGGCGACCGGGTGATCAAATTGCACGTCGCGACCTGGCATGCCGGGCCACATTTCGTCCACGACGAATGCCTGTTCTTCAACCTCGAAAACCGCGACACCAACCGGCGCGATTTCCATGCCGCCGAACTGCCCGTCGAGTGCCGCTACCGGCTCTGATCCGTGCGCGGCCGCCGGCCGACGTCGTCAGGCCGGCTCGCGCAATCCGAGGCGCGCCAGCCGCGGCAAGACCTCGGCGCAGAAATACGGCAGCTCATCGAGGTAGTTGACGAACGACACTGCGATGCCTGTTAACCCCGCCTCCGCAAGCCGCGCGAATTCCAGGGCCACGGTTTCGGGGTCGCCGACCAGCGGCAGCCCGCCCATGCCGTTCGCCTGGTGGTTGCGGATGCGCTGGAACCCCTCCGGCGCATAGTTTTCGGCGGTGACGTTCTTCATCGCCAGGATGTTGTCGACGGCACGCCAATCGGCATTGCCGACAATGCAGTGGCGGTAATACGCCTCCGCCTCGCTCGCGGTCGGGCGGCAGGTGACGACCCCGACCGTATAGACGTCGATTTCGCGGCCGCCCTGCCGCGCCAGCCCCTTCACCGCTCTGACGTGCTGTGCGGTCTCCTCGAACGAGATGCCGCGCGAGACGGTCGAGAACAGCGCGTCGCAGTTGCGGGTCGCGAAGGCTTGGCCGGTCGGCGACGCGCCAGCGTTCATGATCAGCGGGCGGCTGCCGCCGAACGGCTTCGGCTTGGCGCGAACTCCTTTCAGATTGAAGTACCGCCCCTCGAAGCCGAAATCCTCGCGCGGCGACCACGCCGTCTTGATGATGTCGAGCCACTCCTGGGCATCGTCGTAGCGGGCCTCGTGGTCGCGCAGGGTGGCGCCAAACATCTCAAATTCGCCCTCGTTCCAGCCGCACACCGCGTTCAGGCCGAAGCGGGCTTCGCCGATATGGTCGGTGGTGACGAATTCCTTGGCGGGGATCAGCGGTGCTTGCACCGTGCCGAACACGGTCAGCCGCCGGGTGCAGGCCAACAGGCCGCAGGCCCAGGTCACGGTCTCGAAGGTGGCCCCCTGTATAATCGGTGTCGCCGCCATAGCCCCTCCATCGGCCGATCGGCAGCATAAAACTCGATGCCGGCGTCGTCAGCCATCCGGGCGAGCCGTAGGCAATCGGGCCAGCTGCCCGACCAGCGCTCCGGCACCAGCGTGACCGCCCGGCCGGAGGAGCAGTTGGCGCCGAACAGGCCGAGTTTGAGCCGGTTTCGGCTGTGCATCGCGGCGCGCTCACCCTGTCCGATCTTTCCGCCCATGGTTCCTCACGCCCGAAGCCACCCCGTCGCCAGCCTGCCGGCCGCCGATCTGCTCTGCAACGATGATCCTCGGTTCAGTCGCTCCGGTCGCCCCGTTCACATTGTCCTGAACGAGCGCGGTCCCGAACGACCGGGCCGCTGTGCGATTCGA
>Ga0073928_10008528_pt1 | contig 12838 bp, 8 predicted proteins | sample PaiPotPPA55metaG_FD_76969 | JGI IMG/M metagenome (GOLD analysis project Ga0073928, IMG submission 76969) | Iron sulfur acid spring bacterial and archeal communities from Banff, Canada, to study Microbial Dark Matter (Phase II) - Paint Pots PPA... ...
CGTTAGGTCGTTAGGATCCGCATAAACATTGGTCCAAATGCACTTTCAAACCGTTAACCCCCTTATTTTATCGTTAAAGATCGAGCTTTCGGCGGAAAAATATGCGAATTCCTTAGCAATTTCACTATGTCAATCAACAACAAACCGTTAGGAAACCGTTAGGGAGCGTTAGCAGACCGTCAGCAGTCGTCAGCTAGAACCGGCAAAGTTGCCCAAGGACGGTTCCGACGTTCTGGAGGATTGGACGGATGCTAACCGTTCGAGGATTTGACGCGAGACACATTTTGCGGTCGAAGCGACGGAGGAAACCGAGCTGGACTTCGACCGCCGGGAGGCTCTGCAGTTCGCTGGCGGCTATTGCAGGCAGGATCGCCGCAAAATCACCCTTGCTGACAGCCCGGGCAGCAAGTGGAAAGGACGAGCACTCTATTCGAATGTTCACTCTCACCTTATGCTTTGCGGCGATTTCCGCAAGGGCACTGCGAAAGCTGCCTTCTCCTTCGAGCGTGGCGAGTGGCAAATCGTCCAGTATTTTCGGATCGCTCATTTTCCCGGTCGAGGAAGCGAGGCCTCGCGGAACGAATAAAGAATAGCCCATGATGCCGAGCGGTGTTGCTTGAAGCGGCCGGGCAATGGCGTCGGCCCTGACGATGGAAAAATCGATCATACCATCGGCAAGTCGCTTTACGGCGTCGCCCGTCGTTAGATTCAGGAACTTGAAACGGACGCTCGGCACACGCTTGCGGATTTCGGCCAGACGCGGAAGCAGCAACCACTGAATGACACTGTCGCCGGTGCCGATGGCGGCCTCGACGGGCTGGCCTTGGCAGGCGGCCTTGAAATCCGAAAGCGCGGCAAAGTTTTCTCGAACGATGGCATGGAGGTTCTCGCCCGCCCGTGTGAGCGAAATGCCGCGGCCTCTGCGGCGGATCAGTTCCGCGCCAAAGAATTCTTCGAGTTCCCTGATTTGTCGGCTATAAAGACTCTGTTTGGCAGGGTCGCCTTTGGCGGCTTTGGTGACCCCGCCGGCTTCGGCGACCAGGCGGAAGCTCTGGAGACGGTCAAACGAAAGACCGCTGAGTTGGAGCAGTTCGGAAACCATGACTCAATAGTTATGAACTTTGTGAAATTAAGCCTAGAACGAAATTGATTAGCAGGCAATAGTTGCCGGAATCAGAGAATGAAGCAGTGACGAGCAAATACGATAGTGAAGCGGATGCGCGAATCCTGATTGATGCGCTTCTGCGGCAGGCTGGTTGGGATCCGGCGGACAAGACGCAGGTTCGCACGGAAGTGTCGATTTCCGGAGATATGGAGCTGCACGACGCTCCAATGCCGGCAGAAGTAGCCGAACTGGCCGAACCTCGCCGCACGGATTACGTCTTGTTGTCAGCGAGCGGCCGCCCGCTCGCGGTAGTGGAAGCTAAACGAGCGAAAATCGATCCTTACACTGCCAAGCAGCAAACGCTGCCGCTCGCCAGAAGAATCGGCGCCCCGTTCATTTTTCTTTCGAATGGCGAACTGACGTATTTCTGGGATTATACCAATGACGATGCGCGCATCGTGACCGGATTTTTCTCCCGGCGCGACCTGGAACGGTTGCTTTGGTTGCGGCAATCGGCCAAGCCTCTGGCCACCATCGTTATCCCGGATGATTACCTTCGCGTGGGTGAACCGCGCATTGTCCGTCCGTATCAAAAGGATGTTTTGCGCGCCCTGGATCAGGCGGTGGAGTTGGGCAAACGCCGGTTCCTCATCGAACTGCCGACGGGCACTGGAAAGACAGACATCGTTTGCCTGCACGCAAAAAGAATGTTCCAAGCCAGCCGGGCGGAGCGCGTGCTCTTCCTGGTGGATCGCGAACAATTGGCGGCGCAAGCCATTTCCGCCCTGCAGGACCTCTGTCCCGAATACAGCAGTTATTGGCTAAGGCCGGGCATGGCCCTGCAACACAAACAAATCACCGTCTGCCTTTTGCAAACGATGATTGGCCGCTACACCGAATTGACCAGCGGTTACTTCGACGTTGTGATTGCCGATGAATGTCACCGCTCCATCTACGGCGCGTGGCAGGCGGCCCTTACGTATTTCGACGCGTTTCACATTGGCCTCACCGCAACCCCGGCGGCTTACATCGAGCGCAACACCTACCAGTTTTACCAGTGCAAGACCGGGCAGCCCGATTTTTCGTTGTCTATCGCCACTGCCATCAAGGACGCGCATCTCGCTCCGTACCGTTTCGCCAAACGCATTACGCACTTGATTGCGGAAGGCGCGAAAGTGGGCGAGGAAAATTACGACCCCGCCGAGTTCGAAAGGGTTTGGACGAACGAGGACACGAACCGGAAGATGATGCAGGAATTCGACCGGCTGGCATGGGAGAATTTCAAGGAACTCGCGCCGAAGCAAAAGGATGGGCCGGGCAAGACCATCGTGTTCGCGCTTACGAAACATCATGCGGCGCGGCTTTGCTACTATCTCAATCAGCTTCACCCGGAGCATGACGGGCGATACGCCGAAGTGATTACCTCCGATGTGCCGGATGCCGAGGGGGCCATTCGCCGCTTCAAGAAGGAAACCTACCCCATGGTCGCGGTGAGCGTGGACATGCTGTCCACCGGCTTTGACTGCCGCGAAGTCCTGCACCTCGTCCTGTGCCGGAAAATATTCAGCCCGATTCTTTATCAACAAATTCGCGGACGCGGCACGCGGACGGCGCCGCACATCGGCAAGAAACGTTTCGTCATTTACGACTTTTTCCGCAACCACGAGTATTTCAACGACAGCGAGACGGATATTTTCGAAGGCCCTGGGACCGCCGGCGGCGGGGGGTCGGCAAAGCCCCGTCCGCCCGGCACGCGCGCCGAACTGGTGGAGCTTGGCATCCAAGATGACTGGCTCGACGCGCTGGCATACGTCGAGGTCGGGCCGAATGGCGAGCGGGTGGACAAGAAGTCCTATATCAGCAACTGGGAGGAAGCCATTCGCGGCGCGGTCGAAGATGACCCAATCATCCGCAAGATCAAAGATAGCGAGCCGTTGACCGAGCAAGAAGAGCATCGTCTGGCGGAACAACTCAACCGCCCGGAGAATTATTTCAACGAAGAAAATTTGCGGCTGGCCTACCGCCGCGCGGCAGGAAACATCATCCAATTCATCAGGCACGCGCTCGGACTGGAAAAGCTCAAGACCAAGGAGGAGGAAATCACGGAAAATTTCCAAGCCTGGCTGGTTTCGAGAAACCTCACGCCCGAACAGGCGCAGTATCTGACACTGCTGAAGAATCGCGGCGTGGCGACCGGCGAAGTGAGGATCGAAGATTTGTTCGAGCCGCCGCTCTCCATCCTCAATGCCGCGGATGTCGGCGTGGAATTGTTCGGCGAACAGGGCTTGCAGGACATCGTCATGGACTTGAACGAAGCGCTTTTCGCGGCATAAACCGGCATGAACCAGGACATTCGCAGCAGACTGGACCGCATTTGCAACATTCTTTGGGCGGGCGGCCTGGCCGTGCCGACGATTTTCGTCGAGCAAATCTCCTACCTGATTTATCTGAAGCTTCTGGACGAGCGCGAAGCCGAACTGGAATTGAAGTCCCGTTTGGTGAAAGGGAAAAATGGCAACGGCAATTTCCTTTTCCCCGACCAGGCGTCCCGCTACCGCTGGAGCAACTGGCGGTTCAAAAGCGGCAAGGAACTCCGCGATTTTTTGCGGGACGATGTTTTTCCCTACATGGCGTCGCTGCTCAAGGAAGAGCCGCAAGTCGCCATTTACTTCCAGGACGCGAGGATGGAAATCGACGACCCGCATGTCTTGAAGGAGGTCATCGACGGGCTGGACGGCTTCAGCTTTGCCAAGCTCGGCCCGGACGTGAAGGGCGACATTTTCGAGTACCTGCTGCAGTACCTCTCCAGGCAGCCGCAGTCCGACATGGGCCAGTTCCGCACGCCCCGCCAGATTCGCGTCGCGATGGTGGAAATGCTCGACCCCGATTTTGGCGATTCGGTCTATGATCCCGCGTGCGGCACGGCGGGCTTCCTAATCGATGCGCTGGAGCTCATCCTCGCCAAGTATTCATCCGAGCCGCGCGAAGTGCCCATCTACGGCGAAGAATGGCTGGATGACCGCGGCTGGACGTTGGCGCAGGCCAAAAAGGAAATTCCGAATCTCCAAACCTACCGCAAAGGCCCGGGCGAACGGATTCCCGATTGGGAACTGTTGGAACGCTCGATCTACGGCATCGAGGTGTCGCGGCAGATGATGCGCATTTCGATGATGAACCTCGTGCTGCACGGCATCCGCAACGCCCACGTGAAACGGGCGAACGCCCTCTCGGAACTTGGCGGCTTGAGCGACGACGACCTAAACCGCAAATACAAAGTCGTGCTGTCAAACCCGCCCTTTGCGGGCATGTTGCCGACCGATTCCATCCGCAAGGATTTGCCGACGCAATCCAAGAAAAGCGAATTGCTTTTCCTTGGTCTGGCAATGGACGCACTTGCCCCCGGTGGCCGTTGCGCCATCATCGTGCCGGAAGGCGCCCTCTTTGGCTCGACGAGCGCGCACATCGAATTGCGGCGGAAGCTGGTGGAGGATTACGAATTGCTCGCGGTGATTTCCCTGCCTGCGGGTGTGTTCAAACCTTACGCCGGCGTGAAAACCGCAATCCTGATTTTCCGTAAGCCGTCGGAGAAACCGGCCTCCGAAATCAAAAATCAACCCCGAAAGCTTTCGGGGCAAGAATCAAAAATCAAAAATAATAGGCGCGTCTGGTTTTGCGAAATCAAGAACGACGGCTACGACCCGGACAAGATCACTGGTGGCGGGCGGCCGGAGACCCCGGAGAGAAACGAATTGCCGGAAATGTTGCGCCAATGGAATACCTACAAGGATTCCGGGTTCAAGACGCCACCCGGCACGGAAGCGGGCGCACTGCTGCCGCCTGGCACGGGAGAGGCGAAATTCTGGTGGGCCAAGCTCGGCACCATCGCGGAAAATGGATACAACCTTACCGCGGGACGCTATAAGCCGCAAGTGGGCGAGAAGCCGCCAGAGGAGGATGCGACAGAACTCATCGGTAAGACGCTCAAGTTGGAGCGAGACATCGCGAATGGTTTGGAGAAACTTTTGAAGGAACTGGAAGTAGTGAAATGAAGTCGGCTATGGAAATGGTAGCGTTTGAGCAGGCATTGGCGGATCAGACTGCCGGGCAGATGAAGATTCAACGCAATGAATACCTTTCGGCAGGCGCACTCCCCGTGATTGATCAGGGACAGAAGCCCATCGCCGGTTACACAAACAATCTTGGCGCTGCGTATCAGGGTCCCCTGCCGGTGATTCTTTTTGGAGACCATACTCTCGCATTCAAATACGTTGATGTTCCGTTTGCTCTGGGTGCCGACGGGGTCCGTGTGTTGGCCGCAAAACCTCCCTTCTTGAGCAAGTTCCTTTTTTATTACCTAACATCCGCGCGAATGCAGAGCCGTGGATATAGCCGACATTTCAAATACCTGCGTGAAATGAAATTTCCGCATTTCGCGGAACGGGAGCAGCGGAGGATCGTGGATTTGTTGGAGCAAGCGGATGGGCTACGGCGCCAACGCGCCGACGCGGGTCAATTAGCCGATCGCATCCTGCCCGCCCTTTTCCACACTTTGTTCGGCGACCCCGCCACAAATCTAAAAGGCTGGCCGCAACTGCCCCTTGGTGAAGTCACAGCTATCACCGCTCTGATGGTGGACCCGCAAGAACCTGATTATCTCGACCTCCCGCATGTTGGTCCAGATCGAATTGAAACCGGCACGGGACGGCTACTTCCCTGTCAGACGGCGAGAGATGAAAGGCTTATCAGTGGCAAATATCTGTTTGATGAGCATCATGTATTGTACAGCAAGATCCGACCATACTTGAGGAAGGTAGCACTGCCTGATTTTTCAGGGCTGTGCAGTGCAGATATGTATCCTGTGACCCCGCTAGAGAACATGATGACGCGGGAATTTCTCTGGGCACTTCTTTTATCCCCCACCTTTACTAACTACACCTCAGAGCATAGCGGACGTGCGAACATGCCAAAACTCAACCGGGAGCAATTTGCAGCATACAAAAGCTTTGTGCCGCCAATCGAGTTGCAGCGCAAATTTAGCGGCCAAGTAGCCCAATTGCGCCAATTTGACAGCAAGCGGGAGATGGCTCATCGGATTATTGAGAGCCTATTCGGCTTGTTACTTCACCGCGCGTTCACCGGCGAGTTGACAGCGAAGTGGCGCGAGGCGCATTCAAAGGAATTGCTCGCCGAAATGGAACAGCAGGCACGGTTGCTCGGCGCCACGAACCAAAAAAATTAACCCATCACCGTCATGCCAGTTCGCATCTACGACATCGCAAAAAAATTGGATCTTGAGAGCAGCGAAGTGCTCGCCAAAGCCGGGGAGTTGGGCATCGCCGCCGCCAGAGTTGCATCCAGTTCATTGGATCTAATGACCGCTCAGCGCTTGGAGAAAACAATCATAATGATGTTGGCGGAACGCCGTGGCCGAGGGCTGTGTGGCTTTCAGTTGAGCAATTTCAAAGCATTTGCGGATTCGCAATCGGTGCCGATTCGCCCGCTCACTTTGATTTTCGGCGCAAACAGCTCGGGCAAGTCGTCGATCATCCATGGTCTGCTGCTGGCGCATGAGGCCGTGAAGACCGGGCGGACCAATCTCGTGCGGACTGAACTTGGCGGGGAATCTTTGGACTTGGGCGGGTTCGGCCAATACGTCCACCGCCGAGAGGTCAGCCGCCGCGTGGTATTGGCAACTGAAATGAGGGCGGATGTGCTGCGTGGCAACGCCGGCCGCCTGCTGAAACGAGGCAAAACCGTGAAGATCATTCTGACGCTGGGAATGCCGCTGGATGATGTGGGAAAGCCAAGAGCAGGAGAGACTTCGCGGCTGATTGCCTACGACGTGGAGGCAGGAGGCCAGAGTGTGCTGCGCATGAGTCAGCGGCCTGATAAAACGATGCAACTCGACCGGCTGGATACCGAAACGATTCAGCCCTTGATCGAGGCCATCGTGTTGCAAAAAACCACGGCGGCGACGCTGGAATCGAGCAGCGAACGGGAAAAAATTGCGAGCACGGTGCAAACGCTTATCCCCATGCTACGATTTACCTGCCATCGCCTGTTGCCGAGCCAGCTTATCGGCGAGGAGTTTGCGACTGGCCGCGAGCCGCAAATGGTCGCCATAGGCAGGGCCAATCGGGAAGAGGAATTGGTGAATGCCGCGCGGTTGTTCATCCCCCGCGCCATTGCTGATTTGATTCGGAATGTGAATACGGCGTTGGAAACCCAATTGAATCGCCTTGCTTATTTGGGACCGCTGCGTTCGTTTCCCTCGCGGCATCTGGCCTTTGCGGAGGACACCGATCCGAATTGGTTCGCGGGCGGCGGTTATGCGTGGGATGTGGTGCGGAGGGATTCCAAAGTGAGGGCAGCGGTGAACAGTTGGCTGGGTTCTCCCGAGCGCCTTAAAACCGCCTACGAACTTTCCCTCGAACGATTATTCACGGCAACTGACTCGCAGATCGCTTTGGAGCGGGGTTTGGGTTCAATCGCAGCAGACATGGAGCAAAAAATGAGAGAGGCCAGCGACGAAAACCGCGCCTTTCCATTTGACAGTCTGTGGGATGAAACAGAATACACGCGCCGTCTGATGGACGAGATGCGCGAACGAACGGAGCAGAACCCGGTGGACGAATTGGTCTTGATTGATCGGCGGACGAACACGTCGGTCACACACCGGGACGTCGGCATTGGGGTCAGCCAGGTGTTACCCGTGCTGGTTCACTCCTACGCTGATGAGGGAAAGATTGTGGCGATCGAACAGCCGGAAATTCACCTGCACCCGGCGCTGCAAGCGGAACTGGGCGACGTGTTCATCGAATCGGCGCTGGGCGAGCGGAAGAACACTTTTCTGCTGGAAACGCACAGCGAGCATTTGATATTGCGAATCATGCGCCGCATCCGCGAGACGCATTCGAAGACGTTGCCGGAGGGAGCCACTCCGGTAACCAGCAAAGACGTTTCGATCCTGTTCGTCGAGCCGGACGGTGCGCGGAGCATCATTCGCGAAATGCCCTTGAATGACCGAGGTGAACTGGTCAAGGCGTGGCCGGGCGGATTTTTCGAGGAAGGGTACCGGGAACTGTTTTCCTGAAATGCTTTCGCGCTTCGCCATCACCCCAGGAGCCCTCGCCGAAGGACACTGCTCCAGCGTGGCCGCCCTGGAATTGGGTATCGGCTGTCTGAACGACCTTTGCCGGGCCGAGGGACTCTTCACCGATCTTCGTGACGGCGACTGGAGTCGGACGATAGACTCAATAGGCCCGCTAGCCAAGCGTTTCCTGACCTTCGCTCAAAAGGAACGGCGTCTGGTTCGCGCTCCGCGGCAGCTTCCCGCCGGCCCTGACAGCGATGTAGAATGGCTGTGGGAAGCACAGGCACTGCACGGGACGTCCCCTTGCCGCGCGCTGATTACGCACCAGGGCCTTGCGGCGGAGTATGCAGAGGATCCAGTCGTTACCTCAATTGAGCGGCTCAACCTGGCGGATTGGTGGGCGGCACGTTCGCCCGCGAAAAGTGTTGCGCGCACCGCCGCTGCTTATCGTGACGCATTGGACCTCGTTCTGCGACACGCCAATTCGCTGATGTTCATTGACCCATACATTGACCCTCTGGATGAGAACTACCGGGAATTCCCGCAAATCCTCATGGCAGCCGGGAACCACGGACGCCGCCCACTAATCGAAATACACCGTAAGAGCTCCCGCACCGTTCAGGGGCGAACCGAAGGCGTCAGCCCTTCGCAATGGATGGCTGATTTCAAACCGTGGAGCGAACGACTCACCCATGCCGGAATCAAGGCAACTGTTTTCCTTTGGGAAACGTTCCACGACCGTTATCTCATCTCTGATCTCGTCGGCATCCTCGTGCCATACGGATTCGCCATTGGCAACCGCCCGGCCGAAACGACATGGTCTCGTCTCGGCACGGTGGAACGCGACAAACAGCAGAAGGAGTTCTACCCCGACCCTCGTCGTGTGGTCAATTACTTCGACATTGGGGCACAATCATAGCAAACAAGGCACCCATATGATCACGTCTGTCCAGCTTGGCAATTTGAAGGCATTTGGAGCCAAGCAGAAGGCCTCAATAAAGTCTCTGACATGTTTCTTCGAGCCGAACAATGCTGGCAAATCGAGCATTATTCATGGGCTTCTTCTTTCAGCGGTCTGTCAAAACCAGCCCCTTTGAGGGACCCGTTGCTTCGGGTGCGACCATGACCTCGATTGAACGCCGCTACCGCGTTGCCGGCATCCACTGGCGGGCGATCTGGGTGGTGGCGACGCGCGCCTGCAAAATGTGCAGCAGGTTGCACATGCCCGATTCGGTGCGCGAGAGGAACACAAATTCCGGGGAAAGGAACTTATTCTTGACCAACACCTTCGCCAGCCGGGCGAGGCCGTCCATGAATTTCGCATCGGCCAGATCGAGCGGCTTCGGCGCCTTGTCCAGGGGATGAAACTCGTCGTAGAAACGCCGAATTTCGTTCATGCACCGCCGCGCGCGCGGCTCCGCGGGCGATACTTTAGGGCCGAAGATGACGCGAATGATTTCGGCATACAGGCCGGGATCATGGACCCATTCCCGAGACCAGAACTGCGCGTAACAGCGGACGACCTCCGGTTTCAGGTGTTTGACGCAGCCAAAATCGACCAGGCCGATGGCGCCGTCGTCATTGAGCAGGTAATTCCCCGGATGCGGATCGGCATGGAGAGCCTGGACGCGAAAGAGCTGGAAGAAAAACAGGCGCGTCAACCGTTCGCCCAGTTTGTCGCGCAGGTTCTGGGAGGGACGTGTTTCGAGAAAATCCTGCAAACGCAACCCGGGCACATGCGACATCGTCAGCACGCGGTCCGAACTGAATTCGCGAAGCACTTTCGGGACGCGCACGAAGTCGAGCGGCGCGAGCGCCTTTGCGAAGAACTCGACGTTCGCCGCCTCTTTCGCGTAGTCCGTTTCTTCCAGAATGCCGCGCTCGACTTCACGGATGACCGATTCATCCAGATGCCCGGAAAGCCGGGCGGCAAAACCGGCGGTGCGCAGCGTCTGAAAATCGCTCTCGATGGCCTGCCGCATCGCCGGGTATTGAATTTTCACGGCGACTTTCTCTCCGGCCCTGGTGACCGCGTGATGCACCTGGCCGAGGGAAGCCGCGGCAAAAGGTTCCTCGTCGAAACTGCGAAACACCTCCTCGGGCAGCCTGCCCAGGGAAGTCTTGAATCGGGCGCGCGCCAGTGTCGGGTGCATCGGCGGGGCCTGCATTTGCAGGGCGGCCAGCTCGCGAATGGCCGCCTCCGGCAAAATGCGCGTCTGCAAGCTGAGGAACTGGCCCAGCTTCATGACCGCGCCTTTGAGCGAACCCAACTCCTGCCGTACCCGCTGCGAGGAAGCTTGCTGAAAGCGGTGTTGCCGTTGCTCGTTTTCGCCCAGCAGAAGATTCTGCGCCTGGTAACCCAGGTAGCTGCCGGTCAGGGTCAAACCGAGTTTGCCGAGGCGAAAACCGCGGCTCAATGCGCCGGCGCGGGAGGGCTTGTTTACCATTCCCAGCCTCCTCGCTTCAGGATGGCGACGGCGACTTTCGAACAGCGATCCAGCAGCGCCAAAGTCTGTTCCTTGTCGGCCGATCGGTCTTGCAGCCAGTAAGTGATGACGGCGAGTTGAAACAACCCGAAGGCATACGCGCCAAAATCCCCCAGCCTGGGGATCTCATCGTCCGCCGCCGCCTCATCCAGCAAGCCGCGCAGAAAGCGCAGGTAGCGCAGGTTCTGCTCCTGAGCTTGCAAACTGAGCGGGCTGAGCTTGGAGGTTGGCCGCAACGCGCGCAAATACACTGCGCCGATGAAGTCCTCATAAGGGCCGAGCCGTTCGAGCAAGTGATGGATGATGGCGAAGAGCTTTTCGGGCAGCGGAGCGGCTTCGACACGCCGGTTCCCGTGATACCACTCGATGATCCCGGCGAGTTCCTGCTCGAAAAAATACAGCGCCAGGTCTTCCTTGGTCTCGAAGTAATTGAAGAGCGTTCCTTCGGCGATTCCGGCCTTGCGCGAGATGGCGCTGGTGGTGGTCTGGTAAAACCCATTTTGGGCGAACAATTCGAGCGCCGCGTGAAGGATGGCTCGTTTGGTCTTCTCCTTGTTCTCCGCCCGCTTGCCGCGCTTGGGCGGCCGGGTCGAGGCCCGGGCGCGTTTGGCTTTCATAAATTAATGAGTGAACTCATATTTCATTTCACTCTGCGCGCCTGAGGCAGCGCTGTCAACCGAAAAATGAGTGGACTCAAGTTTTGTCGTCCGCTTTCTTGCTTGCGCATTTTGATTCTGTTGCTAAGATAGCGCCCATGAAATCCCTCACTCAGCCGCGTAATCTCATGTACATATTAGGGAAAGCCGCAGGCCCAAACCTGGCTTCGACAGGGTTGCGCTCGCTTTGCGTCGTCTTGATTGGCTTGGTGGCGGCCGCATCGCGCGCGCTGGCCGAAGGCTCGATGACTCCGCCCGCCGGCGTGACGTGGACCGGGGAGAGGGGCATTACCGAGACGATGGAGCAGATCGCCGCGCTTGATCGGAGCCTGCACGATCACGCCCCGCATTCGAAACCGGCGATGGTCCCGAAGCCATTGGCCGCGGCGCATTACATGTCGGGCCAAGGCTCGGGCTCGGAGGATAAGCATGAGTTGATTATTTCGCTGAACGCGCAAACAGTAAGTTCCATCAATTTTACGGCCGCGACGACGCCGGACTGCTCAGGGTTTCCACCCGACACGATGGGCGGGGCCGGGCCGAGTCAGTTTATCATCGCGCTCAATGGCCGGATTCGATCCTTCAACAAGATCACTGGAGTCATCGATAATGCCATCAACGTCAAAACGGACACCTTTTTCAGTTCCGTCATGACGCCGCCGCTCTTGAGCAATTTCAGTTCCGACCCGCGCATCCGATACGATCGGCTTTCCGGTCGCTGGTTCGTCAGCATGATCGACGTGCCCGGCGGCAATACCACCCAACCCAATCGAGTCATGCTGGCCGTGAGCAGTTCGGGAATCATCAACAGCAACACGACCTGGACGCTCTTTCAATTTCGCAACGACCTGGTCGGCCCGACCAACAACGTGGATGCCGGGCAATTCGCCGATTACCCGACTCTGGCGATCGATGCCAATGCCCTGTACCTCGGCGTCAACATGTTCTCGACCTCGGGCGCCGGCTACCTGAATACCACGCTTTTTGTGGTCCAGAAGAGTTCCATGCTCTCGGGCGGCCCGATCGTCGTCACCGCGTTCCGGGGCCTGGTGAGCGGCGGCACGGGTATTTTCACGGCCCATGGCGCGGACAACTATGACCCCAGCGCGACCGAAGGATATGTGGTGGGCATCGACCGATCGGACAGGACGATTCTGCACCTGTTGCGGATATCGACGCCGGGCGCGACGCCGGCGATTTCCGAATACCTGAGCTTTCCGATCAGCAGCTATGCCCCGGCCATACTGGTGCCACACCTCGGCAACTCGGGCGGAACCAACGGCTATCTGGATTGTGTGGATCAGCGTTTGATGGCGGCCCATTATCGAAACGGCCTCCTGTGGACGTGCCATAACGTCGGCGTGGACAACACGGGCAGCTCGACGAACGTCGCCAGTCGTGACGGCGTCCAGTGGTTCGCGATCACGAACATCCCGTCCGGCTCGAGCCCCGCGGTCAGTCAATCCGGAATCGTTTTTCAATCCGGCACGAACAATAC
>Ga0073928_10008530_pt1 | contig 12837 bp, 12 predicted proteins | sample PaiPotPPA55metaG_FD_76969 | JGI IMG/M metagenome (GOLD analysis project Ga0073928, IMG submission 76969) | Iron sulfur acid spring bacterial and archeal communities from Banff, Canada, to study Microbial Dark Matter (Phase II) - Paint Pots PPA... ...
ACCAGATACGGCACGCCGACCTGGCGCGCCAAAAGCACGTGCTCGCGCGTCTGCGGCATGGGACCGTCCGTCGCCGCCACCACCAGAATCCCGCCATCCATCTGCGCCGCGCCAGTGATCATGTTCTTGATGTAGTCGGCGTGGCCCGGGCAATCCACGTGCGCGTAGTGCCGGTTCGCCGTCTCGTACTCGACGTGCGCCGTCGCAATAGTGATGCCGCGCGCCTTTTCTTCGGGCGCATTATCAATCGAGTCGAACGACCGGAACGTATTCTTCGGATTATGCTTCGACAAAACCTTGGTGATGGCCGCCGTCAACGTGGTCTTGCCATGATCAATGTGACCAATCGTTCCCACGTTGCAGTGCGGCTTTGTACGATCAAATTTCTCTTTCGCCATGATTGCAGCCTCTAGCTCCTAGCTTCTAGCTCAAACCTTTTTCATCTAACTTTTTCATCTGACTTTGTCATCCTGAGGCGCCGTTGTTTGGCGCCGAAGGACCTATGCAACTTCTCTACTCATCCCCGTCGGCTTCGTAATACGCGCCAACGAATTCCTGTCTCTCAATAAGTTCGTCGACAATCTGCCGATCGAACTGCGCGAAGTCTTCCGAGAAGCACTCGCGAAATATCTCAAACCCACGGTGCCCGCTCCAAAAATCTCGCACCCGGTACCGCCCATTGTCTACCGACTCGCATTTCACGTCGGTGACGACGTAACCCGTGGCTCGCCTCAGAAACCGTACCCAAATTCCATCCGGTCCGAACACGATTTCAAACTCGGCCCGTTTTGCTTCTCTGACCCAGAATCTGCGGTCGACGACGAACCGCGGCGCTGGCAGTCACTTCGCCGTCCCTTGCACCTTGGCAATGATTTCCTCCGCCACCGATCGCGGAGCCTCCTCATAGCGGGCAAAGTGCATGGAATATTCCGCGCGGCCCTGTGTCGAAGAACGCATGTGCGTCGCATAACCAAACATCTCCGCCAAAGGCACGATCGCCTTGATGACCTGCGAACCCGCGCGATGCTCCATACCCTCAATGCGTCCGCGCCGCGAACTGAGGTCGCCCATGATCACGCCGGCATAATCTTCCGGCGTCACCACTTCGACCGCCATCACCGGCTCCAGCAGCACCGGAGACGCCTTGCGCGCGGCCTCTTTGAACGCCATCGATCCGGCGATCTTGAATGCCATTTCGTTCGAATCGACATCGTGATAGCTGCCGTCATACAAGGTCGCTTTCACATCGACCATGGGATAACCGGCTAGCACTCCACCTTCAAGCGCTTCCTGAATTCCCTGATCGATCGGCTTGATGAACTCTTTCGGTACCGAGCCGCCGACAATGTCATTCACGAACTCATACCCAGTTCCGGGTGGCTGCGGGTCGAGATAAATCTTCGCGTGACCGTATTGTCCGCGTCCGCCAGTCTGGCGAATGTACTTGCCTTCCGCCTCGGCGTGCTTGCGAATGGTCTCGCGATACGCCACCTGCGGCTTGCCGACGTTGGCCTCGACTTTGTACTCGCGCATCATGCGGTCGACGATGATTTCCAGATGCAACTCGCCCATGCCGCTGATGATGGTCTGCCCGCTGTCGGGATCGGTGTGAACCTTAAAGGTGGGATCTTCCTGGGCCAGGCGGCTGAGCGCCATGCCCATTTTTTCCTGGTCGGCCTTGGTCTTCGGCTCGACCGCAACCGAAATCACGGGAACCGCAAACGTAATCGACTCCAGCGCGATGGGATGATCTTCGTCGCAAATCGTGTCGCCGGTTCCAACGTTCTTCAATCCGACTGCGGCGCAAATGTCGCCAGCTAAAATTTCGATGATCTCTTCTCGCTTGTTGGCGTGCATTTTCAGCAACCGCCCGATGCGCTCAGTCTTAGTGGTGCGCACGTTCCGCACGGAGTCGCCCGTCTTCAGCTGTCCCGAGTAGACGCGGATAAACGTCAACTGTCCAACAAACGGGTCCGCCATGATCTTGAATGCCAGCGCGGAGAAGGGTTCCTTGTCGTTCGCTTTGCGTGTAATCGGCTGCCCGTTGTCGGGATTGATCCCATGCGTTTCCGGCACGTCCAGCGGCGAAGGCAGATAATCCACCACCGCATCCAGCAGCGGCTGCACGCCTTTATTCTTGAACGCCGTTCCCACCACCACCGGAAACACTTTCAGCGCGATTGTCGACTTCCGCAGCGACGCGCGTAGCTCATCCGCCGTAATCTCTTCGCCTTCCAAAAACTTGTGCAGGATTTCGTCGTCGTTCTCGGCAATGCTCTCTACCAGCTGGGCGTGAAACGCTTCCGCCTTCTTCTTCAGTTCGGCGGGAATTTCTTCAGTAAGGTACTCCGCGCCCATGGTGTCATCCTGCCAGACGATCGATTTCATATTGATCAGGTCGACGACGCCCCTGAACTTGTCTTCCTGACCGATGGGAAATTGAATGGCGACGGGCTTGGCACTGAGGCGCTTGCGGATGGTATCGACGGCATGCTCGAAATCGGCACCCATCTTGTCAATCTTGTTGATAAAACAAATGCGTGGGACGCCGTATTTATCGGCCTGGCGCCAGACTTTTTCCGACTGCGGCTGCACCCCGTGAACGGCGTCAAACACTGCGACAGCGCCATCCAGCACGCGCAGTGATCGCTCCACTTCCGCCGTGAAATCGACGTGGCCGGGTGTATCGATAATATTGATGCGAATATCGCGCCAGGTGCAGGTGGTCGCCGCGGACGTGATCGTGATGCCGCGCTCCTGCTCCTGCTCCATCCAGTCCATGGTCGCAGTGCCTTCGTGCACCTCTCCGATGCGGTGCGTCCGTCCCGTATAAAACAGGATGCGCTCCGTCGTAGTGGTCTTCCCGGCATCGATGTGGGCCATGATGCCGATATTCCTGCAGCGTTCTAATGGAACTGTTCTGGGCACGACTCTTACTCTTTCTGGGCTCCGAAAATCAGCTTTCAGCTCTCAGCCGTCAGCTCTCAGCTAAAACTCTTGTCATCCTGAGCGGCGCTTCGCCGCGAAGGACCTGTGCACTTCCTACCATCTGTAATGCGCGAACGCCTTGTTGGCTTCCGCCATGCGATGCACATCTTCTTTCTTCTTGATCGCCGCGCCCTTACCAGCGGCGGCATCCAACAACTCGTTGGTTAATTTGTCGACCATTCCCTTTTCGCCGCGGGACCGGGCATAAGTAATCAGCCAGCGAATCCCCAACGATGTCCGGCGATCGGCATTCACCTCGACCGGCACCTGATAGTTCGCGCCACCGACACGCCGAGTCTTCACTTCGAGCAGTGGCTTCGCATTCTCGACAGCCTTCTTGAAGAGCTTCAACGCTTCGTCGCCGCCCTTTTCCTGCACCTTCGCCAACGCTTCATAGAAGATGCCTTCGGCGGTCGAGCGCTTGCCCTGCCACATCATGGAGTTAATAAACTTCGTCACCAGATCCGACTGATAAACCGCATCCGCCGGAACGGTCCGCTTTGCGATATGTCCTTTTCGTGGCATCAGCTGTTAAGCTCCCTATTTTCTTGCTCAGGTTTCAAAGTTTCAAAGTTTCAAGGTTTCAAAGACCATCCGTCGCAGGGTTGTGACTTTGAAACCTTGAAACTCTGAAACCTTGAAACGTTGTCTTATCCTTTCTTGGGCCGCTTCGCTCCATACTTCGAACGCCCTTGCATTCGGCCGGCGACGCCCACTGCATCCAGCGTGCCGCGAATCACGTGATAGCGAACGCCCGGCAGATCCTTCACGCGGCCGCCGCGAATCAGCACAATCGAGTGCTCCTGCAGATTGTGGCCCACGCCGGGAATGTACGTAGTCACTTCAATTCCGTTCGTCAGTCGCACGCGCGCCACCTTGCGCAAAGCCGAGTTGGGCTTCTTCGGCGTCTGCGTGTATACGCGGGTACACACACCGCGCTTTTGCGGACATCCCTGCAACGCAGGGCTGGCCGTCTTATAACGGGGCCGTTTTCGTCCCTGAGCCACCAATTGGTTAAACGTAGGCACTCTTAACCACTCCTTAGCCGCGCAGCATCCTGCCTTATAACGCAGGCGGCACGGCTCAACCCTGCTCTATGTTCTAGACGCGCATCCGTGGACATGGCCAGCCAACTGCCGACCATTACTCTCAACGCGCACTAACGCGAGAGATTTTGGATTCCCGTAAGACTTTCGCTGCCGACGGTGGCGCCCGGCCAAACTGCGGGAGCACTCCGTTTCGTCAGCCTTGCCCTGCATATCCTTCCATAAAAGGGCAGAAGGCGCCGCAGGAACGTTTCAGCGAGGAAAGTTTCCGAACCTGCACTTCTTCGGAAACGTATTTCTCAAACTCTACTGCGAGAGTCCCTGCCCACGCGGCAGAAAAACTCACAGCACACAACAAGCCTGGATGTACTCGCGGAACCAAACTACTATAGCAAGTGCGCGCGAACATCGTCAACCCGACTTTTTGCATCCCACTCTCCGGACGATCGGAATTCGCGTGCCCGTACTTGAATTGCGCATCGCTTGCTGATTCCGCCTCCAGCCTCTACACTACAAGTTTTCCAAATCATTCGACGGTGCGTTCTCCATAGTTTCGGAACGCAAAGCCAGAGTTTACAAGAGGGGTGCATGGGTAGGTTGTGCTGCAGGCGTGGTTCGAGTTTGAATGCTTTGCGATTGGTGGCTGTGGTACACCTTTCTCTAGGAATCCTTAGCATTAGCGGTTGTGGGAAGGGGACCAAGGCTGGCCCGCCGCTCTTTCCCGGGAAGGTCAATCTGACTCCCAGCAACAACACCTCCGTTGAATTGGGCGCCACGTTCGCCTTCACGGCATCGGCACAAACCGCGACCGGCACGAACCTCAATGTTCCTATCGCTTATTCATCCAGCGATACGGCCATTGTGAATGTAGCGCCGAACGGCGTCGCCTGTGCCGGGCACTGGGACGTGGCCTTTACTACCTGCACTCCCGGCGGCACCGGCCTGGCGTTAGTGACCGCCACGGCTCTCGGCGAATCCAGCGTTCCCACTTATGTCTTCGTGCATCCGCCCATTGACAGCGTCACCGTCACGGGAATTCTGCTCAATGGCGTCCCGGTGCAGGAGCCTTGTCTTTCCCAAGGGCAGGCCATGACCTTGGAAGCTCACGCCTTCAGTCAAGGTTCGGATGTCACCTCGTCGGTCGGCCCTTTCACTTTTTCAGCGCAAAATCCATCCGTCGTGAACTTGGCGGGAGTCGTCAATACTGCCTATAACTTCGCCACCAATCAAACCACTGCCACAGCCTTCATTCCCGGCATGACCCAGATCTACGCATCCGCCAGCGGAGTTTCCAGTTCCTCCTTTCATCAGCCGCAATATCAGAATTCCCAGGGAACAACTTCGCCGGTGCTTGATTTTTTTGAGACTTGTCCCATTCAAAGCATCAACCTTGAAGTGGGTCTCCCAGGTTCCCAGCAAACCGGGCAGACCACCTTCGTCGCGTCATCTTCGCAAACAAGCTCTCAGACAGCTACGGCAGTCCTGACTGACGTGATGGGCAATACTTCCTTGCCCAACACCAATAATGGAATCGTTCTCAGCAGAATCCCATTGACTTGGAGCGCCTCCCAACCCGCCGTGGTGGGGATCTCTGCCGGATGTCAGCAATCCTGCGTACTGAAAACTCCGTTGCCCGGGTCCGGATCGATCACCGCTTCCTGTTCTCCACCCACCTGCAACGTCGGATTCCCGCTGATTCCCGCGTCACTTTCCACGCCGGCTGCAATAGCCTCTTGCACTCAGTTCTTTCATGCGCAATTTCCTCAACTCATCAGCTGCCAGCAACTCATTCCAGTTCCGGTCTACGCTTCTCCTCCCGCGGCAGGCAGCCTTCTCTCGCCGGGGACTGGACCCACACCTGAGGATGATGGAGCCATCTCCGGCCTGGTGACTGGCACTCCCGCAGGGACAGCGTTGCTGGCAACCAGCACGGGATGTGCCCATCTGCCTACTACGACCTGCAGCACTTCCATCTATAGCCTCTCAAGCACCAAGGCGACGCCGGGGCCAGAGAATCCTCTCCCTACTTCGCCAAATTCGCTGCTCTTCGATCCTGCCGGCGACAAAGCTTTTATGGGCAGCGACTTCGGAGCGCTGATCATTACTCCGGCGAATTTCGGCACCAACAATAGTCCCTTCACCGGACTCGGCACCGTGACCGGAAAAGTGCTGGCCACCTCGAATGACGGAACCACGGCCGTATTCTCCGATACCCTGCACAGTCCGAACCAGGTGTACGTCGTCAACGCCGCTGCCGCAAATTCTCTGTCAGCGACCCCGCTGAATATTTCTCAAGCCGTGGCGAGCGCATTCTCGCCCGATGGATTGAAGGCATTTATTTTCGGCAATGGTGGCGGCTCGCTTTACGTTTACTCCCCGCTACAAGCGTTGCAAGGACCGATTGCTCTGACCGGACCGGTCAGCGCCAACACCGTCGCCTTCTCCTCGAACGGCGCATTCGCCTTCGTGGCGGAGGCTGCGGCCAACGCCAGTCCCGCGAATCTCACCGTATTTAACACCTGTAACAATCAGATTGCCGCCAGCCCGATATCAAATCTGAATCCGAATCCGATTCCTGCGACCTCATCTCTCCCCGCGAATCCTCTGTTCATGAGGGTATTGCCTGGTATTCACCTCGAAGGCACAGACTCTTCCGGATACCCGATTCCCGACGGCCAACATGTATTGTTGCTGGATGCGACCGGGGTCGAGATCCTCACCGCTGCGATTTCCGGAAGCGGGTGTCCCCAGACCCTCACGTTCATTAGCGGCAATCCCGCGTCGTTGGTGCAGCGCATCGAACTGGGTCAGGGCACGCTCCAGCCGATAAATTTCTTCGTCTCGGCCGACGGCTCGCAACTCTACGTAGTTGCCGCAGGCCACGCGAGCGTCCTCGTCTATAACTTTGCTGCGGGCGCCGTAACCAGCGGCATTGAGCTCCTCGGCAACGCCATTCCTCTCAGTGCGGATATGAGCGCCGATGCCGGCACAATTCTGGTCGCCGGCAGCGACGGTCTGCTGCACGAGATCAGTACCGGACTCGGCGGCAGCGATCAGGTCCAACTCCCCTTCCCCAACCTGCCCGACTACCTGAACCCCTTCTGCGCCTACACAACTACCCAGAACCCATGCACCCTGAACCTGGTAGCCGCCAGACCGTAAAGCAGTTCGCGGTTCCCAGTTTTCAGTTTTTCGGGATGACGCCGCAAGCATAGCGGCGGCATCCTGCCGACTGTCGCGAGGGCGTCGCGCCCTCGCACCGCGCAGAAAATGGCGTCATGTTGTGCTTTAACAACACTCCGACCGGACAACGCCACAACTTTTTAAATTAGGAAGAGAATCTGCGAGAGAGAAACCGAGATCCGAGGACCGCCTACTGGCAACTGCCCGCCAGCTCTTTCCCCACGCTATCCAGCACTCCATTCACGAAGTGCACCGACTCCGGGCTGGAAAACTTCCGCGCAATCTCCAGCGCCTCATTAATCACCACTGCCCGCGGCGTTTCCGGATAGGCCATCATCTCCGCCACCGCCGCCCGGATCAGATTGCGATCCACCGCCGCCATGCGCTCCATGCGCCAATGCTCCGCATGCTTCTCGATCAGCCCGTCGATTTCGCCGCCACGGTCAGTCGCCACGCGAAAAAGATCGTCGGCAAATCCGCGCACCTCGGCGGTCGCCGTCCCATGCTCCGCCCAAAATGTGCGCCGCACCTGTTCGGCATCCTGCTTCCCCATGTCCGACTGAAACAACATCTGCAGCGCCATTTCGCGAGATTTACGGCGAGTCCCCATAGGGTAGTTGTCGGCAGCCAGTTGCTAGTTGTCAGTGTACTGTACAGGCAGTTTACTGTGCGGTCAGGTTGACTGTGGGACGTTATTTGCGCCGCCTAGCCTTCGACGCCTTATTCGCAGCCCTGTCATTCCGACGACTCGCGGAGCGAGAAGGAGGAATCTGCTTTTGGCTGACAGCTGACCGCTGAGAGCTGATAGCTCGCGTCAGCGACGCCATCTCCACCGCCGCCAGCGCCGCCTCAAACCCCTTATTCCCCATCTTCAACCCAGCCCGGTCAATCGCCTGCTCCAGCGTGTCGCAAGTCAGCACACCAAATGCATGCGGCACCCCAGTCTCCTGCGCCGACTGTCCAATCCCCCGCGTGACCTCGTTGACAATCACGTCATAATGCGCCGTATCCCCGCGCAGCAGACACCCGAGACAAATGATCGCGTCATATTTCTTGGTGAGCGCCAGTGTCCGCGCCGCCGGCGGAATCTCAAACGCCCCCGGCACCCGAACAATGTCGATGTCGGTGCGGAGCGCTCCGGAACGAAGGAACCCATCGCAAGCACTCTGCAAAAGCCGTTCCGTAATAAACGCATTAAACCGCGCTACCACGATCGCAAACCGTCGTCCCGTAGCATCAAGTTTTCCCTCCAGGGTGGGGAATTCAGCCTGAGGGGGATTTTCCACCTTCAATGTGTTTTTCTTCTTCGTGGTTTTCTCTGTGCCTCTGTGTCTGTGGTGAATTATTTTCGGTCCGTGTCGATCCGCGCACATCCGTGGCAAAGAAATTACTTCCCCTTGAACACCGCCGCCCGCTTCTCCAGAAACGCCGTAGTCCCTTCCTTCTTATCCTCCGTAGCGCAGCACACGCCAAACAAAGTCGCCTCCAGATAAAGCCCCTCGGCCAGCGTCATCTCCATGCCTTTGTTGACGGCCTCCATCGCATACTGCACGCCCAGCGGAGCGTTCGCGATAATCTTCGCCGCGATCGCCTCCGCCCGCGGAATCAATTCTCCCGCCGGGACAACTTCATTTACCAGCCCGATGCGATGCGCATCCTGCGCCGAAATCATTTCGCCCGCCAGCACCATCTGCATGGCCAGCCCCTTGCCCACCAGCCGCGGCAGCCGCTGCGTCCCGCCGTAACCCGGAATAATCCCCAGCTTCACCTCCGGCTGCCCCAGCTTCGCGTTCTCGCTGGCCAGCCGCATGGTGCAAGCCATGGCAATCTCGCATCCCCCGCCTAGCGCGAATCCATTGATGCAAGCAATCACCGGCTTCCCCAGATTCTCAATCAAATTCAGCACCGACTGCCCGCGATGCGTATATTCCTTCCCCGAAACGGCATCGTGCTTCGCCAACTCGCTGATGTCCGCCCCAGCAATAAACGCCTTCTCGCCGGAGCCGGAAAAAATGACGACACGAATTGCCTTGTCGTTCTTAATATCGTGAAAAGCTCCCCGCAGCTCCTCCATGGTCGCCATGTTAAGCGCATTGAGCACCTTCGGCCGATTGACGGTGACGTAAGCAATCGCATTTTTCTTTTCGAGAAGAATGTTTTCAAAGTTCATAAAATTCAACCGTACCACCTGTCATCCTGAGCTCCGCAAACCGATTCGCAAAGCGAATCGGCTTGCGGAGCGAAGGACCCCTATCAGCTTCACTAACGAGCGGCTTAAATAGGAGTTCTCTCAAAATATGCTAAAAAATGCCTCTCCGCGTCCATCGTCACATGTAGCTGAAAGGGATCCCTCGACTCCGCAAGAACTTCGCTTCGCGAAGTTCCTGCTCCGCTCGGGATGACAGAACGCTACAGTTTATTCGCCCGCGCCTTCTCCGGGTCCGCATAATCATAAAATCCGCGCCCCGACTTCCGTCCATACCATCCCGCCATCACCATCCGCTTCAGCAGCGGAGGCGATGCGAACCGCCGCTCCTTGAATTCGTCATACATCACCTGCGTGATGTAATAAGTCGTGTCCAGCCCCACAAAATCCAGCAGCGTAAACGGCCCCATCGGATACCCGCACCCCAGCTTCATCGCGTTATCGATATCCTCAATCGATCCCACGCCCTCTTCGTATGCGCGAATCGCATCGAGCAAATAAGGCACCAGCAGCCGGTTGACGATGAATCCCGTCTTGTCCGACGTCCGCACTGGAACCTTCCCCAGCTTTTTTCCGAACTCGTAAGCCGTTTCGTAAACGTCGTCAGCAGTAGCAATCGTCCGAACCACTTCCACCAGCTTCATCAGCGGCACCGGATTAAAAAAGTGCAGCCCAATAAATCTGTCGGGACGCTTTACCGAAGTCAACAACTCCGTCACCGAAATCGAAGACGTATTCGAAGCAAAAATCGCATCCTTCTTCACGATCCCATCAATCGATGCATACATCTTCTTCTTCTCTTCCACATTCTCAATGATGGCCTCAATCACAATGTCGCAATCCGCCAGGTCGGCCTTGTTGGTCGTCCCCTTGAGCCGCTCGCGAATCCCATCTTTCTGCGCCGCCGTAATCCCGCCCCTCTCCACCGGCCGCTCCGAAAGCTTCGCCAAAGATTTCTCAATCCCCGCAAACCCCTTGTCGAGAAACTTCTGCTCCACCTCAAGCACAGTCACTTCAAATCCAGCTGCAGCGCACACCTGCGCAATGCCAGAACCCATCAGTCCACAACCGAGAACTCCAACTTTCCTAATTTCCATAAAAGCTTTCTCGAAGCATACCCTCGACATCGTGAGCGGCATTCTTCGCGGCAGACCTCCGCATTCTGCCGACACCGCCAGCTGCAAATGCCTGCAGCGCAAAAGTCAGCTTAGGTTGATTTCGGGTTCACCGATGCTGCTGTCTCGTTGTGATCTCTTATCCACCTCCACAACGCAAATGCAAAACAGACGGCAGCGAGCCCGCTAAAAACCCAAACGTCCGTGTCAGTAACGGGACCTTTGCGACCACCCCTTGAATTCAGCCACAAGTAACCTGCTACTCTGCCAACCGCCACGCAGGCAAACAGCCATGGTACGAGCCGAGGTGGCCAATCATGTCGATTCAACGCGAAGTAAATCAATCCAAGCAAAATCGGAATGAACAGAGTGAAAAGGTTCTCGTACCGAAAATCTGCTATCCCAGGTAAGAACCCAAACCCAAGAGCACAGGCAACCAGCAATACATTCTTCATGAGGCCTTCCTGCTAACTCAAGCTTTCCACTGCCGTCCGCCAGCTGCTTCTATCACTCAACTCTCCCTAGCCACGCGATCCAGGTGAATCCGCTTCTAAAAATTCAGCAGCGTCTCCACGATCATCGCAATCCCCTGCCCGCCGCCGATGCAAGCCGTCGCCAGCCCATACTTCTTCTTCCTCCGCCGCAACTCATACAGCAGGGTGATCACCAACCGCGCACCGGTCGCGCCCAGCGGATGCCCCAGCGCAATCGCCCCGCCATTCACATTCACTTTCTCGCGGTCCAATCCCAACTCTTTCTCTACTGCCAGATACTGCGCCGCGAACGCCTCATTCACTTCGATCAAATCCATGTACTCCAGCGACATTCCGGCTTTTTGCAGCGCAATCTTCGACGCCGGCACCGGACCGCGCCCCATCAATTTCGGCTCGACTCCCGCAATCCCCCAACTCACAATTCGCCCCAGCGGCATCAGATTCCGCTTGCGCGCTTCCTCCATCGACATCACCACCACCGCCGCAGCTCCGTCCACAATGCCGCTCGCGTTTCCCGCCGTTACGGTCCCATTTTTCCCAAACGCCGCCTTCAACTTTCCCAACCCTTCCATCGTCGTCTGCGGACGCCGGTGGTCGTCTTCGGTCAACGATTCTCCGGTCGCTTCGCCCTTATGATTACGCAGGGGCACCGGCACCAACTCTTCCTGAAGTCTTCCCGCCTTGTACGCATCCTCAGCGCACTTCTGCGACCTCAGCGCAAACTCATCCTGAGCCTGCCGCGTAATCCCCTGCTCCTCGCCATAAAGTTCCGCCGTATTCGCCATATAAAGCCCGCAGTACGAATCGAGCAGCGCCACCATCAACGAATCTTCCAGCTTCCCGCCCGGCGCCAGCGTAAAGCCATCGCGCCCGCGGATCACAAACGGCGCCTGCGACATCGCCTCCATCCCGCCCGCCAGCACCACTCTCGCCTCGTCCAGCTGAACCAACTGCGCCGCGTTCACAATCGCCTGCATGCCCGATCCGCACAGCCGATTCACCGTCAGCGCCGGAACCTCAATCGGCAGCCCGGCCCGCAAGCCCACGTGCCGCGCCCCATACAACGCATCGCCCGAAGTCTGCTGCGCGTTGCCAAACACGACGTGATCGATCTCCTTCGGATCAACCGTGGCCCTCTCCATCGCGCCCTTGGCGGCAATCGCGCCCAACTCCTGCGCGGTAAAATCCTTCAACTTGCCGCAGTAGCGCCCAAAGGGCGTCCGCGCCCCACTCACAATCGCAATGTCACCTGGCTTCAACATGATTTTTCCCGGAGAATTCCCACCAGACGATCAGAATTGATCTCCCAAACTTGTCAGTCTAGCAGTGTGTGAAGGAAGTTCGCCAGAACGTAAGGTGTCAAGTGGTAGAGATTGGGAAATCCAAAGACGTACCCGAGGTCCATGTTGGGGGCAACCGCCCTCGGCTGTCCGTCGAGAGCCGCTCGACTGTCGGTCAGAACTGCAAACTAAAACTCTTCCGAAAAGGATGACAGGTAACCCTACGCCGCCCGCGCCTGAACCAGAGCGTCATATTCCTGCTCCGATCGCGCCGGCAACAATACCCACATGGTGTAGATGCCGAGTGCCGTTCCAAACGGAATATTGGTGAACAATGACAGGAAGGCGAGGACAAGAGCGATCACACGAGCCCACCGCTCGTGCTGCAACAAGCCCCAGCCGGCAATGAATCCGCAGCCAGCCTTCGCCAGTAGCAACATTGCCACCACGCTCAGCAGAGGCCGGAGAAAGGCAGTCGGCGCCTCGGGCGCTCCTAACTCGCGCATGTGAGCGAACAATGTGTTG
>Ga0073928_10008533_pt1 | contig 12835 bp, 10 predicted proteins | sample PaiPotPPA55metaG_FD_76969 | JGI IMG/M metagenome (GOLD analysis project Ga0073928, IMG submission 76969) | Iron sulfur acid spring bacterial and archeal communities from Banff, Canada, to study Microbial Dark Matter (Phase II) - Paint Pots PPA... ...
CAGCCGGTCAGAGATTTCATCGGCAGCCTGCTTCGTTCGCGTAAAAATGATCACACTTTCGTAGTGAGTTTGCTCCAACAATTGAACGAGCAGATCAAACTTTTGAGCCGAGGCTACCGGATAGAATGCATGAGTCACCGTCTCAGCCGCTCTTCTGATACCAATATCAATCACGACGGGATTCTGCAAAACCCAGGAAGCGAAGTTACCGATCTCAGGTGGGATAGTTGCCGAAAACAGAAGCGTTTGTCGCTGTTTCGGACAAAGTTCGACAATTTTACGGACATCCGGCAGAAATCCCATGTCCAACATGCGATCGACTTCATCCAGAACGAGAATTTCAATCGATCGCAAATCCATCACCCCTCGCTGCTGGAGGTCCAGCAACCGCCCGGGCGTGGCAATGATGACATCTACGCCGTACTCCAGCAATTTCCTCTGCCGCTCGTAACCGACTCCTCCGTAAAAGACCCCGATTTCGACCTCCGAAAAACGACCGTAATACTGGAACGCGCTCTCGACCTGTAGCGCCAGTTCGCGCGTTGGCTCTAAGACCAGGCAACGCGGACCCTTCCGCGAGCCGAGTAAAGTGAGGATAGGCAACGCGAACGCAGCCGTCTTGCCGGTGCCGGTCTGAGCCGACCCAATAAGGTCTTTCTTTTCGAGGATTAGCGGAATGCACTTCTCCTGAATTGGCGTCGGCTCGATGTAACCTAGCGACTGCACACCGTGCACCACTGCGTCTGATAACCCTAAATTCTGAAAGCTCATTCCGGGCTTGAAGTATCAGGCATCCGCCTGAAATCGCAAATGCCATAGGAGCCGGGAGTCAGAATCCAGGAGTTAGGAGCCAGGAGGTCAGCGGGCCGACACCCCTCACGTTTCTCCTTTTTTCACCATGTTAGCGTCTTCGTGTGGGCCTTATCGTCTCTGACATCGGGTGGCTGCCCCCTGTCCTCCTGGCTCCTGGCTCCTAGCTCCCGCCTTTGCTTTCTTAACCCCTTCAAGCTATCCCAAGAAAGTGACAAAAAAGGTTTTGTTCATTTGCACAGGGAACTTCTATCGGAGCCGTTTTGCCGAGGCCATTTTCAACTTCCACGCGGAGCAACGGAAAATAGCTTGGCAGGCCTACTCGCGCGGGCTGGCAATCCATTGGGCCGAGGGGTTCTTATCGCCGTTTACCGAGGAGGCCTTATCGGCTCGGCAAATCCCGCTCACCTACACGGGACCGACCCGGGCCCAGCTCACAGAGAACGACTTAGAATCCGCAGATCTTCGTATTGCCTTGGATCGCAAGGAGCATTTCTCGATGATGGAGCAACAGTTCCCAACTTGGACGGAACGAATCCAATACTGGGAAGTTCCCGATATGCCATTCGTACTTCCGCAAGTCGCGCTACCGACTATCGAAACCCGGATCCTCCATCTGCTGGATCACCTGCCAAATGTCGCTTGAATTCGATCTTCCCGGCATAAAAAAAATCGGCAGCGGTAAAGTCCGCGAAATTTTCGACGCTGACGAGCACGTCGTCATCGTCTCTACCGATCGCATATCCGCTTTTGATTGTATTCTACCGCAACCAATTCCGGGAAAGGGTGTGGTCCTGAATCAACTGTCGGCCTATTGGTTCCGGAAATTCTCTGATATTCCTAACCACTTCGTTTCAACCGAACCCGAAGAATTTCCTGAGCGATTTCGACCCTACGCAGCCCAGCTGGCCGGCCGTTCCATGCTGGTGCGAAAAGCCCCTCCGTTGCCCGTCGAATGTGTGGTTCGCGGCTATTTAGCGGGCTCAGCTTGGAAAGAATACCAAGCCACCGGCCAAGTTGGCGGCCACCCTCTACCCTCTGGATTGAAGCTCGCCTCTCGCCTTCCGGAACTACTCTTCACCCCCTCAACCAAAGCGCACACCGGACACGACGAACCGATTTCCTGGAACCAATTTCGGGAGTTAGTAGGGTCCAGGCTAGCTGAAGCAATTCGCGAGACCAGCCTCTCGCTGTTCATCCAAGGGAGCGATTTCGCTTACGATCGGGGGATCATCGTGGCCGATACAAAATTTGAATTTGGCGTGATCAACGACCAATTGGTGCTTATCGACGAATGCCTCACTCCGGATTCTTCGCGGTTCTGGCCGGTGGCCGGATACCAGGATGGGATTAGCCCGCCAAGCTTTGACAAACAATTCGTGCGCGACTATCTGGAGTCTGTCGATTGGAATAAACAACCGCCCGCCCCGCCTTTACCTGCTGAGGTAGTGGAAAAAACCGCTCAAAAGTACCAAGACGCCTTGGTACGATTAACGGGTTATCGGTTGGCCTCTCGCTAGTGTCCTGTCCCATAACCACCTTTCTTATTGTTTGATGATGATCGACTTGGAAAAGTACCTACCAAAAAAGGGCGGGATCGACCTAAAAAAGATTCTGGTAACCCCGGGTAAAGAAGTAAATCTGGGGAAGGATTTCGAGACCAGCTACACCGGCGCTTATAAGGACAAGAAAGAAGCCGAAGTCGATCTGACCGCTAACGTAACGCGCCTGGCCGAGCAACAGGACCTTTTATTCGCGACCGATACTTATTCGCTATTGATCGTGTTCCAGGCACTCGATGCCGCCGGTAAAGACAGCACCATCAAGCACGTGATGTCCGGCGTTAATCCGCAAGGCTGCCAAGTTCATAGCTTCAAGGCGCCGTCGGCCGAAGAGCTTGATCACGATTACTTGTGGCGAACAACGCGCAACCTCCCTCGTCGGGGGCAGATCGGTATTTTTAACCGATCCTATTACGAGGAAGTGTTGGTGACCCGAGTGCACCCGGAGCTCTTACAGAACCAGCATCTACCGCCAAAGCTGGACAAAAAAACCATTTGGAAACAACGTTTTGAGGACATCGCCAACTTCGAGCGTTACCTGACCAACAACGGGACCATCATCCTGAAGTTCTTTTTGAATGTGTCCGAGGCGGAACAGAAGAAACGCTTTCTGAAACGGATCGAGGAAAAAGAGAAGAACTGGAAATTTTCGGCTGCGGACATTCGGGAACGGCGTTCCTGGCCTGATTATATGCTGGCCTACGAACAAGCGCTCACTCACACTAGTACTTCCTGGGCGCCTTGGTTCGTTATCCCCGCGGATCACAAATGGTTTACCCGTCTCGCTGTTTCGCAAGTGATCGTCGCCACCCTCAAATCCCTGGACCTCAAATATCCCACGGTCCCGAAAAGCAAGGTGGAAGAGCTCGAAAAAGCGAAACAAGAACTTCTCAGCGAGAAGTAGAGACGCAGAACAGGAAGAAACGCAGTTTCTAAATGCATTTTGAAGTACTCGCCACTGACATTGTTTCCCGTGCCCGGCGCGGACGTCTAAACACCACACACGGTGTGATCGAGACCCCGGTATTTATGCCGGTCGGAACCCAAGGCACGGTCAAAGCCACCACCCCTTCCGAGTTATTGGAGGTCGGCGCCCAAGTGATCTTGGGGAATACCTACCATCTTTTTTTAAGGCCTGGCCTTCAGGTCATCGAGCAGTGCAGCGGGCTGCACAAGTTCATGGGCTGGGACCGTCCGATCCTGACAGACAGCGGTGGGTTCCAAGTATTCTCCCTCTCCAAATTACGACGTATCACAGAAGAAGGAGTCCATTTCAACAGCCACATCGACGGTGCACCCTGCTTCCTCAGCCCGGAAGTCTCGATGCACATCCAGCAAACTCTCGGATCCGACATTTTCATGGCCTTTGACGAGTGCCCTCCCTACCCCTGCGAATACGAGTACGCTGCCACTAGCCTGGACCGGACTTTGCGTTGGGCGCACCGCTGTCGCGCCTGGACCGAAAAACGGCGTAACGGCCCACGTTCTCTCCTGTTCGGAATCGTCCAAGGCGGAATTTATCAAGACCTCAGGGAAAAGAGTGCCAAGGGATTAGTCGACCTCGATTTCGACGGCTACGCGGTTGGCGGGGTCAGCGTCGGTGAGCCAGAGCCGGAGATGATGCGAGCCATCGATAACAGTGAACCCTTTCTCCCCCACGATAAGCCCCGTTATGCGATGGGATTGGGCACTCCGCCGCAGATGGTCGAGATGGTGGCGCGAGGAATAGACATGTTCGATTGCGTCCTACCCACTCGGTTGGCGCGCAACGGAACCGCCTTCACCGCCACCGGCACAATGAATCTCAAAAATGCGACTTATCGGACTGATCTTCGCCCCATCGAAGAAGGTTGCTCCTGTTCAACTTGTCGTTCGTTTACGAGAGCTTATATCCGGCATTTGGTGAAAGCGGAAGAAATCCTTGGCCTTCGACTGATCACTATCCACAACCTCCATTTTTATCTCAATCTAACGAAACAGATTCGGGCAGCCCTGGAGGAAGGCACTTTCGCCCGGTTTAGAGAGCATTTTGTGGCCAATTACGTCCGGTACGAACCCCAAGTTTCGGCGCAAGAATCCGAGGTCGATCAGTAGGGAGCTCTCGCGTGCCAGGTCCAGCGCACCGTTCTCGAGGGGAGCCGTCCCGCGGCCGCGGGATAACGTGGTAGGTCTGTAGGTTGGCAGCCCCCGAAAGCCTTCGGGGCGAGCAGGCGGTCCCGCGAACTACCCAGCGTTTTTGTAACCCAGCGCTTGGTTCTCACGGCGAAACTTGTTTCTCGCTGGGCTTTTGCTCCACGCACGCTAGACATAGAGCCATGAAATGGATCCTGCTTTGCTGGTTTCTTTTCGGCCCGTCCTTGCTTTTTGCTCAGGAGGCAACTGACGACGGGAAAATCATGCTGACGGTAATTTTGCGTCATGATCAAAGCAAAACCTTGGACGAAATCGATGACCACCTGATCAAGACCGGCTTCATCAAGAATTTCCCGCCGGAAGGAGTCGAGATCGTTTCTTATCACATCGTCATGGGGATCGGCCACATCATCACTCTGCGATTACCCCCGGATAAGCTAAGAGAGGTCAACGTCGCCTTCGAAAAAGGCGTATGGGGCGCATTTCGCACTGAATTTTATCCCACCTACGATTACCTGAAAATTTTCAACGATTTGAAGCAGAATGCACCGGCCCCCGAACCGGAAACCACTCCGGTCCGGCCGACACCTACCGCCACCCCAACTCCTAAGCGCAGCGTCCATCGGCGAAGCTCATAAGGGTGAAGGAGTCCAAGGAGTGCGAGGAGATGCCTCAGGATGGATTTTGCTTGTGATAGCTGATTCGCTGTCCTTTTGATACCAAGCGATCCCGCTTGGCTGTTCACCTGCCCGGCGTCGCTTGTCCTTGTACTCCTTGTACTCCTTGTACTCCTTGTACTCCTCGTACTGTACTCCTTCTGTGGCATCCCGAGGAGCCTAAACGGTCCAGAGGAGAGCACCCTCCCCGATAACCCCTCACCCGAATTAGGAGTTGACAAAATGGTGTCAATGGCCCAGCTTCCCAGTTCCTTCGGCCCCAGGGCCATTCAAAACGAGCCGTCAGCACTGAACTATGTCCAGCTATCTCCTCGATGAAGCCTCTAAAGTCATTACAAACACTGCGGTTCTCGTTAACCTCGTTTCCAAACGAGTTCGACAACTGAGCAACGGCCAAAGACCGTTAGTCGAGATCGGTCCTCGAATGTCAAATGCCGATATCGCCCTCCAAGAGATTATCGAAGGCAAATTAATTTGGGAGGCAACGGAACCAGGCCCCGGCCGCGTCTAAGCTGTGGCCTATCGCTATGCCAGCGGAGATCGCCTCAAATCGGCGAGCATTTCATAATTATCAGATCCTAGAAAAGCTCGAGGCCGGCATCAGCTTGACCGGTACCGAGGTAAAATCTATTCGAGCTGGCTTCGCCAATCTCAGCAATGCGTTTGCCCGCATCGAGAATCAGGAGGTATTCCTCTACGACGCTGATATTCAGCCGTACGCACGCGCCAGCCACGAGCAGCATGACCCCAAACGGCCTCGCAAGCTACTGCTGCACAAAGCCGAAATCGCCAAGCTTTTCGAAGCCAGCGACGTAAAGGGCCTAACCCTCGTCGCTCTCCGGTTGTACTGGAAGGACCAGCGAGTAAAAGTCGAGATCGGTATCGGAAAAGGCAAAACCCACGCTGACAAACGCCAGGATCTTAAGGAAAAAGCAGCCAAAGACGAAGCCAGGCGCGCCGCCGATTCCTTCAATCGCGGAAAGTTCTGAGGGCGGCCTCCGGAAAAAACTCGCGGTTTTGCCACTCTCCCGTTCCCGGCGATCACGGCGCTCACGGCGTTCCCGCTGCGGTCTACGGCCCAACGCCTTGCCCATCATGTAGTTCCACTCCGTTTATCTCCGACTAGTTTTGGTTACTTACTCCACTTGCGCGGTCGCCATTTTTCACTGCCGCCGAAACGGCTAGAATCCAGGCCGGGCACCTTTCGCTAACCATTAAGACACACAATTGCCAGTTAGCAGACCTTGTGAATAACTTGGCAATAACTTACAAGAACTTTCCCCGTTTAATCATTTGCATCCGTCCGGTTGGCCTCACTCGGACCACAAGCGGTTAGCTATTTGAGCCGCCGGAAAGCGCTTCATCTCAATCGGCCGCCTATTGCTTCCGGAACGATCCGATGAAAACTGGCGGCCAGGACGCTGGCATCTCAAAACCGGTTTCACCACCGCGGCGCTCGCGGAACGGCTATTTAACTGCCTCTAGAGGGTTATCCTCGAAAGTCATCTGCATACACGTCATCCACTAATATTCCGCAAGTCCTTGCCGGCTGAGGTCTTTTCATTCCGCTTTTAGGATAAGCGACTGATGACGGGGGATGTTGTCTGAGCCGGCACGCGGCCGTCGCGCGATCTCTTTTGCAACAGAGCGAATGCAGGCACCATGAAGAAAAACGTTGTTAATAAGCATAACAATACCCCTAAGGCGCACACTGTCCCCAACCCGCTCAGAGCCGGGTTTTGCGCCGGAATCAGGACGGCGAAACCCGCAAAAGTGGCTAACCCGCAAATCGAAAGCGGTTTGAGAACGTTTGCCAGATTTTCCCGTAGATCACCTTCCCGCCGGCTGACAACCAAGAATTGGATGCCATAGTCCACACCGATCGCGAGTACCAAAGGAAACGCGAGCGTGTTTAAGAGGTTGATGCTGACGTGGAGAAGTTTCAGCGCTGCCACCAGCCCCAGCATCGACAGCAACAGGGCGGACGCGTGGATTAACCATAGGGAAAGCCGGCGGTACACGACCCAAAGCAACAACAGGATCAGCACCCCGACGACCGTGGTAAACGTCACCAATTCGCCTTTTGCCCATGGGATCAGGTCCCACAAAGTATATTGCCAGCCACTAATCACTGCCTTGGGATCGGCCCGGTGAATGAACTCACCAAGTTTAGCTTGGTCCTCCTGCGACTGAATCGGCTGGGCGGTTCGCAACATCCCCGCTTCCGTTCGCTGGTCATCCGAGAAAAACTGGTTGAGCAGGAACCACCAACTCGATTTCTCCGGGAAGATCTTGGTCCAGTCTGGCAGTCCAGAGGCCGTTTGTTCAGCCTGCAATTTGTCCAACAGGACGAATACGGATTCAAAAGCATCGGTAGCGAACCCATTTTTCTCCAGCGTATCGCGAACATTTTGCTTCACCTGATTGAAATCGATGCCTTTCAGAATGGCGCGGTTCTCTTCGATCCGTTGCGGATTCAGGACAAAGGCGGCCGGGGTGGTGGCGCTCTTTAAGTAACCGGACTGCAACCCTTGTTTGAAAGCATCGTCCAGCCGATGCCAACGGTCATAAGACTCCTGTTGGCTTCCGGCTGTAACCAGCACCCGGACAGGATCGGATTCCTGCTTCAGCTCTGCGCTCATCACCTGCAAAGCAATTGAAGCCGGGATGGTCTTTGGTTGGAGAGAACGCGGGTTAGTATCGAATTTCAGCGGAATGAACGGTCCAACCGCAATCACTGCGCCAGTGAGTAAAACCACCACGGCAATTCCCAGCACGATTCGAGGTTCACGGAAGGCCGCGTTGACAAATTTCGTTGCTCCCAACAGGAGAAAATCGGCCTTCTCGACTGGTTTAACTCGCTTAAAGAAAAGGAACAGGAACAGCACCATGAACAGACCAGCCATGGTGACCCCCAACGCCACTAAGGTGCCAAGCTGAGCGAATCCGGCGCTCTTGCTGAAATTGAGCGCGAAAAATCCGATCGCCGTCGTGCAAACCACATAAAAGATAGCGGCGCCAATGTCGCGCACCGAATAGAACACTGCTTTGGCGTGCTCGTCGCCCAGCCTTCGTGCCTGCTGATATCGGCCAAACAAAAGCAGACTGAAATCAACACCCAGCCCTACCAAGATCGAGAAAAACCCAATGGCGATGACGTTGATGCTTTTGAAAATCAGCATCCCGAGCGCAAGCGAGACCAAGGCGGAGAGAATCAAGGTCAGGCAAATCCCCACCAACGGGAGAAACCGACGAAACGCGACATAGAAAAGCCCGCTGACGATCGCGATCGAAAGCACCGCGCTCAGAATGGCGTCCATCTCCATGCTCTTGGAGATTTGCGCTACAAAAGGGATACGTCCGGTAGTATAGATCTTTGGTTGATAACCCTTCCATTCCTTGATCATCCGCTGCTGGAAATCATCGAACACTCGCATGGTCGCCTGACAACCTCGCGGACTGCTGTCGGTTTGCCGAACGATAGCCAGGCCCAATTGGTAAAGATTGTCTTCGGATGCCAGGGCGGCGCTTTGCGTCAGCGAAGCATTCGACGCAAAAGGTCGCATCGCTCGCGCAAACAACCCGAGCGGGTCCATGTTGGCCTGCATTTGGGACCGGATCGAAAACATGTCATTAATGGTCTCCCGCATTTGGGCTAGCCGTTCTTCCACTTTCGCCGGCTCTAACAATGTCAGGGCTTCTCTAAACTGGTCTTGAGGGAGATTCAGTAAAAGCGAAGGGATGACTCCCTGGATCTCATCGATTCCGTCCTGGCTCTCGATCGGCGGCCGGTCAAATACCCGCACCACCCAGGGTTCTTTGGCCAGTTCCGCCATGAAATGAGTGCGAAACGCGTCCACGTCATCGCCGTGCCCTGCTTCACCCAGAAACCCGAATACTACCTGACGCGAATCGGCAAACTCACTGTTCTGGATTTTCAGGCCCTGAACCGACTCGAAGTTTTGAGGCAATAAGTTGAGATAGTCCGAGTCGAGATTCCGCCGCAGGCCGATAGTCAAGATCGCCAGCAGACCGACTCCGATCGCCAGGAGAACCAGTAGCTTTGTCCGGTGCGCAACCGTGTGGGAGATGAATTCGACCAGCTTACGAGTGAAGCGAGCGAATGATGCGTCAGTAACTAATTTCATTAAACAAATGGCTTCAATTCCGAGCGGTCCAGAAGGAGTCACTGGCCAACGAATCGGTTTCGGGAAGAACTACGTTACGACCCAGTTGCATGCAACCGCGGTGTGGAGCGCGCCCCGCTTACGTTGACGCGCAGCCGCCGCCGCGCGGAGGCAGCGCCCTACACGTTCACGGCGTTCCCGTTCGCTCCCGCTCGTTCCCGCTCGTTCCCCACGCCGGTTGCAGCACCGCCTTAGCCGTTAACACACGTTCAACCGCTTCAATCACTTCCGGGACAGAAATCCGATTCATACAACGAAAATCGATGGGACACTCCCTTAAAAAACAGGGGCTACATTCCACATGATGCCGGATAACGATATGACCTGCGCCCGTGGGTCCCGTTAACGCCGGTTCCGTAGACCCGAATAGCGCGATCGTCGGCACGCCGAGATGCGCGGCCAGATGCATCGTACCGGTATCGTTCGTCAACAGTGCCCGGCAACGGCTCATTTCGCTCATTAGCTGCGACAGCGTTGTTTGCCCCACCAGGTTAGTTCCGTTCGCTCCTAGCTCCGAAGCGATCTGTTCTCCGAGGGGACGCTCCTTAGCGGTACCGAAGATAAGCCAGCGTATGCCGTGTCGTTCGGAGAGGATGCGGGCGGCTTCGGCAAAATGCGGCCACCGTTTGGCCGGACCGTATTCCGCCCCCGGACATAGTCCCAAAGTCAACGGCTCCGCCCGGCTAGCCGCTACGGATGGAAGCGGTTCTGAAATATCCGCCCCGATCCGCTCGGCCATTCGGAGGTAGATCTTGGCATGATGGGTAACCGGCCGCGGCGACGCCGGCTCCGGGATAAACTGGTTCAAAAAAAAGTTGCGCCACGGCCGGCGATAGCCAACCCGGCGCGGAATTTTAGCCAGCCAAGCCTCTAGTCCCGACCGCGGTGAATTCGGGAGAAGGATAGAGACATCGAACTTACCCTTAAGTTTGTTAGCAACCGCCAATACGCCTTCCTTCGGCTCGATCGGGATAACCGCGTCCACTTCCGGAATCGATTGCCAGAACTCAACCAGGTTTCGTTTTGCTAGTATCGTGACCTCTGCGTCCGGCCGGCCTCGTTTAATCCGTCGCACCGCCTCGACCGACATCACGGCGTCTCCCAGCCAATTGCTTGATCGGACAACGATTCGAAACGGCTTAAGTTTGCCCACGCCATCCGGAATAAAAACTCCTCGCTTATATTCCCGGAGCAGGAACCGGGGAGACGGGATCTTCCAACGATCATGCACCCAGAACCAATCCGCCGGATTTTCCCTAATCTTTTCCTCCAGGCGCCGATTCAAAGCGTAGGTCATTTCCTCGATCGAAGCTTTGGGCGGAAAATCTTCCAACCAACTATCCAAGTACCAACGAGCCACCCCCACAGTCCGCACCAACGCCCAGCGGATCCCGGAATGAGTCTTCTTGGCCATCATGGCGGGTAACGGGGTGGTCGAGCAGATCCGGTCAAAAAAAGGAACCCAGATTCCTTTGTCGCCGGCGTGCTGGTCGGGTAATACCGCCAAAACTCCTCCCTCCTTCAATATGGTAATGCCACGCTTGAATCCTTCGCTCCGATCCAGCAGCTCCACGCCGCTCAGCCCCCTAAATTTGCGGACATGTTCGTCAATCAAACGGTTACGAAGTCGCTGGAAGACCGCCCCGATTTCCCGACGCGTGTCCCAATTTGGAGCGGTAGCCATTAACTCCCAGTTGCCGATATGCGGCACCAAAGCCACTATACTGGTCTTTTCGATCTCCTGGCCGCGACCATAGCCGCTGACATCAAAGTATTTCCGGATTTCTTCCCAAGGCTTCTGCGCCAGCACAAACGCGCACAAAAAGTTCGCTCCTAAAGTCTGAAAATGTTTGCGAACGCTCTCTTCGACTTGCTTAGGCGTCCATTCCGGCATCGCTCTCGTCAGGTTTCGTCGCGCCAGGTCCCGGTAACCAGGCAGAATCGCCCAAACCATCAACCCGACCGCCTGACCGATTCTAAACGTCCACGTAAGCGGGAAAATGAGAAAGACCGCCCCGAGTCCCAGGTAGAGCCAGTAAACGACTCTGTCAGTGAATTTGACCCGCCGCGGCGGTTTAGCAGGCTTCGTCATTCGTAATAGAAATCTTCAGCCAACAGAGTAAACCGGCGCAGTCGGAACATTTTACTGGCATAGCCTGAATCCTTCACACATGCATACGCATTTGTGGAGGATTCAGGCTCGGGGATGAAATTTCTTATGGATCGCTTTTAACCGATTTTGGTCGACGTGAGTATAAATCTCGGTTGTTGAAATGTCTGCATGACCGAGCAGCTCTTGAATGATCCTGAGGTCAGCCCCGTTGCTCAACAAATGCGTAGCAAACGAATGCCGCAACAGATGCGGATAAATTCGGATATCGAAGCCGCCGAGCTCAGCGATCTCTTTAACGATTTGCCAGACCCTTTGCGGGGTCAATTTCCGGCCGCGCCTCGACAGAAACAGCTCGCTCCCCGTACGTGGGTTCACCAGGGTCCGTCGCTCGCTTTCGAGATAATCATTGATGGCCTCGCAAGCTTTCCGCCCGACGGGCACCAGCCGAGTCTTATTGCCTTTGCCCGTGACCCGAATGAACCGGTCCTCTAGATTGATCTGCTCCAATCTTGCGTTGGTCAGCTCACTGATCCGCAGCCCGCTGCTGTAAAGCAATTCCAGTATCGCTCGATCTCGCTTTGCAAACGGCCGTTGGTGGAGATCCACTTCCAACAACGTTTCAATTTGCGCCTCATTCAACGTATCCGGCAAATACCGTTCCACCCGAGGTAACACCAACACATCCGCCGGATCATGAACAATCAACTGGCGAGACTTCAAAAACCGGAAAAAAATCTTCAAAGCCACCACAATCAACTTGAGTGACGCCGCCGCCAACCCTCCGCGTTTTCGTTCCGCCAAATAGGTGGTCAACTGATCTGTAGTGACCTTAGAAATCGCCGGCGCTTCCCCCTGCCTCCCATACCAAACCGCGAACTCCTCCAAAGACCGCCTGGTCGATAGCTGATAATTCTCCGACAACCCCCGCTCCGTCGCCAGAAACAGGATGAAGTCGTTAATCTCGTTATCGAATGGCGTATCCAAGTCCTGGGATTCTACCACAAAGCAAATACCAACCGCGAATGGACACGAATAGACGCGAAATTAAGAGTTAGCTGAGCCACGCCAACCCGCCGGGAGGGGAGCCGCTTTACCACGAGACAGCTCTATCGGTTGCTAGCAGGCGGCTCCCGGAAACGGCTCCTCGCATTGGTTAAACCCAGCGCCTCACCCCCTTCGCGTGCATTCGTGTCCATTCGTGGTTCGCATTCGCGGTTGGTCTTGCCACATTTCGCGGTTGAGATTTCCCGAAACTGCCCCATGATTACGTCTTCTCCGCAAAACGCGGGCATAGCTTAATGGTAAAGCTCCAGCCTTCCAAGCTGGCTATGAGGGTTCGATTCCCTTTGCCCG
>Ga0073928_10008534_pt1 | contig 12830 bp, 16 predicted proteins | sample PaiPotPPA55metaG_FD_76969 | JGI IMG/M metagenome (GOLD analysis project Ga0073928, IMG submission 76969) | Iron sulfur acid spring bacterial and archeal communities from Banff, Canada, to study Microbial Dark Matter (Phase II) - Paint Pots PPA... ...
ACCAGCACTGGCTGGGCTGGCGGGCAGGAAGCCGGCCAGCATGTTAGCCACTACATCGTCACCGGCGGCGCCTATGCGAAAGCGTATACGAAGCTGAAGGCCGGAGGCTTCAAGCTGCGCTGGCAGTCCGTCCCGGCAGGCCCCCAGGCCAAGGCGAAGAAGGCCAGCAAGACGAAATTCACCTGCCCGGACTGTGCACAGAACGCCTGGGCCAAGCCGGATGCCCTGTTAATTTGCGCCGCTTGCTATGAGGACGGCGACGGCGATATCCGCCTGATGCTGGCCGAGCCGAGCGAGGACGCCGAGGCCGCTTAAAACCCTTTGTCGAATATCAAAAGGACATAATAGCCTTTATGGGCTCATCGCAGAATCTTCCCGAAATCCTACGCTAAGACACCTCTGACAATTGAATCCATTGGATAAGATCGAGTTTTGTGAGGTTGCAAAACCCAAAACTTGTGCTTTGTTTTGCACCACATCTTGTGCACCATAGTTTTACACCACGTTTTCAGGGATTTCCTCGTCTTTTCAATGACCACAGAGTCATGGTGCAGAAACATTGGTTTTCAACACATCAGGATTTTTGGTAGTGGGTCAGTTTGAATTTCGGCCTGGCTCGATGAAGCGAACGGGATTGGCTGCTCCCTTGGCTCGATAAACATCGGGTACTCGCTTTCTGATGTACAAGCTTGCAACCCCCTGTTCTGCAGGACTTCCTTCAAAACCAACTCGGCCTTGGACGTCATCATCCAGCCAGGGGAAATTGATCTTTTTAGCGGGTAGCCACTTACGAGGCCGGAACGCGGCAAGCACGAGCCCACGACGATGCGCTAAGACAAGCTTGAAGTTCTCAGCTTTACGTACGTCAATGCGCCACACACCCCGCACGGCGTCGTAAATGTTTTTTCCTTCCTCTTCGTAGCTTCTTGCAATCGAGATCAGGATGAGCGGCTCTCTGGCATCAAACGGCTCGGCCGCATACTCCGCGATTATCTCCTCGACGTGTCTCACCCCGTAATCGCCAGACCCATGCCCGCTAACCCTGTTGGTTAGGCCCGGGTAAGCATCGATTCAGAGCTGCTTCGATCTCGTACGCCATTTCCTCATTCTCTATGCTGTGCCTATGGATGACGTGAGCTACGTCAAGCCCCGCCGCCGCAATATCCTTGATGCGCCGAAACTTTAAATCGGCGGAATCTTCGTCCTTGCCTTCGACCAAGGCGCCGTTTGCGTGCTGGAAAACTCGGTCACGCCGTCCCTTCCCGACATAGAAGGTCTCGCCGTTTCTCGGGTCGATCAGTCGGTACACGTACCAGTTCAGACGGTCCGCGACGCCGACAGGAAATTTGTCCCGTTGCACTATGTCCCTTCCCCTTCGCGGCCAAGGCTGCCGCCTCGGGTCTGCCTGCCAGCTTTTTTAAAGTGACCCACTACCGGATTTTTGGGCTTAACGCAGGATTTCGGGAAGATTCTGCCCTGACGCCTTTATGACGGGCTGTATCCCCTTACAAACACAAATAAAGTCACGCCGCCGACTTCAAACGCACCCGGCCATTTTGCAGCGCCTTCGCCAGCGCGGCCTTGTCACCCGCCTGAATGGCTCGCTGCGCAGCCTCGCCCGCCGACGAGCCTTCGAGCCACCGCATCACCGCGCCTTTCGTCGTGATCCACTTGCGCCCGACCTTCCGGCCCGGAAGCTCTCCCGACTTCAACAACTCGTAAACGGTGTCCGCCGAGACCGTCAGCAGCGCCGCCACCTTGTGCACGTCGAAAATTTCAGAGTTGCGCACCGGCGCGGCCGCATGGCGCGCGCGCCTCTTTTCCCGTTTAGGCTACTGGGCAGATTGATGTAGAAATACACCCTAAGAAAAGGATGATGACGGCACAAGTGGCTGATTTTCCGATGATTTTTCGCTTCGGCGCACCCTGGCGGAAGAGCGGCTGGCAGAGCCTTTTCGGGCGTTGTCTTTTCGGACGCACCTGCTTCCTCGAAATCGTCGAAACACTCTGCTCATCTCAGCGTTTTTCGCGAAAAGCATTGCGACTTCACGTCGGCCTTAGCGTGTAAACTTGAACGATTCTGCCTAGTACCCTTCATTGCCGGCATATGCGAGACCTTGACGTTTAAATCCGTATTGTTTTGGCACCTGATTTTGACAATGCAGCTTGGCCCACTTTGATATTCAGATTTGGCCCACCCTATACGTTTTTTGATCGCCGCTTCGCTGAGATCTATTAATTTCTCTCGATTCGGTGCGGCTGGAGAGAAAAGCCCGCCAAGGCTTCGACCGGGATAATGGAAACGGCAATCACCCAGAGGTTGACCCCTTAGAGGACTGGGCTAGGGCGGCGATTAGGCCCCTGCTAATTCCAGGATTAGGGCCGCGACCGCCTGCTCGCGCTGTTTCACTATTCCATTTTTGAGCGAGGCGTCGAGTTCACACGCCCGCTGATGTGCCCGTTCGAGGCGCTTCAGCCCAAACCGGCGAGCTCCTTCCGCCGCGCGAGCCGCCAGCGGACTGCTGGGAGCTACTCCAAGCGTCGCGGCGATCGTGCTGGGATCCTTTCTGCGCATGAGCAACGTCGCCGCCAGCAGCATTCGGCGCACTTGGGGTATCAACTCCAGCGCGAGCACTTCGACAGGGTCGCGTCCGATCTGCATGGCGCGGTCGAACAGCGACAATGTTTCTCCCACCCCCCGCTGCACCAGGCTTTCGGCAATCTCGAACAACTCGGGAATCCTGACTCCGCCCGGCCCTCTCAATTCGGTGAGTTCGATTCTACCGTCATCTCGGCGAGTAACCGCAGCCTTATTCAAGGCGTTAGCAATCCCTGCAAGGTCGCCGGAGTGATGTGCAACCAGCAAGTCGGCCTCTTTCATCGTGAGTCGAAGACCCAACGCGCGCGCGAAGAGTTCAGCAAACTGACCGAGCTGATTGTCGAACGGGCGCATGCAATTCACAGGAGTGCCCGACTGCTCAATGGCCCGCCGCATTTTAGCCGGCAGCTTGTCGCGCTCATAAACCAGCGCGAGCCTGACTGTAACGCCGATTCGAGCACATGCGCCAATCAACGCAGTTTCGTCGCCCGCGCCTTGGGTTGCACGCTCGTCGGCTACGGGATCGTCATCGCCGCCACGTTCGCGATAAGACCGTAGAACACGACCCACGACCAGTCGCTTGGGGGCGAAAAGATCGGCCTCTTCCAGCTCGGTGACCAGAGCGTCATAGCCATCAGCTCCTGCAATCTGCAATGAGCGGTATTTGAAACCGTCGCCGGTCAATCGGCGCCTCAGGCTATCGAGCGCATATTCACGGAGAAACGCCTGGGGGCCAAAGATTGCGGTAACTGGAGCGATCGGTCGCCCCTGGCTGAGTGCGCGCAGGAACACAATTGCGGTCTCAACTGCCAATCCTCAGCCCTCCCGGGTCATAGCTGTTGAGTAAATTGGAACGGCGCAGAGATCAGAAGCCCTCAGACATTGACACGTAGACGGTTTGGGCAAGACCCTCCAGGTTCTGCTGTTGCGAAAAGTCAGACTGTGTCTTCGCCAGCTGAATATCCGGCAAGTTCGCAATATCCTGTGAGCGCAGGTTCTGTTGCAGGAACTCAGGCGAAGTAGTGACCACGGCATTCGCGACTGTGGCATATGTGTCGTTGGCGAAGAGCCCGGTCGATCTCCAGATGACCTGCTTGGTATGTTGGTCCGTGAGCTGCGCGTTAGCGTCGAGCGTTTGGGTATACTCGATGGGTTCGCTTACCGAGTTGGTGGCCACCGCTATCGTCGAAACGTAATACAACTCGCCGGTCAGCACGAGGTCGGCCTGTCCCCGATCGTCTACCAATTCGAGGCGCTTGTGCTGCGCGATCTCGTCCTTCATGTAACGAATAAATTGATCATCCATCCCGGTGTAGCGCGACCGGTTGGTGAATCTCTCGACGTAGATCGTCTTGGCTTGGGGCGGCAAGCCGGATCCTTCGGCGGCGAAATGGTAGCCGCATCCTGCTATCGCCGCGATAAACGCGATGAAAAGCAGTTGCGGAATGAACCAGTCAGGCGCCGTGCGCCTTGGCCTGCGTGCGCTCTTCACCCTTGTTCTTCAACTTCAGCCGATCGGCCACCTGATCGAGCACACCATTGACGAAACGGCCGGAGTTCTGGTCACCGAAAGTCTTGGCCAGCTCGATTGCTTCGTCGATGGTCACGCGTGCGGGAACGTCGTCCATTCGCAGCAACTCGTAAACGGCGATGCGCAGGATATTGTGGTCCACTCGCGAAAGACGGCCGATTGACCAGTGTTCCAGCGCATCGGCCAGAATACCATCGATTAGCGTTCGCTCCCGCCAAGCCCCGTCGACCAGGCGAAGTGCAAACGCATCCGTGCGCTCTTCTGCGAACGATTCGAAAAACAAGGCGAGGTCTTCGTTTGAAACCTCGCCGCGAATCTCAATTTGATAAAGGGCCTTGAGCGCCAACTCACGGCCAGTGTGTCGGAGTCCCATTGAATCCCCTCAGAAACCGCCCCCGATTGCACTCACACGGCTGCCGCAGGTCATCCTGAACGTGGAGAGTAAGATTGTGGCGCTTTAGCTTGCGATCTTCAGCTTACTAAATAGGTGGCCGAGCTTCTCACGCTTGGTGCGCAAATATTCAATGTTCCCAGCATGAGGCGTTACTTCGAGCGGGACCCTCGTCACCGAAACCCCGTAGCGCTCCAGACTCTCGATTTTATTGGGATTATTGGTCAGCAAACGCACCTCACCGACACCTAAATCCCGCAGGATTTGCGCCCCGATTCCGTAATCGCGCAGGTCTTCTTTGAACCCCAGCTCGAGATTGGCTTCTACCGTATCCAGTCCCTGATCCTGAAGCGCGTATGCCCGAATCTTGTTGGCCAACCCGATCCCGCGACCCTCTTGATGCAGGTAAATGATAACGCCTGCTTCGGCGGTGGTAACCTGCCGCATCGACTCCATCAATTGCTCTCCGCAATCGCATCGCTTCGAGCCGAAGACGTCACCGGTCAGACATTCAGAATGAAGCCGCACGAGTGCCTGACGGCCCGCGCCGACATTGCCGTGGACTAGCGCGAGATGCTCGCGACCGTCGATAACGTTGCGGAACACGATCGCGCGCAACACCGCATCGTGAACTGAGAAATCGCTTTCCGCGACCCGCCGCACCAGGATTTCACTGGTGAGACGGTGCGATACCAGATCGCGAATGATACACAACGGCAGCGAGTGTGCGGCGGCAAACTCCTGCAATTGCGGAAAACGGGCAGCCTCGCCGTCCTCGCGCAAAATCGCGCACAACGCTGCCGCCGGACGCATTCCGGCGCTGCGGACGAGATCAACGGCACCTTCAGCCCGCCCCGTCCGCATCATCACTCCACCGCTCAGTGCCATCAGCGGCAGCACATGGCCAGGCATTACCAGATCATCTGGAGTGGATTTGTCGGACGCGAGCACCTGGATCGTACGAGCACGGTCGAACGCCGAGATTCCCGTCGTTACCCCCTCGCGTGCTTCGACCAGCGCACCCGCCTGCTCGGCCATTGGTTCCGCCTGGTTGGCGACCACCAAGGGAATGCCAAGTTCGCGAATACGGCGCTCGGGCAGCGCCACCGAAACAATGCCGCGCCCGTGGCTAGCCATGAAATTGACATGCTCGGGAACAACCTTTTCGGCCGCCATTACCAGGTCACCCTCGGCGTCTTCTTGCTCGTCACTGACCATAACGACCATACGGGCGGCTCTGATAGCGCTGAAAACTTCTTCGATTTGCGATATCGCCACAGCTTGCATCCTTGGGGGAACGAATAATATCACTACAGGGGCAAAGGCAAAAGCGCATCGAATCTGCTCACCCGAGAGCACATAACACGGAACGTTATTCCTTTTGTAGGCAGCTAAGCAAAGAACATCCGCGATGTTCGGTTAATTCGCGAGCGCCTTGCGCTGAACCACATCAGCCTCCAACAGCCAGTCCGAACCGACGCGGCGAGTGCTGAAGTTCTTCAGCTTGATCGCCTCGCGCACGCTTCGAGCAAGCAGCCCTTCGACGCTCGACAATCCGCAACCCATAATAAGTGGGGCAACAAAGAACGCGACACGATCGACGATGCCCGCGCGCAGGGCGGCACCCGCAAGCTTTGCACCGCCCTCGATCAAGACCTTCGACCATCCGCGTCGGCCAAATTCCCGCATGACCTCCATCAACGAAATCCCGTGCCCGTCCACGGATGCGCCGATGGCTTCGACCCGCGCGCCATAACGCCGGCTAACGCTCGCGGCTTTCATTGCGCTAGTCACGAGAATAGTCGCGGCTGGGGAGCGCTGGCGAAAAATTCTTGCGCCAGCAGGCGAGCGCAGCCGTTGGTCGATGATTACGCGAACTGGATCGCGGCCACCCTCGATACGGCAGGTAAGCCTCGGGTTATCCGCGATTACCGTCGCAGCGCCGACCATGACGACATCGGACTCGCGCCGCCATTGGTGGACCAGCCGGCGAGACTCCTCCGAGCTTATCCAGCGCGAATCGCCCGTGGCCGCAGCGATTCGGCCATCGAGTGACATCGCCAGCTTTAGGATTACGAACGGGCGCCCGCGAGTGACGCGCGCAATAAAGCCTTCGTTCATTCGGCGGCATTCGCTTTCCAGGACACCAACCGTCGTTGCAATGCGGGCGCTATTCAAAATCGCGATGCCGCGTCCTCTCACTGGCGGGTAAGGATCCAGGCAGCCGACGACCACACGTGCAACTCCGGCCTCGACCAGCGCCCGTGCACAGGGGGGCGTCTGGCCTTGGTGAGCGCACGGTTCAAACGAAACATAAACAGTCGCACCACGCGCCAACTCGCCGGCTTCGGCAATCGCTTGCGGTTCTGCATGCGGCCGGCCGCCGGGCGCGGTGCCGCCCCGTCCCACGACCTTCCCCTCACGAACAATCACGCATCCAACCGCAGGATTAGGGGAGGTGAGTCCGATCTTCAATTGCGCCAGCGCAAGGCATTCGCGCATCAGGCGTTCGTCTTCGTCATTGAGGGGGGAAGTTTGGGCCCCGGCCAATTTAGTCCAAGCGCCTCGTCCGCTTCAGCCCCTCCTTAATCACACGCATCGCGGACAGACTTGAAGTGCGGATGACTGGAGGATTGAGGACACTTCTGCAGATTTGACCTGTCATCAGGCGGGTTCGCCTTTTTTGGCCTGCCGCATCAGGTCAGGCTCCTGCTTACGCCGCTCGATCAGTTCTTCGAGTTCGCGCATGAACTCCTCGATATCTTTAAAGGACCTATAGACGGAGGCAAAACGGACGTATGCGACCTGGTCAAGCCGATGTAACTCGTTCATCACAGCCGAACCGATGAATGAACTGGGTATCTCCTTGCCGCCGCGCTCAGCGACCGCCGCCTCGATACGATCGGTAAGCTGTTCAATCGCCTCCATCGAAACCGGGCGTTTCTCGCAAGCTTTTACCACTCCGGCGATTACCTTGCTGCGTTCGTACGGTTCGCGCCGGTTATCCTTCTTCACCACCATCGGAGCCGCCTCTTCAACACGTTCGTAGGTCGTAAAGCGACGCTTGCATGAAGAGCACATCCGCCGGCGCCTAATCGTCGCGCCGTCCCCGGACATCCTCGAATCAACCACGCGGTTGCGGCTATGGCGGCAAAAGGGGCATCGCATGGCCTGATTTTAGCAGGGGTGTTGAGAAAACCGGACGATGCGGCCGGGGGCTCGCAGTTGCCACCGCCGCACGAGCCACCGCTCGATTTCCCTTCCCCGATCGTCGGTCAGCGATGCAGCGTTTTCGGTTCCTGCCGCTTGCTTTTTCCCACCACACCATGTGCAACAAATTACTCGCCCGGACGAACCCGACAAACGCACGTTCAGCTCTTATGAGCCTCGATATAAGTGACGACATCCTTGACGGTGCGGATCTTCTCGGCGTCTTCATCCGAGATTTCCATGCCGTACTCTTCCTCCAGCGCCATCACCAGTTCGACGATGTCGAGCGAGTCGGCACCCAGGTCCTCGATAAACGATGCCTCGGGCGTAACTTCATCAGCGGACACGCCAAGCTGTTCGCTGATTATCTCGCGGACCTTCGATTCGACTTCTCCAGCCATATTTCGCTTGATTCCTCCTGCCAGCCCGAGCCGTCATCCCAAGAGCCGGAATCGATGCCTTCTCGCCTGCGCGCCGGCGCGAATCGATAGCGCGGGCGGACCTGCGTGGGCTCATAGGCGCCAGGTGGCTAAATGCGCAGCTTAAGGACTTGGGGCTTGTCAGGCAAGGCGATGACATCTACAGAAAAACGCTGTCACAGTTCATGAGAGCGGGCTAGCGGGAACCCCGATTGAGCACGCCCGCCGCCTCAAGTTGCTCGATACGCGCCGCCGAGTAGCCGAGGTGAGCGCTCAGAATCTCCGCGTTGTGTTCTCCCAAAGTTGGCGCTTCCAGGGCAAGTTCGCCATATTCGGAAAAGCGCAGCGGAAAACCCGGAATATCGAATTCTCCGAGAAAACGGTCGCTAATCGTTCTGACGGTGCGGCGTTGCCGCAGATGAGGGTGGTTCATTGCTTGCTCAACCGTCAGCGCCGGTGCGAATGGTACTCGATGTTCTTCCAGCGCCTGTTCGACTTCCTCGTCGCTGCGAGAATCTACCCAATCCTGGACGATCCTGATTACTTCGTCGACATGGCGGGCGCGCCCGGCTATTGAGTTGAAGCGCGGGTCATCCATCAGGTCCGGTCTATCCATCGCCCGGCACATCGCCGGCCATTGGCGATCGAGTCCCCCGATAATGAGTATATAGGTGTTTTTTCCTTTGAACATGCCGGCCGGCGCAACCATATAGTGATGCTCACCGGTGCGGCGCGGTTTCATCGCACCGCGGCTGGCACTGAGCATCTGCACGTTGAGTTCATGGTAACCGAAGTAACAGTCGAGCAAGGAGGTCTCGACGTATTGGCCGCGGCCACTCCGTTCGCGTCCGAGCAGCGCCGAAGTGATCGCTGCCAGCGCATGTACTCCGGTGCTGACGTCTCCGATGCCGAGCGCGGGGAAAACCGGAGCGCGATCGGGATAACCACACATGTCCAGCACTCCCGCGTATGCGGCGCCGACGGTGTCGTATCCGGGACGGTTCGCCAACGGCCCGCTTTGGCCGAGGCTGGAAATCGAGCACATCACGATCTTCGGATTGAGCACTCTTACGGTGTCGTATCCGAGTCCCATTCGCGCGATAACTCCGGGTGCATAATTCTCGATCATCACGTCAACTCTTGGGACCAAGGCTCTAATAATCTCCAGACCCGCGGGACTTTTCACGTCGACGCAGAGGCTTTTTTTGCCTCGATTCTGCTGGATGTAGTAGGCACTGCGGCCGTCGCGCAAAAACGGCAGGGCGCGGCTGGGATCACCACTCGGGGCAAGCTCGACCTTGATAACCTCGGCCCCCATCTCGGCCATCATCCGCGTCGCGGTCGGCCCGGCCAGGACTTGAGTGAAATCCAATACTTTATAGCCATCGAGCACATGCTTCATTCGCCCGCCTCACATCGCTTGTACCGGTAACGAGCGGCGCCTCTTTGCTTGTTATCTCGACCGAGAATCGGACGCCGCTTCTACTCCGATTTTCGCGCAATGTCGGACCAGTGTGGAGTCGGGAAGTTCCCATCCTAACGATTACGCGCTGCTTAACACTCCGTGGAAAAGACTATCGGGGTCATACTTCCGCCGCAGCGTCTTTAAACGTTGCCAGTTTGACTTCGAGTATGAGCGTTCGGCACGGCCCGGGTCGCCGATGATATCGGATTCGCCAACGTAATGACCGATCGCAAATTCGTCCAGCGCCGCTATGGCCGCCCGATGCCATCCGGTGTTGACAGCATCATCTTCGGGCCGTTCCCAGACCGCGGAGCAGATCAGCAGCGCGTCACCGCTAACCGAATACGCACAATCGGGCAACGGCAAACGGTCAGCGCCGGTTGAAAAGATGAAAAGTTCAGTCGACTTCAAGGACGGCGCATCCATGAAATGCTCGCAAGAGGCAGCCAGTACTCGCTCCGGCGGTGAATTTGTCCACAGTGTGTCGACGAGGTAGCGATGTTCTGGCGGCGTCGCAACCGCGTTCATCTCATGCAGTTTTTCAATCGGCGTCGGTAGATTGGCTTCCTTCATCAGGCTGTGGACTGCGAGCGGACAGTTATCAAGAAAGCTGAGCATCGAAACGGCCGCGCTCGTGCTCTCGGCGAAGGCCGTTCCGCTCATGCTGCAAGCAAATCCCTTGCTCGCCGTGCATCTATTGGCAATCGGATGCGGGGCCGCACCGATGAAAATCGCCAACTCGACCTGCCTCGGCAACTCGCGCGCGACGCCAGCGGCCCACCGGCTGAGTTCGCCGGCTCGTTCGAGTGGAAAATAGTAATTGCTGGTGGTAATCGCGCCCGGCGCGGGGAATGCTCGGAGAGTATACTCCGTCACTACGCCAAAAAACGCGGGCCCGGCTCCGCGGACGGCCCACAGCAGGTCTGCGTTCTCGCTGTCGCTCGCAACGATCAGGCTCCCTTCGGCGGTCACTACCCGCGCTGCCTCGATACTCAAGCAACTCGCGCCCCACGCGTTGAAATTCCATCCAATTCCGCCGTTTAGCAGAAACCCGCTCATCGGCACTGTCGGGCAATGACCTACCGGAAACGCCAGTCCCTCTGCGGCCAACCGGCGATTGAAATCGCGGCTGCTTACCGCAGGCTGAATAACTGCGATTCGAGCCTCGCGGTCAAGCGACACGTTTCTCAGGCGGCCAAGATCGATCAGCAGACTGTCATCGCGGAGCGAAAAGCCGATCCAATTATGGCCGCCGCCGCGCACCGCGACTTTCATCCCATTGGTGCGCGCAAACCTGACCGCCTCGACTACCGCATTCTCGTTGGCAGCCTGAACGATAATGCGCGGACCCCGCTCCGGCACAAGCTGATTCCATACCATCGAACGCCGCAGTCTTTCGTAATGACTATCCTCGGAAGTCGTGATAGCGCCGGTTACGCGGCTCCGCAGCTCCTTCAAGTCCACGATCGTATTCCCCGCCTGGCTTCGGATGTTAGAGCGGCTCTGAAACAAACTCCTGCCGCTATACGGGCAAGGTCAACCGCTTGGTCATAAAGTAATGCTCATGGCCAGCGGGATGGTTCTGCAGCGTGCCAAAGACGCGATAGCCGAGCTTTTCGTAGAACGGTCGCGCCTGAAAACTGAACGTATCGAGGAAGGCGTTGGTGCAACTACGTTCAATTGCGTAGGCTTCAGCCTGCTCCATCAGTTCGCGCCAAAGCCCCGCCCGCGCATTGGCGGCGCCACCCCGAGCGCGCCCACATGGAGCCATCCGGCCCAGATGTTTCCGAGCAAACCGGATACCAGTCCCCCCGCCCAGGGCTCGCAATATTGTGATGACTGACAAACGCCTGCACGATGTTGCGCAGCTCAGCAGCCGCGTAGGGTTCAAAAACTATTGCATGATTGCTCACAGGCATAGTCCGACCGCGAAAATCATTATCCAGTATAGACGCGTTGCCGGGGAATTCGATTTCACTCGCTTCACGATTTTGGACTCCTCCGACTAATCCGATAATGAGCGATAGCTATTCGATACTCGGATAGCTCAATAAAGAATCGACGGCAGATAAGCACCCGCCGGTTCATTGTAGAGACCGCGCGTCATCAGAGTCATCTGATGCACGAGGCGGAAGCCGTTTTGGAGGCACCATCGAAAAAGTTCACCATTGCGCGTCGGGAGTAGAAAGCCCTGTCCGTCAATCTTCGGCGCTGCGGCAATGAGCGCTGTGATGTCCTGAGTAGTTTCACCCGCCGCGTGTCCAAACATCCCGATATCGCTCGCATAGCCCGTGATTCTTCCAAGGTGCTCGACAACGGTGGCAGTGCCGTGCTTGATCGCGTCGCGCAGCTCACCGCCGCGATCGTGACCGTGGATTCGCCGGCAGAGTTCATTGCAGGCGCCGAGGTCCAACTCTCTCGCCGTGCGCACCTCGTAGCCGGCAAATTTCATCTTCGGCAGTGTCCCGAACATCTTTGAGAGTGGTTCGCGCGTGTCGAAGCCCAGCTTGGTGTACAGGCATAAGGAGCGATTATGATAGGCACTCTGCACCAGCCGAATGCCGGCGAAGCCCCGCTGGGTTGACCGCTCCATCACGGCGAGCATCAGCTGCCGCCCGATGGCCTGGTTCTGAACAGTGGGGTCGACCGAAATCGGGCCAACGCCTGAGATCAGATTGCGTTCGTCGAGAAAATTGCTGCCGACGATTTTCCCATCGAGTTCGGCAACAACCGCGTAAAATCCCGGATTTGATAGCAGCGCCATCGTCACCGCTGTGGCGACTTCAACCGAGGGGAAATCCCACGGGAAATTATGCTGGCTCGAAATCGACTTGAACGCCTCGAAGTCGATTACTCCGCATGCTGACGCATCCTCAGGTGTCCCGGGCCGCAGTTTTAGGTTCACGCTCACTTGCCTTCCGTCCTGACGGTTCTGTTCGCTCAGTACTTTGAGAAAGTGCGGAAGTCACGATCCAGCCTTGTAGCTTCTCGAATTACCAAATGTGAGGCCTGATGGCGACCAATGGAGTTCAGCAGTGGGGTTCGACAGGAGTAGGAGCCACTGATGGCCGTGCCATCAAAGCTGGCTTAAGTGCCTGATTCGCGAAATCGTACTACGGCAGGTGGCCTTGAACTAGTCGACACTTGGGCCGTTGTGACATGCAAATTATGACCGCCAATATCGGTCACGACGTGGCGGAATCGATTTTCCACGG
>Ga0073928_10008535_pt1 | contig 12829 bp, 14 predicted proteins | sample PaiPotPPA55metaG_FD_76969 | JGI IMG/M metagenome (GOLD analysis project Ga0073928, IMG submission 76969) | Iron sulfur acid spring bacterial and archeal communities from Banff, Canada, to study Microbial Dark Matter (Phase II) - Paint Pots PPA... ...
AGTTTTCGACGTACGCCACGTGGTGGATTCGCCAGGCCATCACGCGTTCGATTGCCGACCAGGCCCGCACCATCCGGATTCCGGTTCACATGATCGAAACGATCAACAAGATGAACCGTATTTCGCGGCAGATCCTGCAGGAAACCGGCCTCGAGCCGGATCCGGCAACGCTTGCTGAGAAGATGGAAATGCCGGAAGACAAGATCCGCAAGATCATGAAGATCGCGAAGGAACCGATCTCCATGGAAACGCCGATCGGTGACGACGACGATTCGCATCTTGGCGACTTTATCGAAGATACGAACACGGTGGCTCCGGCCGACGCCGCGCTGCACGCCAGCATGCGCGACGTGGTGAAGGACGTGCTCGACTCGCTGACGCCGCGTGAGGCGAAGGTGTTGCGGATGCGCTTCGGTATCGAGATGAGCACGGATCACACGCTCGAGGAAGTGGGTAAGCAGTTCGACGTGACGCGTGAGCGGATTCGCCAGATCGAGGCGAAGGCGCTGCGCAAGCTCCGCCATCCGAGCCGTTCAGACAAGCTGAAGTCGTTCCTGGAAGGGAATTGATGTTTGAGTCGTGACTGAAGCACTAAAGCGCGGCGGGCTGAGTTGGTCCGCCGCGCTTGTTTTATAGGTCGTTTCAAGGCAAACTCGCAGACCTTCGCGAGTGCAGTCGAATCAAATTCGATGCATGCCGGGAGCGTCCCCCGGCGCCTTTCCTTCACTCGCGGCAGGGCGTTTTTCCGCAAAAGGGCCGGAAGCTTAATTGGTATAAGCTGTCGACTCATAATCGACCGACAGTGGGTTCGAATCCCACCCGGCCCACCATATTGCTGTACGAAGAAGTCCGGGGAAATTGTGCCGTTAAGCATAAAGTGGCCACCTGGACTGGTTATGCTTTATTGTCCGATGGGCCACGTTATGCTTGCCGAGCGATCCATGCTAGGCGCAGCGAGGTTGGAGCTTTAGTTAGTTTGTCAGTAGCGCGTCACGCGCTGGAGCCCGGATAGCGGCTCCGAGCCCCATTTGGCACAAGATCCATGCCACAACGGGCGCGCAGCCGTTCTTGGGGCCGTGGCGACCGTTGCAGAGGCATACGCCTGGATTCTGTCGGGCTGGCGCGATTGAGTTTGCGTCGGCCATCCCGGAATGCACACCGGTGGCGGGGCCCGATCGCAATGAACGCGGACAGTCCTTTTTGACGCAGCTGGCCGCGCGGACCTGGGCAGTGTGCCTTAGCTGAGCAGGCTCAATTGAAAGCTCGTAGGCGCGACCGGCCGTTTTGCGATATCAATACCGCGTACTTCCGCGACATCGACGACGACGCGTGTCACATGGTGTGTCGTGTTCACTTGTCGCCAAATCGTGGAACTACCTGGACCGTCGAGCCCTTGAGCGGTGAGCGCGATATAAGCGTCTGCCGATGAGAAGGGCTCTCCCGCGAAGTGTTCGCTTGTAACGATTCGCGCGCAGATGTCTTCCATGACTTCCTTGTGTGTGCCTTCCTCGGCGCCGCGAACAACAAACCAGTCTGTCTTGGTCGTGTAGCGGTAGTGACGAATCGCCTTCCCGCCACTCCCTCCGAAGACCATCTTGGAGCAATCGGCTGCATAGTCGCCGAAGATCATGTGCTCCGCCGTCGCCGGGTCAAAGCGCACTGCCTGTTGCCATGCAGTCCACTCGCTGCGCGGCCAAAGCTCGCTCGTGCCGTGTGTGGCTGGATTCTTCTCCGGATAGTTGGTCCCTTGGAAGATAACGTGTTGCCATTGCCCGAGTTGCTGCAGCAATTCCAGCGCGCCGCCAATAATCGGCGCCACGAGGTCTGGTGCCGAAAATTCCGAATCCGAGAAGTCAGCGATCACCGCACATTCCGAAGGGTGCAAGCCGAGCTTCTCGACGGCGAGGGAAAGCGTAGTCCCAACAAGCTGAGGGTCGACAATGTCTCCGGATTTCAGGCAGATGCAAAACTTCAGTGCGGCCTCAGAACTGATGCATTGCTTGAACGCATCGAGTTCGAGCTGGCCGAGATCGCTCAACATCGCCATCGGAATGGCGATAACACCAAGGCCTCGTGCACGGTGAAACATCTCCGGCAGCCACGACGCAAGGTCATCCCTTCCGCGTTCAATAATGAGATGGGTCGAGTCAATGAACGCCGGCCGGTTGAACCAGTGGCGAGACAACAGCGCTCCGACGTCTGGAGTGTTGTCGAGCTTAAAAAGCTCGGGCTGATCGTCGTCTCTTTCTCCAGGGGGCGGGACAATGAAACGTGGAAGAACGTGCGCAGCGACATCGGGTGCCAACTCCCGGACGCCGCTCAGTTCCCCCGCCTTCATGCGCAATGCCGGGCAATACAAAATCTTGTTTCCCTTCACTACAACCTCCTAGTGCTGCGAAAGTAGTTGCCTGCGTACCTTGTTGCGACCAATCTTGTCCGAAAACAGGGAGTAGTTCTTCCGCTCCATGCGGATACGCCCAAAAACAATTGCGGGAGAGATTCCCAACTGTTCAGCGAAACGCTCGATGGGGTCAGCTGTTTTAGCGATGCGCGCCGGGGAGCGTGACCATAGCTCTTCGGGAATAAGCATGTTTGACGCGAAGCGATTTGCTTCTTCTTCAAATTCGTCGATTTCCACGCTTTCGACGTCGTCAAAAAACCCTGCTGCCAAACCCGTCCTGTAATGCAAAATCACGTGTCCGACTTCGTGCATCAACGTGAACCAAAAATTATCCAGTGCGTCGCGTAGAAGCGTCAGGCCGATGACCGGGATATGGTCAACCAGGAAGGCTGCTCCATCCACGTTCATCCCCGAGATGTTACGTTCCGCTATCAAAACGATACCGTGCTGCCTGAGCAGGTCACACGCTTGCGCCGGTCCATCATCCAGCTTACTCAGCCGAACCAGGTCTTTCAGCCAGGACACGTCGAGCGGCCGGTATTTGAGTTTGTCGCGATCAATGACGGCCTTAGCTTTGCGCGTTACCTGGGCTTTCCATGATAGTAACGTCCAATCCTCGGAATGATGCCTGACATTGAGACCGGTCCGAAGCAAGGATGGCGTGCCATGCATCTCAACATGTTCCGCGACATGCTTGACCAATTGGCTGATGCCGCTCTCGTCGGATCCGTTGTCGCCTTGAAGCCATCCGTGCGTCCGTGCGTGATTGAGCACCTTTTGCGCTTCTGCTGGCGAAACTTCGAACGACGGTGCCCAGCGGTTTTCATTGACCGGTCGGATATCCGCGGACAAATCCACGTCGAGGGCTCGAGCGACTCGTATATAGCCGGCGAGGCTAATAGACCGATAGCGCTCCGACTCGTAACGCTGAATAGCCTGTTCTCGCAAACCGAGTTTTCGCGCGAGGTCTTTCTGCGACCAGTCCTTCGCGATACGCGCGACTATCAAAATCTCGCCGAGGTCATTATCAGCTTTCCGCTTTAGCAGCTCAAAATCGCCTTCTTTCGCACTTTGATAGGCCGCCAATGTCTCGGACAACTCCTGCTTTTCAGTAAAAAGCGAGCGACGGACGCCGTCAATTACCTCCCTCGGCAATCCTTCAACAATCGATTTCAAGGTTTGCTCCGAAGAAAGCGCCTGACCAATCTGCTCGATCAGGGCGGCCACTTCGCGAGCTTGGCGCTCATTGGAAATTAGGCTAACAGGAGACATGGACGAATCATACACTACAAATATGTTGTGTGCTAAATCTAGTTCGTTGCTGAGCTCACAAACCGCTTACTCGCAGCGATCTTTGGACGTGCCGAGTCGATGAGCCTATCAGGCAGATGCAGGCGAGGGTGGGTCCTGCGCCTCAGTGGCGGCGGGTCCGGTTGCGTGGCGTCCTGCTGCGCCTTGCGCGGCACTGGCTGTAGCTGACCGAGTGCGTAGGATTTCAGCACGCTGTAGCCAAGGTCAGCGAGCATCGCAATTACGATTGCTTGCACCTTCTTGTTGTCTCAACACGTCTGCCATGTACCGACGAGTACGACGGACCTGTCGATGGTGCGCATTTAGGCAACGTTTGGCCCCTCGTTAGTGTTCGAGGGCGTCGTACGTTTTTATAGAGACTTCACTCTAATTTTAAAATGCCCTCATATTTGCTACCCGTTTTTGTTCTCTGCTGATCGGCGGCGTGAGCGTTCGAATTTAAGGCTCTTCCCCGTAATTCATCCGCACTTTAGAATGTGCTTATCTGATTGAACGAGGCAATGCGAAAACCAGTTTCCACGGTTAACGGTAACTACTTGGTTGTTCGCTATAAATAACCGCCTTATTGACATGCCTAACCAAACAGCGAGGTAGTTGTTGTGTTTTGAATCTATTTGATCTTGTTGCGCCGGAGGCGATTAATGCGATTTCTGGCGTATGTTCGACTCGTCTGTCGATAACTCAAACTGTTCGGAGCACAACAATGTACATGGAAGGATATTTCCTCATTTCGGCGGAAATTAAAAAGATTGAAGGGCCATACTCGCGCAATATGGTGGACCGCGAAACCGGAGAACGCTTGTGGGTTCGACAGGACATGTTGGTGGTCGCCCCTCAAGATTATCCCCAGCTAGCGGAAGGGCTTGAAATCGGAGCTTTTTACCACGAGTTGGTGCGGCCCGATGGAAGCAGCGGACTTCTGCACGGCCTCTCTTCCCTCGAAAAATATTACGGGTGGTGCGAGCAGCTGGTTAGCCTTGTGACGAACGGGAAGAAGCTGAAAGAGCGACCAGATGACGAGGTCGAATGGTCAAATAAGCTTTCAGAACTCGTCGAAGACAAGACGAAATATCCGGAAACCGAGGGGCGAGGTCCGTTCTGGGAGATGCTCCGCTATGCACTTCGAGGCATGACATTCGGGCCGGTCGTCTGCCAGAAGCTCGTAGCCGATTTTCAAAGATGGGAACCAGAGGCCTTGGCATTGGATGATTCAGACTTTTCCAGTATGTACGATTATATTTGGTCGACGTTTGGTGGAGCCGGCGAAGCTGGAATGGCCAGGTATGCGTGGCATTGGAGTGAAGACACCGAACCGAAGCTCGGAATAGAATCGCTTGCGTTGTTGGAAGCTCCGGAAGTACCGGTTTATGACGATGACGGGACGGACAGCGTCGTCCGGGAGTTTGACGACATTTAACGCAGGCGTGTTCTAAAGGGATCTTCAGGCGAGCACAGCACATACTGTGCTCGCTTTTTTGTTTCTACGGCGACGATCCGGCCCGGCCGTCGCAGACCGTAGCGTCCCCGTGTAAAAACTCGCTGCGCACGACTTTAAGATGTTCGACCGCCGCAGCGCACCATCCTGGCGGTCACTCACCTTGTTAGATAGGGCAGCCAAGCACCAGATACGACAGAGATCCTTTACAGCAAGCACGGGTGCGCCGAAATTATAGTTCGCTGCGCGGAGGTCCCTGGCACGAAGCGAAATCTCCGGGTTTCTGCGCAGGTCTTCGGTGTTGCTGCATTACGGCGCGCGAAAATGACCCGCGCGAGCTGTCGCACTTGGTCAAGGAATAGCTACGCCATCACAGATGGTCAGCGGAAGAGACGGCGTTCGCGCATGCCTGCGATCGAGGAAATGCAACTGATGTTTGTGCGAGTGCTCAAGTGACAAACGATTGATGGGGTCGCGGAACTCGTTCTGCGGATTGGGCAGGAACGAATCCAGGACATCCACCGCCTGGTTGCAGCCCATCTGGCCGAAAGCGACGCCGATCTGCTCGTAGCCTGAACGACTCTTGAGTCGGGCATCCAGGGCCGCGCTGACAAAATATTCGCCACTTTTTCCGTCCATGCATCACGGCGACGCGACGCCTGCGACAGCGCAAGTACACGCGCGATAAAGATATTTCGCCGGACAACGAGCCATGGACGCGGAGCGCCGCCGCCGCGCAAGGCGTGCGTGCGATGTGGAAAGGGCCAAGGGGCCCACAGGTGCCATTCGAGAGTCCGAAATGCCAGCATTGCGATTTCGTGGTCTCGTTGCTGCGCAAGCTGTTGCCTTTACAGGATCTGGGCCCTAATATAGGGACGAGTTAATTTAAACAATTAGATAATGTCCCTTTACGATTCCGTCGATTCCGTCGATTTCATCGATCCTCCGCACGACGCGGTGCGCGATGCCGTAACCCGGGGTGTTTCGGAGAATCCCGCAATCCAACGCCTGAAGGCGCGTGTTCTTGCGGAGACGAAACCCAGCGAGGTCATTTCAAGCTTCGATCGCATGCATCATCGACACAACCGTTCGTGACAGTGTGGTGACAAGTGACTCGGTTAAGCTGACTGCGTTTTTGGTAAAGATCGCGTCGCGCTGCAATCTCGATTGCGACTATTGCTACATGTACCACCACGCTGACCAGGGGTGGCGCGCGATGCCTCGGATTCTCAGTCGGGAGAACCAGGACTTGTTCGCTACAAGGTTGGCAGAATATGTCCGGGCCGCAAAGATCTCGAGATGCGCGGTTATATTCCACGGCGGTGAGCCTCTTCTCGCGGGCGGGGACGAAATCGTCTCTTTCTGCGAGCGAATCAAGCTAGCCGTTGGAACAGATGCTCGAGTCGATTTCGGTATTCAAACGAACGGCCTCCTGCTCAGCGATGCGGTTTTGGATCAATTCGAGTCGGCGTCTATCGACGTGTCATTGAGTATCGATGGTCCGAAGGAAGCAAACGATCTGCATCGAACGACCCGAAAGGGGCGCTCGAGTTTTGATCGCGTGATGGACGCACTAGAGCGACTCAAAAAGCGTCCAAATGTCTTCGCGGGCGTTATTGCGGTTATCGATACGCGAACTCCACCGGATACGCTCCTTGAGTTCTTCAGCTCGTTGAGCGTTCCCAAGGTAGATTTCCTTCTGCCTGACGCAAATCATCTCCGACTTCCTCCGGGTCGTGAAGTCTCTTCACGCGTCTATGGTGACTGGCTGACACGAGCATTCGATTTATGGCTCGACAAGTACCCGCATCTGCCGGTGAGGACTTTCGAGTCCCTTCTGGATGCAATTGCTGGGTTGCCTTCCAAGACCGATGCCTTCGGCTTCGGCGATGTCAGCCTCATCACAATCGAGACGGACGGAACTTACCACGACCTCGACGTGCTAAAAATCACGCGCGAGGGGGGCACGCGGCTAGACGGCTCCTTGTCGGACACGTCAATTAGCACAGTTGCTAGCTCGCCCCAGCTATCTGAACATCGCAAACATCTGCGGAAGAACGGGCTGTGTACGGCCTGCCAACAGTGCCCTGTCGTGGAAATCTGTGGCGGTGGTTCAGTGCCACATCGCTACGGCAAAAACGGATTTGATAATCCGACGATCTACTGCCGTGAGATGTTTGGCCTGATTTCGCACGCGAAGAAGCGCCTTCAAGGGTTATTGGCCGTCGAAGAGATTGCCCCGACGGATCTTGATTTTCAATTGGCTGAATTCGAACTAGCCGAGTCTTCAGCGGTAGCAATGAATTCGCTTCGTCATTCCGCGGCTAATGAATATGTTCCCCGCTTCCGCGCTGTGATCGAGCGGATTCACACGTCTGGAGACCCGCTCGCTGACGTTGCACGAGAACTTCTGACACGCGGCGACTTGCAGAATGTGCTGGCATGCAAGTCGGGTTCGATTGCCTGGGCGCGTGCATACGAATCACGCCAGCAGGGGCGCAAAGTGTTTGCGGTTGATGGCACCGAAATTACTGCCGACGCTGGCTACCTGAACTTCTTGGCGACTGTCGAACCAGTCGGCGCGAAAGAGATCGCGATCAACCTCGACGATCCGTGGCTCCGCGTTCCATTTGGGAAGGCCATCGATTTCGATTTGGGAGCCGTCTCTCCTAACGACGCAAAACAGCTTGTGAAAGCAGCGCTCGAGATTGTCCGTGGGTGGCGTCCTGCGTTGCACATGGAGATGGTCCGGACATGCGACGCGGTGCAGTTTGTTCGCGATCGAACGGCTCATCCGGACAAGATCATTTCCTTCAGCGATGATGCAGTGCCCGGTGCTATCTACGTTTCAGCGATACAAGGCACTAAGGTTGTGGATGCTTATGACATGGCGGACTCGCTGATTCATGAGCATCGGCACCAAAAGCTCTACCTCCTCGAACGGCTGGCTCCGACGGTGCAGCCTGGCGCCGCCAAGGTTGTCTCGCCGTGGAGGGAAGAACTTCGGCCGCCATCGGGCCTGCTGCACGCGGTGTTTGTGTTCGTTGAACTCCGGAGGTTTTGGATGTTCGTCAGGGATGCAGGACCATCCGACCTTAACTCTCGTGCAGAAAACCAGGTTCTTGTCACCGACCGCCGGCTGCAGCAGGCGTTTGAAACCTTACGCCTTTGCCCATTGACTGCATCCGGGCGGGCGCTTGCCGAGACGCTTGAACATGCCGTTGAACGTGAAGCCGAGCTTGGCGGTATCGCCTAGTTGTCTTCCAGACGACCCTGCACTGCGGCATGCGGTGCTGCGCGATTACTTTTGCGACAAAGATGCGACCGCCGTACGTACCGGCTCAGGTTGGCAACTAAGCCTGTATTGGCCTGGTGGCGAAGACCGACACGTCGATGGCCGGTTGCAGGAGGGGCTCGCATGGTGGGGCAATGGCGTCAGCCCGCACACGATGATCACAGCGACAAGGCGTAGTGGCCGCATTCTCGAAGCGCTTTTCGACACATGGACACTGCACAGTTGGAGTCGGTGGGCAAAGCACCGCCAGGAGACCACCAGCCCCATTATCTTGCACGTAGACGATCATCGCGACCTCGGTTGCCCAAGGCTATTTTTGCAAGGCCACGCCTTCTACGACGCAATGACGGGTGACGAGTGCGACATCTATCGTCCTGAGTCGGTATATGCGAGCATTCTGTCGGGAGCAGTGGGTATGGGCAGCTTCATGACTCCGTTCCTGCATAGATTTCCTGATTCCGAGATTCGACATCTGTGCCAGTATCCGAAGGCATCTGCGGCGGCGGATTTCTCCTTCTCAATTTCAACCGAGCCGGACACCCTGCTAAATCCAGGCGTGGCACGGCCGTCCGTTGAGTTGTCACCTTTGACAGGCGAGCTTGCTCGGCCGGGCCCTGGCCCGGGCCGCCTCCGTGTCACCCCCGACCTTGATGATTGGCTGCAAGGTCTTGAGCGCGCTGACTCGCGGTCAATGCTGCTTCATATCGACATGGATTATTTTAACAATCGATATGACGGGGACTCAGACTGGGAGCAAAGGAACCCAAGATTGGATCCGGATTGCTCGCAAGTGCTTGAGCGCATCGACGAATTCTGCGGCGCAATCACACAAGCTGACATCGGCTCGAGGATCGAGGACGTCGTCGTCGCTTATTCTCCGGGCTTCTTCCCGGCTGAGTTATGGGAGCCGGCTTCCGAAAAGCTGCGTTCCGGCTTGGCGAGGATTGTCAAAGCGTGACAAAGACAACCGTTGCGCTCAAAACGGCTCGACCTAAAGTGCCTGCCGACTCTGTTCATCTTGTGCGAACTCGAGGGACACCGAAGCGAGGTGGTGGGCAGGGCGGAGAGTGCTGGCGAATCGAGGTTGATGGAAAGCGTGTCGGGACAGTCTTCGTCAATCTGATCGACGAGAAACCGCTGGGCCAACATGCATCTCTGCAAATCTATCTAAACCTGAAAAATCAGGGCATAGGGATTGGTCGGGTCGCGTATAAACTCGCTTGTGAAGCAAGCGAATATTCGACTATCTATGCTCACATGCGTAAGAGCAATGTTGCATCACGACGCGCTGCGGAGGAGGCTGGCTTCGTCGACGCGACGCCGGCGTCATATCAGCAGCTGATCATGGCGTGGGCCAAACGATGCAGCTCGATATAGCAATTACTAGGAACGCTTTTCCAGCGATGATTCATCTCGAGTTTGACGTCGTGACTGACGACTTGTTGATGTGGAAGGGGCAGGTCGTTATGTCCAGAAGTGAAGAAGCGTATTTCGAGCGGATCTTTGAACATTTCGCCTGCCTAAGGCAACAATCCGTCCTTGAAATCGGTTTCGGACTTGGTATATCCGCGAGGCTTATTCAAAAGTACTTGCGGCCGGTTGAGCATGACATCGTCGAAATCGAGAGTCAGGTATTCCGTAATTTAGAGGAATTTTCGCTAACTCATGCATCGGTCCGCCCGATCGCGGGAGACTGGAAAAAGATTCCTGGCGAGGGAAACTATGATTTCATTTTCTACGACCCGTACGACTATGTTTGCGACGAATCGCCGGACGACGCCCGGAGCGTGGCCGCTCTCAAGCTGAAGAGCTTGCTCAAGCCATCGGGGATACTGTGTCATCCACACTTCGGCGATGGTGATGTTCCAGACATTGCAGGCTTCGAAACGATTATCGTTGAACGGTTGACTGTGGCTCCTATCAGTATGGCTGACGGTACAACTTGCTCCGATGTTGCTGTGGTCTACCATCGGTCGGACTGAATCCGTGATTGCCTGAACGGTTGGTGACACGGTGTGCAGTTCGGGCGATTCGCGCGGTCTGAGGAGGCCGGCGCCGCGCCCTTGATCTCTGCGCAGTGACTCGCGAGCCCAGCCGTCCGAGATTTGCGACGCCGGGTGATCACGAACCCAAGCTGACCGCCGGGTCCCGAGTTGAATGAACCGAGTTCAGGATCGCGTGAATCTCGAGACGTTGTGCCCCGTGTTGAAAAGCTCGGAACATAGCTTTCCGTCACTCTGAAGTTATCGAACGGCGCCCTAGCCCGTGTTTAGAGGGATTTTCTAATTCGGAAATCTCCTCCCGATTTCTGCCTGTTTTTCTTCCCGGCGATTTACGAGCAGTTCGCTTCCAATCCGAGGCCCTTTTCCGTACCTCTTTCCCGCTTTAGAATGTGCTTAATCTCAGTGAACGGATACCACGAGTAAGCGGGCGCGGCTCCTAATATTATCGGAAGCTCATCCGTACTTATCAACGCGCGTTTTCACGACGCAATCATTAATCTCGGCAAGAGGAAGCGGCTGTGTTCTGAATTAACTTGATCTGCTGCGCCGGGCACGTGTCCGTGCTTCATGGCGCTTTTTTCGACGTGAACGTCGTCACCGACATATTCAGAGCAAGTTATGCCGACCCGCGAATACCTAGAAGCATACTCGGATTTAAAAAAATGGGATAAACCTCGTCATCCACGATGGTTTAATCGGTGCCCAGAGACCGAAAACATCATTGAAAATCTAGTTCTGGTTGTAGCGCCTCCTGATTATCCTCAATTGGCGGAAGGCCTCGAAATCGGTGGGATTTATCAATTCGATTACGAGGCCTCGCATTGGTTTTGTATCGCGGACCGCTCATCAGATGGTTATTTTTTTTGAGTGGTGCAAAAAGCTGGTCAAGCTGGTCACGAAAGGAGAGGAGCTTCAAGGCGGCCCTTATCCAATGGTCGATTGGTGTACGGGGCTTTCCGAATTAGTGGAAGACAAAGCCAAGTATCCGGACACTGAAGGGCGAGGACCTTTTTGAGAGTTTCTTCGTTACAGCTTGCGTGGAATGACATTCGGACCGGTAGTTTGCAAAAAGCTTGTCGCCGACTTTGACAAGTGGGAGCCGGAAGCCTGGTCATGGGGAGACTATCGGTTTTACAAGTATTTTTTGGCACTGCGGGAATACTTCAGGTTTCCGGGCGAGAATGGATTCATCGTCTACCCCTCTGGTTGGTACGGGTCGGACGGAAGGCGGTTCAAAGAGCCTAAGCTTGGTGCCGACCCCGTCGATAACGTCCAAACTATCGATGGGCCGGGCAGCACAGATGAGGCGAAAACCGCCTATCAGTACGACGACATCTGATTCCACTGAGCTGCCAAACAATGAACGAGAGAATCAGATTGATTGAAACCGACGCGAGCGCCGTCGCGACTGGACACTTGTTCCCGCTGGGGCTGTTTAATCCGTGTCCCAAAGAGACCGTTGGTTTGCCTCGGGATATTTTCGGTGCTCTCATTTCCGATGTCAGCGAAGCATGCCCATCTCTTCGAGAAAAAATACGAAGACGTCCGCTTCGGGTTTGGGCACGTCGAACTGGACGACGGTCCCGCGTTGACCATGCGCTTTCAGCTGGGCGATTTCCAGAACTACTGGGTCGCTGACATTACAGACCCGGAAATCTGGGCCGCAATCGATTCGTGGAAGCGTGCGCGCCGAGTGCTAATGATGTTCGCGGTTGCGGAACCAGGTCAACGGAACGGGTATGTCGCGGTCGTGGGCATTCCAGGACAGACCCTGTGCGAAGGCGCATCGCGATTCGGACCGGGCGCCTACTGTTGACACATGGCATGCGATGGCTTCGCTGGTAGGAAGCGGGCTGCTGCAAATGCAGGCCACGACCGGCATCCCGGGGATTCCGGTGCGGCACGTATTGGCCGGTGCCGTTCTCCCGAAGCGGCTCGAGCCATTCGTGCATCGGCGGCTGCTCGTGAAGAAGCACGTAGTTGTCAAGGCATCGCGGGTGCCGGCTTAAAAGGTCACAAGCTGAAACTCGAAGAATGCGCGGCCGATGGCCGCGCATTTCATTGGCAGATCAAGCGAGCGCAGCGTATGCTGCAGTCGTTTTTCTACCGAACTGAGCGCACCACCCGTGTCCCTGTGGCTGCCGCCTCAGACCTGCGAAAGCAGAAGCGGGTCTTTCGGTCTCTGACTCTCTGCCAATTTTTGCAACGCCTGCTCGAAAAGCTGATCGGCGTTCGCGAACCGAAGGCGCTCGCTTTCGAAAATGGCCTCAATGTCGTCCCTCGACAGTACGAGAACGCCGGTCTCCGCCGCGGCGCGAAGGTCTGCTTTGATTTCGTCTCGAGTCATTGCCGTCACGATGACCGGCAATACGCGGATGTGCTGA
>Ga0073928_10008537_pt1 | contig 12828 bp, 13 predicted proteins | sample PaiPotPPA55metaG_FD_76969 | JGI IMG/M metagenome (GOLD analysis project Ga0073928, IMG submission 76969) | Iron sulfur acid spring bacterial and archeal communities from Banff, Canada, to study Microbial Dark Matter (Phase II) - Paint Pots PPA... ...
CAAGCTGACGCGCCATCTGCCGCACCGCAGGCTTCGGCTCCGCCTCCCGATACATCGCCACCGCCCGCTCCCGCAACTCCGGCGGATACTTCCTCTGACCCACCATCAGACCGACTCCCTTCACGTGGGGGACACTCAGGCGACGGGGTTGGGCCTTCGAGGAGCGCCGCGACGAGGGTGAGGGTTGAGGTTAGGGATCAGGGCGAGTGGGCGGTCGCGGCGTGATCCGGGCAGCGCTGGTTGCCGGCGACAATATTTTGAGTCGCGGAGCGGCATTACCAAACACCACACCACCCAAAAAGAACTCACCACCGCCGCTCGACATCCATAAGAGCATCCACGGAGCACAGACACCCGCTTTCAAGCCAAGCCCCCTCGCGGACTCGACACCGCTCGCCGCGGCGGATTCAGACTGGATGGCCGTGCTCCGTGGTGCTCCGTGGTGGTGTCCGGTGCTGAATTTCGCCTGCGGCAACAGCTTCAGCGAGCTGCGTGGATGCAGCCGTATGGCTGGAGTGGGCTGATTTCGGGGATGATCAGCGTTCGCTGTCCGCGAACCTCGCAGGCCCTATTGAGTGGCGGTTCCATCTCGACGCCAGTGATAGGCACCCTGCGACCGTCGCTTCGGTGCAGGACGAGCAGTGCTCCGTCGATCCAATCGCCGGCGCGCCAGTGGCCGATGACTCGGATGCGGCCGTCTGGATGCGGATGCATGGCGACCACCATGTAGTGGAACCAGCCGCCGTTGCCCCGGCCCGTCTGCTCGTACGGCACACCGCACTGTCGGCAGGCGACGATGACCTCTGACATTCCGGGCGGCGTATCGCCAGCGCTCACGGGCAGTGCCTCAAGCGGGTTGCGGCTCGGGGGTACGCAGATTGAGCAGCGCCGTCAGCAGGCGCTCCACGGAGTCGCGGTCGTTCGACCAGCTGGGTTCCTCTTCCCGCGCAACCGGTATCGGTTCGGTCGCCAGGTGCGCGGTGTCCGGCCGCTTGCGCTTGATGCGGCGGGGAAGGGTCACCGGGCCGTCAAGGGGCTGAAGCGGAGTGGCCGGCCTGGGCTCGGGCGTGGTCGTGAGGTCGAGATAGAACCACGTGGCCTTGCCGGGCGTCCGGCTCGGCTGTGCCGCGGCGGCGTAGCAGCCCCATCTGGAGGCCAGGGCCTCGACGAGGATGAGCCCACGTCCGCCCTCGCTGTCGTGGTCCAGCTCGTGGATCTCGGGTAGGGCGGGGCTGTTGTCCCAGACCTCGACGTGCAGTCCGTTCCAGATCGCGCCCGCAGAGATGACGAGGGTCGGTATCGTCTCGCCGTTCAGGGGGCAGGCCGGCCCGGTCACCCTGCCGGTGGCCTTGGCGGCGTTCGTGGCCAGCTCGGAGACCAGGACCAGCGCCGTGTCGGCGAGGTCGCCGCTGATGCCCCACAGGTCCAGCAGTTGCCCGAGGAAGCTGCGGGCCAGTTTGGGCGCGTCCGGGAGCGCGTCCAGCCGCACGCGGAAGGCGGCGCCGTCGAGTTCGAGGACGCTCACAGCACGCCTCCGCCCGCACGGCCTTCACGTGCGCGCGCCGCGTGGTCACACGGAGCTATCACCTGGTCCAACGGCTTCCTTAAGCAGACGCAATAGCTGATGCAAGTGCACGAACACGGAGGTACGATGAGTACCGCATGCTCCTGATGAGACATCAGCAGCACCCTTCGAGAGTGCAGCGCTGCACGGCCAATCACAATGCAGCGCTGCATGAGTTGACACAACCTTTACCTAAGGTGTGCGCGCGCGAGTGAGAAACTGGCGGCCGGAAGGGAGTGATCATGCCGTATACGGCCAGCTCAAGCCAACGAGCGCTCGCTGATGAACTCACCAAGGCCCGCGACGACCACGGGCTGTCCATCCGTGACGTGGGGAGCGCGACGGGGTGGCATAACTCGAAGGTTTCCAGGATCGAGAGCGCCCGGACGAAGCCGAGCCCCGCCGACGTACGGTTGCTCGGCGCGCTCTACGAGGCCGGTGAGGCTGCCGTCTCGCGTTGGGTCGGGATGGCTCGGGACAGCATCGGCGACGTCTGGTGGCGTCGCTATGAGCGATGGCTGACATCGACTTTCATCGACTTCCTGACATACGAGAACGACGCGACGGTCGCCTGGTCGGTGCAGCACATGTTCATGCCCGGGCTGCTGCAGACGCCGGACTACATCCGGTCCCTGCACAACGTGGGACCGCTGCGCGATCCGGGCCGCAACGACGCCGAGTACGAGGTGCGGATCCTGCGGCAGCGCCGGCTGCACGGCCCTGAGCCGCTGATCCTGCACGCGCTGCTGGCCGAATCCGCGCTCTACTGGCAGTTCGGCAGCCGCGAGGTGCTGCACGGCCAACTGCTCCATCTGCGCGACATGTCAGAACTCGAAAACGTACGCATCCGGGTCGTGCCGTTCGTACGCCCGGTCACGATCTACCCGACTGATCTTTTCGAGCCGCCGCAAGGCGAGGCGGTCGTCTTCGGTGAGGCCTCATGGGGCACCCCGATGTACGACGACCCCGTAGATGTCCGGGAGGCACGGCGTGAAATCGAGCGAGTCGAAGCCGCGGCGCTCTCGGAACAGGAAACACTCGATCTGCTCGAGCAGAGAATCAGAGAGACAAAGGAATGAACATAAACAAGTGGCACAAGTCGAGCGCTTCGAACGGAGCACAGAACTGCGTGGAGGTCATGGAGACCGACGACGGCGGCTTCCTCGTCCGGGACACCAAGGACGGCGGGGCGGGCCCGGTGCTCGCCTTCACCCGTGCGGAGTGGGCCGCGTTCCTCAAGGGCGCGGAGTCGGGCGAGTTCGAGCCGTCGAAGTGAGGTAGATCGACACGTCTGAATCTGAGAGCGCTGTATCCCTGCGCATCGACCCCGGGCCTTGATCGAGTCCCGGGGTTCTTTGCTCTCTTTTTTCCGTGCCCGGCGACGCGGCCGCAGCCGGCTCTAAGCCGCGCGTACCGCTTCCGGTGCACCGAAGTGCGCGTCCTTGAGCCTGAACGCGTACTCGCTCGGACCGTCGGCGCGCAGATGGTCGAGCCGCTCCTGCGCCTCCGGCAGCGTCGGCTCGTGCCCGGCCGGCACCCACCAGAGCACCGTGTACATCTCGGTCATCCGCTGGAAGAACTCGCGGCGCCTGCGCAGGAAAGCGCGGTGGGCGTCGTCGTACACGAAGTCCAGCAGGGACTGGTAGTCGGTCCACACGGACATGTTCACGATGATGGCGGGATCGTCGTACATCGAGAACGAGGTCGCGTCACCGCTGGCCTCGTCCTTGAGCCGCCAGACGAAGCCGGGCGCCGCCTCCGCGCGTGCGTTGACGGGGTCGAGCCCGGCGACGAAGTCGGCCAGCTGCGCGGAGTCCAGCGGCGCGGCCAGGCGGCCGATGTTGATCTGCGCGAGTTGGAATGCGAAATCCGTCATGAAGGCAAAATAACCGACCGAACGTTCGGATGACAGATGCGTCTCAGGGAGCGGATAGCCGCCTCAGCGGGCCGTCAGCCGGCCGTTAGCGGGCCAGCGCGGCTACGGCCTCCGCGACGGGGACGTCGCCGGAGATCAGCTCGAGCGTGCGGCCGGACGTCGCCGGGCTCGCCAGGAGTTCGGCCAGGACCGCTGCCACATCGTCGCGCGGCACGGCGCCTCGGCCGGTCTTCTCGGCCAGCAGCACGGTTCCGGTGCCCGGCTCGTTGCGCAGACTCCCCGGCCGCAACACGGTCCAGGCGAGGTTCTCGCGGCTCCTCAGGTCGTCGTCCGCGGCGCCCTTGGCCCGCAGGTATGCGCGGAAGACCGGATCGCCCTCGAACCCTGAGTTCGCGTCGGCGCCCATCGACGAGACGATGACGTAGCGCGCCACCCCGGCAGCCTCGGCGGCGTCGGCCAGCAGCACCGCCGCCCCTCGGTCGACGGTGTCCTTGCGCTCAGCGCTGCTGCCCGGGCCCGCTCCGGCGGCGAAAACCACCGCGTCGGCGCCCTTGAGCACCGCCGCCACCTCGGCAACGCTCGCGGCCTCGAGGTCGAGCAGCTTCGGTTCGGCCCCAGCGGCACGCACCTCGTCCGCGTGCTCCGAACGCCTGATCAGGCCGACTGGTTCGTCGCCGCGGGCCTGCAGCAGCCGGGAGAGCCTGAGTGCGATCTGACCGTGTCCACCTGCGATGACAATGCGCATAGGCCGAGTCTAGGTGGGGGGCCAAGCAGGCGCGCGGCGAGCAACTCCCAAGCGCGCAACTAGGAACGACTGCGGGCTAACCGTTCCCGAGCGCGCTGCCGGGCCGGGACTTGCGACCGTTGACGGCGCTGACCGCATTGTTGACCGTGGCTCCCAGCGCGGACACCGGACCGCCCTGGGCGGGCACTCGTGCCGCCACCGGGACGCTGATCGGCGGCGCCAGCGGGGAGGGCAGGCGCGGTAGTCCATCTGCGGGCGAGGGCTCGACGGTGAGCCTCGGCACGTGCGCCTCGAGCCAGCCCGGCAACCACCAGTTCCATCGGCCGAACAGGTGCATCGCAGCCGGCACCAGCACCGTCCTCAGGATGAACGCGTCCATGAACACCGCGGCCGCGAGGCCGATGCCGAACTCGCCGATCACCCGCTGACTGCCGACCGCGAAGGAGCAGAACACGCAGATCATGATCGTGGCAGCGGCGGTGATCACCCGCGAGGTCTCGGTCTGCCCGCACTTGACCGCCTTGGTCGTACACCCGACTCTGCGCCACTCCTCGTGCATCCTCGAGACCAGGAACACCTGGTAGTCCATCGACAGGCCGAACAGGATCGCTATCAGCATCACCGGTAGGAACGCCTCCACCGGCCCCGCACCGCCCATGCCGAGCAGCTTGGACCCCCAGCCCCACTCGAAGAACGCGGTCACCACGCCGAACGAGGAGGCCGCCGCGAGCAGGTTCATCACCGCCGCGGTGAACGGGATCAGCAGGCTGCGGAAGGCGAGGAGCAGCAGCAGGAAGCTGAGTCCCACGATCACGGCGAGGAACAGCGGCAGCTTGGCGGTGAGCACGCTCGCGAAGTCGACGTTGACCGCGACCTCGCCGCCGACGTGCGCCTGGACCCCGGTTCCCGCGGTGATCGACGGGATGACGTGGTCGCGCAGAGTCGCGACCAGGTTCGTGGTCGCGGTGGACTGCGGGGAGGTGGTCGGGATCACGTTGATGACGTCGATCGCGCCGCTCCCCTGCGACACCACGGCCTGCTCGGACACGCTGGCCACACCGGGGGTGTGCTCGAGGGCCGTGATCAGTTTGGTGACGTCGGCCTGCTGAGCGGAGTCGGAGACCTTGGCCGCCACGGTCAGCGGCCCGTTGAAGCCGGCGCCGAAGCCCTCGGCCAGCAGTTCGTAGGACTTGTACGTCGTGCTGCCCGTCGGATCGTTGCCGCTGTCCGCGGTGCCGAGACGCAGCGAAAGCGTGGGGATGGCGAGCACCAGCATCAGCACGAAGGCCAGCAGGCTCAGCATCTTGGGGCGGCGGTGCACGACGTCGGCCCAGCGGTGCCAGAGGCCGCGGGTGGCGGCGACGGGCGCGGCCACCACTGCCAGCCCGGCCATAGCCCCGCGCAGGCGCGTGTGTGCCCGCTCCTGATGCTGCTTTCGCTGCTTGCGGGACAGGGCGCGCGGGCCGAGGTAGCTCAGCAGCGCGGGCAGCAGGGTGATCGAGGCCAGCACGGTGACGGCGACGGTCAGCGAGGTGGCGATCGCGACGCCGTCGAGGAAGCCGACGCCGAGCACGAGCATGCCGAGCAGCGCCACGCACACGGTGCCGCCGGCGAACAGCACCGCCCGGCCGGACGTCGTCACCGAGTGGGCGACCGACTCGTTCACCGACTCCCCGTCGAGAAGGCTGGATCTATGTCGGGTGACGATGAAGAGCGCGTAGTCGATGCCCACCCCGAGGCCGACCAACGCGCCGAGCGTGGGCGCGAAGCCGGCGATGGACATCGTGTGGCTGAGCAATCCCACCGTGAGCAGCCCGCCGCCGACGCCGGCCGCCGCGGTCAGGATGGGCAGGAGCATGGAGAAGAGCGAGCCGAAGGCGAGGAACAGCACGATCGCGGCCGCCGCTATGCCGACGGCCTCACTGCTCTCTGCGGGGCTCTGCAGCGCGTTCTCCACGGACGTGCCGCCGACCTCGATCTCCAGGCCGGTGTGCTGGCCCGCTTGCGCCGTGGCGATCAACTGGTCGGCTTCGGCGGTGGTGAGCGAGGAGTTCGCGTCGTTCAGGGTGAGGGTCGCGTAGGCGGTCTTGCCGTCGGAGCTGATCTGGCTCGCGCCCTGCGTCGTGTACGGGCTGCTGACCCCGGACACGGAGTGTTGCGTGGAGATTTCGGAGAGTACTGAGTCGACGGACTTCTCGACCGAGGACGCCCGGACCGTGCCGGAGTCCACATGCCACACGATGGTCGCCGTGTCACTCGACTGGCCGTGGAAGGCCTCGTCGAGCAACTGCTGCGCCTGCGTCGAGTCGGTGCCGGAGAGCTCGAAGCTCGAGCTGTACGCCGTGCCCTTGGCCAGGAAGCTCGCACCCAGGCCGACCAGCAGAAGTGCCCAGGTCAGCACGACCAGCAGCCGGTGACGGGTGCACCAAAGCGCGAGCGCGGTCAATGGGTCTCCCTGTGGTAGCGGATACCACCACGCGCTCGAGCACTAGGCGGTATTGCGGGGGGTGCGGGCCGTGGCTACGGGGGCGAAGCCGCGGTTCTCGGGTCTCCTCGCCGCGCTGTTTGCCCGGCGTTCATGCAAGAGTGCCATGGTTTGCCCGAAAGACCTGCCAAACCAGCCGTTTTCTTAGTGTTCTCACGAACTTGTGACATGGACGAAGTCACCTCCTACCCAAGGGCCTCGTAGTACAACGACCTTTTCTTCCAAGATTGATGAATCAAGAACCACATCAAGGCGATCAGACAGACTGTGATCGGCGGCGCGACGGTCAGGGTGAGCATGATCCGCGCCGGCTGGGTGGTCAGGCAGGCGCCGGTCACGATAGAACCGACTGCGCCGGCGATCATGGCGGAGACGGACCAGCGCAGTCCGAGACCCGGCCGGAGCCAGCGGTATCGAAAAGCCCGGACGCCGACCAGCAGCAGTAGCGACAAGAGGATGAAGGCGACGCCGACGAGCGCGACGCCCAGACTGACGCCGCCCTTATTGTCTGGATTCAGGTCGGTGGTGACGGTCATGGGCGGCACTCCGTTCGAGCCCCCGACGGTGAGCGCGACGACGTCACCGTGCCAGAACTCCGCCCGTCCTGAGCCGCCGATGTGCTGGAGTTCGGCCGCGAACGCGGCGTTGCCCGGGTATTGGGAGCTGTACTCGTCACCGGACGGAAGCCGGAGCAGCACGTCGTCTTCGCCGTTGATTGAAGTCACGTCGCCGTCCGAAGCGAACGTCATCCAGCCCACACAGTTGTCGTCGACGACCGTCAGATCGACGCCCGCCCCACAGACGGGGGCATGCGCCATCGTGTCCGCGTCGCCGTAATCGGTGGCTGCTTGGGCGATGCCCGCGATCAGCACGAGTATCCCGAACAAGAAGGTGACGGCGTAGAGCACGAGCCGAAGCCAAAGCCACAGCCGTGACCGTCCGGGGTGGCCCGCGCGGCCACCGCCGCGAGGGGTCTTCACCCCGCCGATCAGATCCTCGAGTCCGGGTATGGAGTCTTCAGGCTCGGAGTCCGCGAACAGATCCCCACCGGAGCCACCGCCTCTGCGCATGCGCCGCAGAATACTGCGGAGCTCACCCGCGTGCCGCGAGTGCGATCAAGTCCCTGACCACCCCGGCCGGCGGCTGCTTCGGGCCGAGCCAGATGGCACGCAGCGAGCGCCGGAGGTCGAGGCCCGCGATCGAGACCCGGCGCAGCCGGCCGGCCGCGAGGTCCTCCCGCACCGCGAGTTCGCTGAGCACGGCCGGGCCCGCCCCGGCCAGTACCGCGGCGCGCACGGCCGACGTGGTCGAGAGTTCGATCGCGGGCGGAGCGGGCGGGGGGTGGCCGGGACCCAGCGCCTTCAGCAGAGCCGAGTCGTAGGTCTCGCGGGTACCGGAACCCGCCTCCCTGGTCACCGCCGAGACCGCGGCGAGCTCCGTCGGAGTCAGCTCGCTGCGACGGCGGGCCCACGGGTGGTCCGGCCGCACCACGACGACGAGTTCGTCGTGGCCGACGACCCGGTTCGGCAGGCCGGCCGGCGCCCGAGGCACCTCGATGAAGCCGAGGTCCACCTCGCTCGCCCGAACCTGCGCGATCACCGCGTCGCTGTTGCCGGCGGTGAAGACGTAGTCGACGGCCGGTTGCCCGCGCCGTTCAGTCTCCAGGCGGAGCGCGACCAGCCAGCCGGGCAGCAGGTGTTCGGCGACGGTCAGGCTGGCGCCCACGCGTAGCCGCGAACGCCGGTCCGCACGCAGTCCGGCCAGGCCCTCGTCGACCTCGGCGGCCACCTCGAGCAGCCGCGAGGCCCACTGCACCACCAGCGTCCCGTTCGGGGTGAGCGTGGAGCCGCGCCGGGTGCGGGTGACGAGCGGCACGCCGGTCTGCGCCTCGAGCGAGGAGATCCGCGCGGACACCGCCTGCTGGCTGGTGCCGATCTCGCGGGCGGCGGCGCCGAGGCTCCCGGTGCGCGCGACGGCGAGCAGCACCTCGAGTGCAGCAAGTTCGGGCATCCGTGGACTGAGCGCCATGCCCCCAGACTACCTTCCTCCTCACAAGGTCGGGTTGTGACATGGCAAGGCGGCGGAGGCTGGTGGGCGCCGTGTCACCCGCCGACCATCGAGATATGACCTCTCTGCAGTCGGCGGCAAGCATCGAGCCGAGCGCGCCGGTAAGCCCTGAGCCGGCGATCCCGGCTACTCGGGCTACTCGGGCTACTCGGGCTACTCGGACGAAGACGCTGCTGCCCGGCCTCGCGGTCACCTGCCTGGCCGTGGCCGTCGCCTGGTTCGCGAACCGGCTTGAGCCCACGTTCAGCTCGCTGACCTGCGCAGTCCTACTCGGCGCGGCGGCCGCGAACCTGCGCCTGCTGCCGCATGGGGCAGCTGCCGGTCTGGCTTTCTCGGGCCGGCGGCTGATGCGCCTCGGCATCGTGCTTCTCGGACTCAGGCTGGCGGCCGGCGACGTGCTCGCGCTTGGCTGGCGAACACTGGTCGTCACGGTCGGCGTGGTGCTGCTGACCTTCTTCGGCACCCAGCGGCTCGGCCGGCGCCTCGGCCTGCCGGGTGACCAGCCGCTGCTGGTGGCCACCGGGTTCTCGATCTGCGGCGCCTCGGCGGTGGCCGCGATGAACAGCGTCACCGACAGCGAGGAGGACGACGTCATCACCTCCGTCGCGCTCGTCACCCTCTGCGGCACGCTCGCGATCTTCTTGCTGCCGCTGCTCCATCACCCGCTGGGCCTCGGCGACGTGCAGTTCGGCCGCTGGGTCGGCGCCAGCGTGCACGACGTCGGGCAGGTGGTGGCCGCGGCGCAGACCGCCGGGCCCACGGCGCTCGGCCAGGCGGTGGTCGTGAAGATGATGCGGATCGCGATGCTGGCCCCGCTGGTGGCGAGTGTGGCCCTGGCCCGCCGGAGCCGGTCGCGTCGAGCACAGGTGCAGCAGCGACAGGCACGACAGGAGCTGCGGCAGCCGCAGCCGAGCGGTCCGCAGAGCTCTAAGTCGGCCCCGGCCCAGCGCCAGACCGCGACCCAGCCGCCGGCCCCGGCCCCGGCCCCGCATCGCCCGCCGCTGGTCCCGCTGTTCGTACTCGGATTCCTCGCCATGATCGGCCTGCGCAGCACCGGCCTGCTCTCGACCTCGCAGGTCAACCTGTCCCAGGACCTGGCGAACCTGTTGATGGCCGCCGGGCTCTTCGCCCTCGGCACCGGCGTGGACGTGCCCAAGCTGGCCCGCACCGGCGGCCGCGCGCTGGCCCTCGGCCTGCTCTCCTGGCTGCTGATCGCGGGCGCCGCCTACGCGGGCGTGCGGCTGACCACCTGACCCGCCCGACCCGCCTCAGCCCGGCCGAGGCCGGCCGACGGCTCAGAGCTCTGCATCGCCCAGCACGCTCCGGACGAAGCCCTCCAGCTTGGCCCGCAGCCGCAGGATCTTCTCGGCCGGGTCGAGCGACTCCTCCATGGTGATCGCCGCCTCGGACTTGAGCGTCCCGCGCACGTACCGGGAGCACTGCAGATCGGCGCAGATGTAGTTGCCCACGGAGTTGCCGGCCCGGCCCGCCGCGCCGGCCTTCGCCGCGACGAAGTGGACCACGCCGGAGGCGGCGTGCACGGTCAGGCAGATCGAGCACATGGAGCTGCGGATCAGGCTCCTGTTGCGGGCCTGCGGCCGGCGCAGCACGATGCCGACCGGCCCCTCCTTCCACGGCACGATCAGATAGGCGCGCTGGTCGGCCCGCGGGTCCCGCCAGCCGAGGAAGTCCAGCTGCTCCCAGTAGATCTCGTCCAACGGCCCGGGCAGGTTGATCCGCTGCGCCTCGCCCTTGGAGCAGTTGACGAAGCAGCCGCGCGCCGCGGCTTCGGTCAGAGCATCCATGCCGCCACCCTAGAGAACCGAGAAGTGGATCACGAGTCGTTTTCGCGCGACGACGCGCCGGGACTCAGCCGGCCGCCGCGCTGGTGCCGCCGAGGGAGACCTCGCCCGGCTTGAGCGAGATCGACGACGAACTGCTGCCGAGCGCGATCTCCCCCGGGATGCGTTCGATCAGCTGGTCCGAGGTCTCGTCGGTGATCGGCACCACCGACGCGGTGCAGAAGCTGCAGCGGATGGCCTGCGCGGGGATCTGGCTCAGGCACTCCGGGCAGGCGCGCTTGGCCTTGGACAGGTCGTGGAACGGGTTCATCGCCTCGGCGATCTTGTTCACCGGGAGCACGACGAGGAAGTACATCGCGGCCGCGATCATCACGAAGGTGATCAGATCATTGATGAACGTGCCGTAGGGGATGACGGTCTCGCCCCAGGTCCAGGTCATCGTGGAGAACGCGCCGTTGTGCCCGGCTATGAGGCTGATGAAGGGCGTGATGAAGGTCGCGACGAAGGCCTGTACCAGATTGCTGAAAAGCGAGCCGATGACGACGCCGACGGCGAGGCCGATCATGTTGCCGCGGACAATGAATTTGAGGAACCCCTGCACGGTGCGCACCCCTCCTGGGCGTACTTGGCCAGCGAGTCAATGCACGGCGACAGCCGCCGAGCGCGCGCAGTATTTCACACCTCGACAGACTCGGACGGCGGTGTCGGTGGTGCTGATTAGAGTCCTGGCCATCGGCCGCGACGGACGCGGCTGTCGGGAAGGACCGGTGGAGCACGTGTCGATGTCGGCAACCGCGCCCGCGGCGGAGACCACTTATCTCGAACTGTCCGAGGACAGCGGTGGTGCGCACAAGTTCTACGAGGTCACGGTGCACGGAACCGAGGTCTTGGTGCGCTACGGCCGAATAGGCGCGCAGGGCCAGGAGCAGCGCGCGACCTTCCCCACCGTCGAGAAGGCGAGAGCCGCGGCGGCGAAGAAGATCGGTGAGAAGGTCCGCAAGGGCTACGAGCCGGCCCGGCCCGGAGCGCGGGCGGCGCGGTCGGTCACCCGCCGCGCGGTGTCCGTAGTCACCCCCTCAGTGCGGCAGCACGCGCCGGTGCTCTGGCGGATGCGCACCGGCTCGAGTGCCTTCGGCATCCACGTGGGCGAGGACCTGTGCTGGGCGGGCAACCAGGCCGGCGACGTGTACGCGCTGGACCACACCGGCCGCGTGCAGGCGCACTACAAGCTGCCGGACGGCGTCAAATGCCTGGTCGCGGACGACTTCTGGATCTACGCGGGCTGCGATGACGGCCGGGTCTACGACCTGTCCGCGAAGCTGCCCTTCGCCGCGTACCGGATCGCCGAGGACGTCGACATCTTCTGGCTGGACATCAGGGACGGGCTGCTCGGCGTCGCGGACCGGGACGGCGGTCTCACACTGATCGACCACGAGGAGGAGTTCCAGTGGTCGCGGCACAGCTCCGGTAAGGCCGCGTGGATGGTCCGCTGCGACGAGCAGGCGGTCTACCACGGCCACAGCGCCGGGGTCACGGCCTACGCCGCCGAGGGCGGACGGGAGCTGTGGCACACGCAGACCACGGGCAACGTGCTCTTCGGCTGGCAGGAGGACCGGAGCGTCTACGCGGGCACCGGCCGCCACCTGGTGCAGAAGCTGGCCAAGGCGGACGGCCGGATCGAGGCCGTCTACCGCTGCGACAGCGCCGTCTACTCCTGCGCGGCGTCGCCCGGAGGTCGGTACGTGTTCGCCGGGGACAACGCCTCGTCCGTGTACTGCTTCACCGCGGACGGGATCCGGCTGTGGAAGCTCACCACCGGCTGCGGCGCGGCGCTGTCCATGCAGTACCGGGATCAACGGCTCTACCTCGTCACCACGGACGGCTCGATGGCCTGCGTCGACGTGAGCGAGGCGGCGATCACCGAGGCCCGTGGCGGCCGGGTGCCGGTGCCGGTGGACGTGCAGGCGGCCGCGGCGCAGACCTACCAGCCCGCGGTGCAGCTCGATGTGGTGGCCGCCGCGGCGCCGGCGGGCGGCGGCGTGGTCGTGGAGTGCGTGCAGGAGAGCGGACGGCTGCGGATCCACGTGGTCGGCACTGGATACCAGCAGGACTGGAACGTGCAGTTCCCCCGCGAGCACCGGATCGCAGGGGCCAGATACCTGGTGGACGAGGTCGTGGCGAGCGGGCGCGGGTTCTACCGGATCCGCGGGGAGATCAAGCGGCTGATGTGAGCCGGCCGCGCGGGCCCGACCATGTGGAGCTCCGCGACGAGGGTGAGGGTTGAGATCG
>Ga0073928_10008539_pt1 | contig 12826 bp, 11 predicted proteins | sample PaiPotPPA55metaG_FD_76969 | JGI IMG/M metagenome (GOLD analysis project Ga0073928, IMG submission 76969) | Iron sulfur acid spring bacterial and archeal communities from Banff, Canada, to study Microbial Dark Matter (Phase II) - Paint Pots PPA... ...
GCGAGCTAAAAAACAAGAACGGGAAGGACCTCAAGGCCGGGATTCGCCTCAAGCAGCAGTGCTGCGGCTGGAGCCGGGAGTTCTTGCTACGGGCCGTGTTAGCCTAAATGCGATGGCCCTGGGTGATTACGTTAACGACAGCGCCGGCACGGCGGTGAACCGGCAATTGGCCGCACTGCTCAACGAATGCTTCGGCTGCGGCCGCACCGGGAGCGATCGGGGACAAGGAGCGGCCGGTCTTGCGGAACATGTTGACACAACCGGTGCGGCTGGCCGTCCATAGCCACGACCGGGGCGATTTTGCCAATGTGAGGCACAAGAACGTGCTGCTATATTGGCCGCACGGCTTTGGGGACTGGGCGCAGTTCAGCCAAGTCTTGCCATTCCTGGAACCGACCAACCGCTACTGGATTACCCGCTTCGGCGACGACAGCGTCTCACTCATGGACGGCCACCCCACCGCCATCCCGATTTACCTGGGCGTCAACTCGCCGCACTGCGATGACGGGGGACAGTACGGCATCAGGCACTTCGGCCTCCAGTACGACGACATCCACGGCAACGAGCTCGAGCTGCGGGTCCCCCAATCCCTGCACGACGTGATCGTGCGGGAGAAAATCGAGGTGATGCTCTGGTCATCCTATCCCGAGATGGCCGGCTTCAATCCGGCCCCCTATCACACGAAGGCGCGGGCGCTGGTAAAGAGCCTGGCGGCGAGTTTTCCCAAGCGCTTCGAGTCGCCATTGCCCCGGACGATCAGCCTGGAAGAGGACCCGGCTCTTGTGCGGATGGCGGAGGCCCGGCTGATGAACTTCTGCGGCTACGGCAGCCGGCGGCTGTGCCTGATCGGCAGGTCCGGGTACACGGCCGTCAGAAAGAACTGGGGCCATATGTGGCGGGAAGACTTGCCGCCCGGCTGGCAGAGAGAGGGCCAGGAGTGCCGCGACTTCATTCACGCGATGCTGGCGCGGAGCCGGCATTGGTGCTTTCTGTTGATGGAGGACCGGGACTTCGGCGACAGCCTGAAGAGCGTCGAGACTCACACGTTCGCCTACTCGGACGTGTTCGGCGAGCCTGAGACGGCGTTCGCTCCATTTGGCCGGATCATGAAGTGCCTGGTTAGGCTGGCGAGCCTGTGCGTCGGCGTACCGGCCGGGCCGTATCATCTGGCGGCGCAGGTGGCGGAACTGCCAACCGTCGGGATCTGGATTGAGCATCTGCCGTGCTGGTACGACGAGCCAAGGGGTGGCTTGGTCCACGTGATCGGCAAGCACGCAGCGCAGCGGATTGGAGAGGCGGGAAGCTTCCTGAAGTGCGGCGATTTCAACTACGACTCGATCCTGCTGGATTCCCGAACAATTCCGGGCGAGGCAGTCATGTCCGCGGTGGAGAGTTTGCTGGGCCGCTCGGCATAGCCGGAAGCGAGCGATTGCCGCCAATTCCGCTTGCCCCTATGATTTGCCCCCATGCCGCTGGCAATGGTTCAACTGATCGGCGGCCGGATTGCCGACGCGGTGGCGGCGTTCGGCGACTTGTGCGAGTTCGTCGGCCGCACTTTCATGTGGTTGTTCGCCGGCGGGCTGCGGCCCAAAAACTTGCGGCTGCTGCCGCAGCAGTTCTATGACGTGGGCGTGCGGTCCGTCCCGGTCATCGCGGTCACCGGCGCCTTCATCGGCATGGTCATGGCGGTGGAAACTTACTCCCAATTCAAGGCGATCGGCCAGGAAAGCCGGCTCGGAAGCATCATCAACCTGTCGGTGGTCAAGCAGATCGGCCCGGTGCTGGCCGCCGTCATGCTCGCCGGCCGCGTCGGAGGCGCGCTCACCGCCGAATTGGGCACCATGAAAGTGACCGAGCAGCTCGATGCCCTCCGCGTCATGGGGAGCGACCCGATTCGCTACCTGGTGGTGCCGCGGTTCGTCGCCTGCGTCCTGCTCACCCCCATCCTTACCGCCTACAGCGATGTTCTTGGCATTCTCGGCGGGTGGCTCATCGCCGTTCCGTTCTTCAATATCCCCAACCACAGCTACTGGTACTACTCGATGCACGGGGGCGTCGAGACATGGCAGGTCATGGAGGGGATTTCCAAGGCGTTCTTCTTCGGCGGCGCCATCGCGTTGGTCAGTTGCTACAAGGGCTTCACCAGCGGCGCGGGGGCCAGCGGCGTCGGCCGCGCCTGCACCGAAAGCTTCGTCGCCAGCTTCCTGGCCATCATCGTCCAGAACTTCATCTTCGCCGAACTCTCCAAGGACATGTACATCGCAATTTACGGAGTCAGGAGCGTTTTCCAGTGAAAGGAACATTGCAAATTGCAATCCCGGCGCGCCGGGAGCAAATTGCAAATTGAATGAATGCGGCCGTGTGGCCCGTTTTTGGCTTTCGCAATTTGATTTTTGCAATTTGCAATTCGCAATTTGCAATCTTCCTTTCCCCCAGATGAGTTTGATCGAGTTCCGAAAGGTCTCCAAACGGTTCGGCCGGCAAGTCGTGCTGGACCGCGTCGACCTCCAGGTCCGCGAGGGCCAGAGCCTCGTCGTCATCGGGGCCAGCGGCAGCGGCAAGAGCGTCATGCTCAAGCACATGGTCGCGCTGCTCAGGCCCGAGAGCGGGGAGGTCTGGTTCGACCGCCGCCGCATCGACGACCTGCCCGAGCGTGCGCTGGTGCCGGTCCGCGAGCAGTTCGGCTTTCTATTCCAGATGGGCGCGCTGTTCGACTCGATGACGGTCGAGGAGAACGTGGCCTTCCCGCTGGTCGAGCACACCGATAAATCGCCCCAGGAGATCAGCCGCATCGTCGACGAGAAACTGCGCATGGTCGGCCTTCCGGAGACGCGCAAAAAGATGGCCGCCGAGTTGTCCGGCGGACAGCGCAAGCGCGTCGCGCTGGCCCGGGCGATCGCCCTCGATCCCCGCGTCATCCTCTATGATGAGCCGACCACCGGCCTTGACCCGATCCGCGCCGACGTGATCAACGAATTGATCCTCAAGCTTCAGCGCGAGCTGAAGGTGACCAGCGTCGTGGTCACCCACGACATGCACAGCGCCTTCAAGGTCGGCGACCGGATCGTGATGCTGCACGAGGCCAGGCTGATCTTCGACGGCTCCCCCGAGCAGACCCGCACCACCGACAACCCCATCGTCCGCCGCTTCGTCCTGGGCGAAGCGGATGAAAAGGAACTGGCCGCGTTGAGGACGTAGAGGCCGTGAAATCGACCGCGATACGCATCCAAGAAATCGAATTCGGCTACGAGGACTACCGCTACCGCGCGCCGATCAAATTCGGCGGGGTGACGGTCGACCGGGTCACGCTCTTGAACGTGACCTGCACCGTGAGCACGACATCCGGCCGGTCTGCACGCGGGTTCGGGTCGATGCCGCTGGGAAACATGTGGTCATTTCCTTCGCGCGTCCTGCCGTATGAGACGACGCTGGCGGCGATGAAGGCGATGGCGGAGCGCATCGCGCGGATCACCCGCGATTGTCGCGCCGCGGGACACCCGATCGATATCGCCTGCGCGCTCGAGCCTCTCTATTTCGACGCCGCGAAAGAGGTTTCGCGGGAACTCCGTTTGCCAGAGTCGATCCCGCGGCTGTGCACGCTGGTCGCCGCTAGCCCGTTGGATGCGGCGGTGCACGATGCGTTCGGGAAGGTCCACGGCCTCAATTGTTATGCAACCTACGGTCCCGACTTTGTCGAGCACGACCTGGGCCACTACCTCGGGCCAGAGTTCAGCGGCGAATCGCTCGAACGATATGTCTCGCGCGAGCCGCAGCCCCGTCTGCCGCTGTATCACCTGGTCGGGGCGCTGGATCCCATCGACCAGACGGACGTCACATCGCCTATCGGCGACGGGTTTCCTGAAACGCTCTCACAATGGATCCAATACAACGGCCTCACGCATCTGAAAATCAAACTGAACGGCGACGACCTGGCGTGGGACGTGGATCGCGTTCTGCACGTCGAGCGCGTGGCGGCGCAGACGCAGCAGGAGCGCGGCATTCGCTCGTGGTGGTATTCGCTCGACTTCAACGAGCGGTGTGCCGACGTTGGCTATTTGCTCGAGTTCCTGCATCGCTTGCGCGAGCGCTCGCCCGACGCCTTTGCCCGAATCGAGTACATCGAGCAGCCGACCACTCGCGATCTGAAAGCCGGCCGGGCCAACTCGATGCATGAGGCCGCGCGACTGCTCCCGGTGGTCATTGACGAGTCGCTGGTGGACCTGGAAAGCCTGCGCTTGGCCAGAGAGATGGGCTACACCGGGGCTGCCCTCAAGGCTTGCAAGGGGCAGACCCAGTCGCTGCTCCTGTCGGCGGCGGCGCAGAAGTTCGGGATGTTCCTGTGCGTGCAGGACCTGACCTGTCCCGGCGCCTCATTGATTCACTCCGCCGGCCTCGCGGCCCATGTGCGCGGCGTGGCGGCCATGGAGGCCAACGCCCGCCAATACGTCCCCGCCGCCAACGCCCCCTGGGCCGGCCGCTTCCCCGGCATCTTCCACGTCACCGACGGCACGCTCGCCACTGGCACGGTCACGGGACCGGGGCTGGGAGCCAGGGAATGAAGGGGCAAGGGGAGAGGGGGGACAAGGAGACAAGGGGACAAGGGGACAAGGGGATAAATGCATGGGAGACAGACGATCGCTTTATCTTCTCGCCTTGTCACCCTGTCTCCTTGTCCCCTTGTCCCCTTCTTTCCGCGCCCTCACACCGAGGGTTGCTCGATCTGCTCGATGCCCTTGACGCTCGCCAGCGCTCGTTCACTGCCCGGTTCTTCCCCCAGGCGGATCGACCGCCAGCGGCCGCGGCGGAAGCGGACGTAGATGAACAGGCCCAGGACGACGCCGTAGAAGGTTGCCGCGGCCCATGGGCCCGCGGGGCCGAAGGTGGGGTAGAAGGTCGCGAGCAAGTACCCGCCGAAGACGGTGATGCCCCAGCAGAGCACACCGGTGGCGATGGCCGGCACCAGCGTGTCGCCCGCGCCGCGCAGCGCGCCATTGTAGGTGATGTATAAGGCATCGAAGAACTGGTAGACAGCCGCGAAGACCAGCAGCATTGCGCCAGTCCGTAGCACCTCCGGGTCGTGCGTGAACAGGCGGATCAGCACGTTTCGGCCGAGGAAGAACAGCACGCCGCAGCTCACCATGTAAACGGCAGTGAGGACGAAGCCCAGGTTGGCCCGGCGGACTGCAACGTCGGGCTCTCCGCGGCCGATGTACCGCCCGACCAGCGCAGTGACGGCGGTCGAGATGCCGAACGCCGGCATGAAGCTCAGCACCATGTACCGGATCATGAATGTATTGGCGGCCATCGCATTGGTGCCGAACCGGCCCATCACCCAGACGCTGAACAGCGACCAGGCGAGCACGTCCGCCGTGATCTGCAGCCCCGACGGCACTCCTACCACCACCAGCGTCCGCATTTCGCGCGCCCGCCACTTCCAGTCCGCGACGTTATAGAGCTGTCGGGAACCCGGCCGCAGGGCGAAGAGCACCAGCAGGGCCATCTCGACGAACACGCCGACGTTCTGTCCCCAGGCCGCCCCGGCGACGCCCATCGGATGGAAGCCGAAATGTCCGAACAGCATCGCCCACGCCGCCACGGCATTGACCGCCACGCCGGCGACCGTCGCGACCATCACCGCCACCGGGCGGTCAGTCGCCAGCAGAAACTGCCAGAACGTCGTGCCGACCATCTTGAAGACCGTCGCGGCCAGCACGATCTGGATGTAAGTCGCCTCGCCCCGTGCCAGTGCCGGCTCGTGCCCGAATGCACGGAAGATCCGCGGCGCGACCGGCAGCATGGGCGCCAGCGCCGCCGAGATCAGCAGCCCGAACCAGATCCCCTGCCACAGATACCGCCCGCACGCGGCACAGTCCCCGCGTCCGAAGCTCTGGCTCACCAACGTATTCACGACCCACAACACGCCAATCCCGAAGCTGATGATCGAGAACGCCAGCAGCCCGCTGTTGGCGGCGGCGGTGGCCTCGGTCTTCCCCACGTGGGCCAGCATCACCGTGTCGACGAACTGCATGAACGTGTACGACGCCATCTGCGCCACCGTCGGCCCGGCCAGCGCCAGCAGCTCCACGATCGGTGAGCGAGCGGCGCGGCTCGTGTTGTCTTGCGGCGCGGAGCGGTTCATGCGACACCCAGGACTTCCGCAGCGAGTCTCGCCGCAATGTTAGCGTCGATCCGCAATGTCCGCGCTCGCAGGCCTCAAATGCCTGCCGCGTCCGCTGTGGCCTGTGTGGTCTCACGCCACAAAGGATAATAAGCCCGTGCCAGCGCTCGTCGACGTCGAAGACGGGCTGGGTCCGTGGTACACTTCGAGCGGCGCTCATTGTCGAGCGGGATATACAGCCGGAGCCCGAATGCGGATCCAATTTGGCCCGATCGCACGCGAGATCTGTCTCAAGGAGTTTCACATCAGCGAGAGCCACGCCCGCGAGGTGGTGGAAAAGCCGCATCAGACGCAGGTGATCGATCTGGAGCCCCGCGGGCAGGTCGTGCTCTTTGCTCGCCGCGTGGTCGTTCCCGACCGTGAGTTCGTGCTGCTCGTCGAGGGGCGGCGGGACGGAGAGGTCTTCTGGGTGGATGCGGCGTTCAAGGTCCCGCCGGACATCGCCGGCCCGGCCGACGAACCCCACCCGCCGCTGCAAATGCTACAGGGATTGGCCCAGAGGTTCGGGCACGACATCACCGTCGGCGAGCATCGTGCCCGCTTCATTGTCTGGGAGAGAATCCCCCGATCGGCATCCGACTCGACCCGCCTGGTGCACGTCGACTCCCCGCCCGGCCGCCCCGCCCTGCTCCTTGGGCTGATGCAGCAGCGGAACACGGAGGACGGACAATATCTTGAGTGCGCCCTCTGTTTCGCCATCGATCAGGATACGTACGCACGCGCGATCGGCGCGTAGGGCTCTGCTACCTGGAGGCCACCGGGCGGCGGCTTGACTTGGCGGCTGGTTCGCTCACCCCCGGCCGCGGTCGGTCGCAGTGGCGATCAAGGAGCGAGAAGTGGACGCGCGGACAGCGGAGGAAAAGGCGGAGAAGATACAGCGGCGGCGGAAATAGACCGGGGGATTTCAATGAAACCGAAAGACTGGTTCACGGTTGGTGTTCGCCTGATCGGGGTTTGGTGGCTGGTTGAGGCCGCGCAGGAGTCGATCTACCTCGCGAGCGCCGAACTCGGCTATCTGAAGTCTTCGATATACACGCCGGGCAACTACGCAGTGCATGCGGTTGGCAATCTGCTCGTCGGTCTCTTTCTCATATCCGGGGCACAGGTGCTTGTGGCCTTCGCGGGCGACTGGAATTCGGAAAACGATTCTTCAGACGATGACGCGAAAAATACGCCACTTTCGTCGATATTGCCAAGTTATATAATTGCTCTTATTGAATAACGATATACTTGACTCAATATGAATCGGAATCGCGCGGTTGAGCTACGATGACACCGCCCGAGTGCAATAGCCTTTCGACTTCGCGCTCAGTTTCCTGGCGGCGTTTGTGGTCGATTCGCCAGCCGATCAGAGCGCAGATCATGAACAGGATGAGAACGGCGGGGAGTCCACGGTGGATTGCCCACCGAATTCGGCGGCTCGGCGTGTAATAGTTCAGCGGGATGATCGGTCCCGTACGCACTACGCTCCGCTCCAACTTCGCGCCTTCGCTTCTTCGCGGTTTATCTCTTCTGCTCGTTGGCCTCGCGCCGACCCTCAAATACAGATTACCGCGAAGGCACGAAGGCGCGAAGTTGGAGATCCGGTCCCCACCGGGGAAAATGCGAAGGCCGCGCTGGAGTTGGATATTTTCCGGCCGGTGCCCTATCGCGCGCGGCCATTAGCTGATGGCTATCGCATTTCCCGAGTTGACCGAAGAAATCTGATGGTTCGGGTCGGTCACCTGGGCCACGATGAAGTACCGGCCGGCGGCGAGCGCCGGAATCATCCCGATGGGGACCGATACCACCGCCGACTTGCCCGGGCGGATGCGCAGGGACTTGGTGAGGGATTGGATGAGCGTGGCGCTGCCGTCTACCGCGCCGTCGGCCGAGGCGTGGAGGGCAATCGTCGTGGGGCCGGCGGCGGTGATGTTGCCGTTGTTGGTGATCCGCAGTGCCGCGACAGAATGGGTCTTGGTCCCGCCAGTCGCGGTCGGCGGCAGCGTCAGTCGGGTGAAGGATTCCGACAACGCGATGAATGGCGCCGCCACCTTCACGGTCGGACCGCCGGTCGAGTCCCCCGTCAGGGACGACGGGCCGATCGCTCGGGCCAGCAGGGTGTATGTTCCATTTTGCAAGCTGGCCGGCAGCGACTTGACCGGCACCGAGACCACGGCGCTCTTTCCAGCCCTTAGATTGAGCACGCGGGTCGAGGCGGCCAGTAGCGTGGCCGAGCCGTCGATCGCCCCGTCCGCCGAGGCGAAGATGTCGAGCGTGACGGGTCCCTTAAATGGGGAGGATGAGGGGTTGGTCACCAGAGCGGTGACGACCCCGTGCACCGGAGCGCCGGCGACGACCGCCGCGGGCAGCGTGGATCGGGTTATGCTCGGAGCGAGTAGGGTCGTATTAATGATCGGCTGGGCGACGGTCTCAATTACCGGCGATGAGGCGCTGCCGGAGTACGTGGCGTCGCCGCTGTAAATGGCGGTGATGCTGTCGGCGCCAACCGGCAGCGAAGAGGTGGAGAAGACCGCCTTGCCGTTGGTCACCATCGCGGCGCCAATGACAGCGCCATTGTCGAGGAAGCTGACGGTCCCGGTCGGCGCCGGGCCGCCCGCCATGGCGGGCACAACCGTGGCGGTGAAGGTGACGCGATCTCCCGCGTTCACCGACGTCGCCGACGCGGCAAGCGCGGCCGTCGAAGCCATCTTGGAACTGGGCACGCCGGCGACGGTGAACTGGAACCCGCTGTCCGAGAAAGGGGCGCCAGCGTAAACGAACGACGTCAAGACCGGCGTCGTCGGCGCCGTCGGCGAAAGCCCGTCGAGCGCCGCGGGGCTGTCGGGCGATGAAAAGTCAAAGCCGCTCAGCGATTGCCCGGGCATCAGCGCGGCGCCGGGCGCCTGGGCCGTCCACTGGATCGCGGAGCCGTCCAATGAGTCATGAGTTCCCGTGACGAGACTCCCCCACCCGGCCGGGTTGCTCACCGACAGAGGCGCCGACGGGAGAAAGTCTCTGGCGGGCACCCATGAAAACCAGAACGTGCCGATGTTTGTCGTCCCGTTGTCTTTCACCGTAATGTCGTAGTTGAACACGGGACTCGCGGGCGTGCCCGTGGTCGACAGCAGGCTGAGTTGTGCCGAAGCCGTCTCACTGAGCAGCACGCGCGACTCCAACGGCTCGACGAGCCGTCCCGCCTCGCGCGCGCAAGTTTTCGGCGCTGAAATCGCTTTTTGGATCTGGTACCGGCCCCACTGGATGCAACGCAAAAACCGCTGACGCAACATCGATGTTCTCCATTTGCTCCCCGCGCCGTGGAGATAGCAGATTCGCCGGCTTTCGGGTTGGACGCTGCAAAAGTTGCAGGGGAGAGACTATGGGCGTGAACCAGAGCGGCCGCGAAGCCGACGTGTTAGAACCCTGCGGGTTCCCACTCGACGCTCGCGTGTGCCGAGGCCCTCGCGCGTGGCACGGCCGACTCGGCCGTGGGCGTACGAGCGTCATCACCGGATGGTGTCCGATTGTGGAAAGCACGGTGCCGCTACCGTGCTTTCTACAATCGGCCATCATCCGGCAATGTAACTTCCTGGACCACGGCCGAGTCGGCCGTGCCACGAGGTAGCTAACCCCAAGTGACCGCCACACCCTTGGCCGCACCGCATCTCTATGCGCCGGCTATCGCTTTGTTCGACCTGTGGCATTACCATCAAACGCTGGTCCCACCGCCCGGTACATAGCAATGTGCCGGCAGGCGCGTGCCGGGTGGGCGGTTGAGGGTGCGGCATCTTTTCCTGTCCGATTTCTTGCCCGAGGAGAACATCCATGGACTCAAATGAGAACAACACAATTTCCCGGCGCGAGCTGGGTAAGCGCGTGGGCCAAGTCGCCGCCGTGTCGGCGCTGGCCGGAATCGCGATTCCGAGCGTCCATGCGGCGGGCGATTCGACGATTCAGATCGCGCTGGTCGGCTGCGGCGGCCGCGGGACCGGCGCGGCCGGCGACGCCCTTGGCGCCAAGGGCGTCCGCCCCAAGCTCGTCGCCATGGCGGACGCCTACGAGGACCGCCTGGACGGCTCGTTCAATGCGCTATCCCATCACAACGGCCTGGCCGGCAAAGTTGACGTCCCGCCCGACCGCAAGTTCGTCGGCTTCGACGCGTACAAGCATGCGATGGACTGCCTGCGGCCGGGCGACGTGGCGATCTTTGCCACGCCCCTGGCGTTTCGCTGGGTCCATTTCACCTATGCCATCCAGAAGGGGCTCAACGTCTTCATGGAAAAGCCCCTCTCTTCTGACGGAGCGGCCAGCAGGCGGCTGTGGAACCTGGCCGATGAAGCGTCCGCCAAGAACCTGAAAGTCGGCGTGGGCCTGATGTCGCGCCACGCCCGGCCGCTCCAGGAGTTGCAAAAACGCATCGCGGATGGGGAGATCGGCGACATCGTGTTGATGCGCGGCTACCGCATGCACGGCCCCGTCGGCACGTTCCGCTCGCCGCCCAAGCCCCCGGGCCTCAGCGACCTGGAATACCAGGTGCGGCGCTTCCACAGCTTCCTGTGGGCCGGCGGCGGGTGCTTCAGCGACTTCAACATCCACATCGTCGACCACCTCTGCTGGATGAAGAACGCCTGGCCGATCAAGGCCCAGGCGGTGGGCGGCCGTCACTATCGTTATGCGGACGACGGGACTCCGTTCGTCGACCAGAATTTCGATTCCTATGGGGTCGAATACACCTTCGGCGACGGCACCAAGTTCCTGTTCGACGGCCGCTGCATCGACGGGGCCCAGAGCGTCTACCACAGCTTCATTCACGGCACCAAGGGATGCGCCGTCGCCTCGAGGAATGGCGACTGCGGCGCCCCTTCCAGCACCTACAAGGACCAGGCGGCGCTGCCCGTGCACAAGCTCTGGCAATCCACCGACCGCAGCGGTCCTTACCAGAACGAATGGGACGATCTGATGGCTGCCATCGTCAACAACCGACCCTACAACGAGGTCAAGCGCGGCGTCCAGGCCAGCGTGACGACCAGCATGGGACGGATGGCGGCGCACACCGGCCAGGAGATCAGCTTCGACCAGATGTTCAATTCCGAGCACGAGTTCGCCCCCGGCATCGACAAGCTCACCGCCGATTCACCCGCTCCGTTGCAGCCAGATGCCAAGGGCATCTATCCGCTGCCCGAACCGGGGCGGAAGACGCGGGAGTATTGATGCGCGAGGGTGGATCTATGAAAACCGTGGAAGTCTCTGCGGCACACAAACGCCTGCGGGCGGCCTTGCGGCAGGGCGAGGAGGAGACCGTGGTCTTGACTCGGCGTGGCAAACCGGTTGCGGCCGTTGTCCCCATGAAAGGTGTCGATGCCGAGAGTCTCGCCCTCGGCACCAGCCGCAAGTTTCTCTCCATTTTGCGCCGCTCGTTTCGCGAACTCGACGCCGAACAAGCGATCTCGCTGGCCGAAATGCGCCGGCGTATCAAGTAAGCGCCGCGACCAAGGTTGGACCCCTTACGCGTTTCACTTTTGATCTTATGAGAACATGCTCGTTGAGCGTTCCATTTGCGGTTGGCTTTCTGGCCTTGCTATATTCCGCGAACGTCACGGCCGCACCCCAGGCGACGGCCGCTGCTACGCGCCCGGCGCGTCCCGCGCCCCCGGCCCGCGACCCCAACACGCCGGGATATGTCCCGGCCAAGGAGTTGCCCGACGGCGCCGTTCCGCAGCCGGATATGGATGGAAACTTCATCGTTGGCCCGACTCACCGCCGCGCGCCGGAAATGGCGGTACAGGAAGACGTGCCGCACGGAACGGTGTTTAACCTCACCATGAAGTCAGCCGACAGCAAAATTTATCCGGGCATCGCGCGGGAGCCCGGCACGTCTGGCGCCGTCGATCCCGCCGACCCGTCCAAACTGATGGTGAGCAGCCACCCCGCTCCCTATACACGCAAAGTGGCGGTTTACGTCCCCAAACAATACGTCCCCGGCACGGCTGCGCCGTTCATCGTCGGCGCCGACGGGCCCGACAAGTCGTTGTTCGCGGCGTTGGATAATCTCATCGCCCACCGCCGCGTCCCCGTGATGATCGCCATCTCCATCGGCAACGGCGGCGGCGACGCCCAGGGCAGCGAACGCGGCCTGGAATATGACACGATGTCCGGCCTGTACGCCGAGTTCGTCGAGAAAGAGATCCTGCCTCTTGTGGAATCGCAATGCAAGGTGCAACTGACCAGGGACCCCGACGGCCGGGCGACGATGGGTTGCAGCTCCGGCGGCTCGTGCGCCCTCATCATGGCATGGTATCACCCCGAGCTCTATCACCGCGTCCTCGCCTATTCCGGCACCTTCGTGAATCAGCAGTGGCCGTCAAATCCAGAGACCCCTCACGGCGCGTGGGAATTGCATGAACACCTGATCCCCGGCAGCCCCGCCAAGCCGCTGCGAATCTGGATGGAAGTCGGCGACAGGGACCTTCTGAACCCGAATGTCATGCGCGACAACATGCACGATTGGGTCATGGCGAATGAGAACACGGCCAAGGCGCTTGCCGCCAGTGTATTGGTTCAGCCGGAATTGGAGAATGAGTGCTCGCGCCTAATGCACTCCAGCCATCGGACGGTGCGTTTTTGAAGGCATGGGGGAATGCTCTGAATGATCGGGGTCAGAGCGGTCCC
>Ga0073928_10008540_pt1 | contig 12826 bp, 7 predicted proteins | sample PaiPotPPA55metaG_FD_76969 | JGI IMG/M metagenome (GOLD analysis project Ga0073928, IMG submission 76969) | Iron sulfur acid spring bacterial and archeal communities from Banff, Canada, to study Microbial Dark Matter (Phase II) - Paint Pots PPA... ...
CAAAGATTCCGCGAACAGCTCGCGGAACATCAGGAAATCGTCGCGGCTTTGGCGAATATCGCGATGGACGTGTACGCCATGGAATCCTCGCTACGCCGGGCGCAGAAAGCTTTCGCAAAACGGGGCGAAGCGGCCCGTGTAATGTGTGACGCGGCGCGCGCATTTATTTACGACGCAATGGACCGCGTCGAAAAGGAAGCCCGCACCGCACTGGCAGCCACAGCCGAAGGCGATACGCTGATTACGCAACTCGCCGTCCTGCGCCGCTTCGCAAAGCACGCCGCCATCGACACAATCGCTCTGAGGCAGAGCGTTGCGAACGCTGTGCTGGCGCAAGATCGTTATCCATTCGAGGGGCGTTAATACCACTAGAAAATGTTTCGCCTAGGCGAAACAAAACGCAAGCTGGAAAAGCTGTAGCCGAAAACGGGCAACGAAATTCGGCGGTAGGGCGTGCACTCCCACTGTTCTCTTTGCGGAAACCGTTTTCTCTTTTCCCATTATTCCCTCTCGCAAGACCTGTCCTTTATGCATTTCTAGGCACTTACACGCATCCGAATTGGCCTCTCGCTTGCTTCTACATGTATTGCTGCAAGTGAGGGCACATGACATCGGTCCTGGGATGGTTACAAACACGATTAGCTGGTATCGCGGCGAAGGCGAAAGTCCGCAAGAGTTTGCTATTCGGCGTGGCGATTTTCTTCTTCTTTCAAATCTATTTTGTGCGTGAGCTTCTTGCTGCCGAATTGTTGTTCGGCGTCATCTTCGGCGTACTTCTAATTCTTGGCGGCACTGCGTATATGTTGGGAGCAATAGGCGAGCGAGGCTTGGATGTCGCGGAGTTAGGGATTCGCATAATCGTTCGTTACTCGCGCCGAGGTTACAACATGATGGAGGAACTCAGTAGAAAGCCATTCCGCCATCCACGTTCAGAGTCTGCCCAGTAATTGCGCTGGATTGATCGGAAACCAGAAATAGGGCCGCAGACGCAATTTCCTATGCGGTTTGCGGCCGCCCCTGCAAGATCCCCTGTAACATTTGCTTGAAAAGCTGTTCGCGATCGGCGTTGAAGTATTCCGCAAGTCCCCGCCTTAATTCCCGCGACATCTTCGTCTCCGCTACCGGTCCTGGGCTCAGCGCATTCACGCGCACTCCTTGGCGCGCTGCCTCGGCTGCCAGCGTATGGGTAAGACCGATGAGTCCCGCCTTCGACGCGGCATATGGCGCATTCAACTGAAACGCGGCCTTTGCGGCGATGCTAACGATGTTCAATATTGCGCCGGAGCCTCGCTCGTACATCTCAGATAAAACAAGCCGGCTTAGCAGGAATGGGCCGCGTAGGTTTACCGCGATAACCTCGTCCCACTCAGCCGGCCTGGTTTTTTCGACAGGCTTAACCGGACCGAGGGCCCCCGCGTTGTTCACCAGGATATGAATCACGCCGAACGCCTTGCGCGCGCTGCTGACAATTTCCTCGCAATCCTTCTCGCCTGAAACGTCGGCGACCACGCTGGATGCCTTGCCGCCATCGGTTCGAATTTCCTTCGCTACTTCGCCGATCTCTTGCTCGGTACGCGCCGTGATCACCACCGAAGCACCCTCGGCGGCGAATTTTCTGGCGATAGCACGGCCGATTCCGCGGCCACCGCCGGTTACTACAGCTACTTTTCCCCTAAGGAGCATTGCATCTCCGTCCCAACTATATGAAGTGGCTGGACATGTTAGCATTTCCCCTGGCAGCGGGCTGCCTCACGCTCAGCAACCCGCCCAACGAACGAACTGGCAGGGAAGCCATGGTTCAGGTAAAATATTGTCTTTGCGGAGAGTGCATTGACACTTACTAATATACAAGGCACCACAAATGGGGCTAAGACGCTGATACGCGTTCGCCCGCGTGGTTTTTGCGCCGGCGTGGTCCGCGCCGTGGATATCGTTGAACTTGCGCTCGAAGCGTACGGGCGTCCCGTTTACGTTCATCATGAAATCGTACACAACCGTTATGTGGTTGACCAATTGCGCCGCCGCGGCGCTATATTTGTGGAATCGATCGAGGAAGTTCCTGTAGGGGCTGTACTTGTCTTCAGCGCTCACGGCGTGCCGCCTCGCGTTCGCACCGAAGCGCAGGAACGCCAGCTGCGTGTGATCGACGCTACCTGCCCCTTAGTTACAAAAGTGCACTTGGAAGCGCTGAAGTTTGCGCGCGAGGGGCGTACGTTGATCCTGATAGGCCACCGAGACCATCAGGAGATTGTTGGTACCTCTGGCGAAGCGCCGGACCAGACGCTGGTGGTGGGCAGTGTGGAGGAAGTGGATCAGCTCCAAGTAGCCGATCCAAATCGTCTCGCGTTTCTTACACAGACTACCCTGTCGCTCTACGACACCCAAGAAATAGTTGCGCGCTTGCGGCATCGTTTTCCCACCATCGTTGGACCAGCTTCCGACGACATTTGTTATGCCACGCAGAATCGCCAGGAAGCAGTGGAAGCCCTGACCCGCGAAGTGGAATTGATATTTGTAGTGGGCTCGGCCAATAGCTCGAATTCCAACCGCCTGGTGGAAGTAGCGAAACGTGCGGGTGTTGCGGCGCGGTTGATCGAAGACTCCAATGACATTGACGCTTCGTGGCTCGAAGGTGTGAAAACTCTCGGACTGACGGCGGGTGCTTCGGCTCCCGAAGTTCTAGTAGAACAGGTGAGCCAGCGTCTATCGAATTTTGGTTTTACGAATCACCGCGATCTCGATTTGATTCGTGAGGATGTGCGTTTTACATTGCCGCCGGAGCTTGCCGCGCGACAGAACCCGGTCGCGCACTAGACCGGGCTGCAGCGGTTCAGGCAAATTCCAAGGAGCTCTTGAGTGGCGGTTAAGGTAGTCCGCCAGCTGAATAAGATTGCTCTACTCGGCGCGCCCACCAGCGCGGCGGCAATGTCGCTCGGGCATGAAGGTGCGCCCGCGGCTCTACGAGCAGCGGGATTAGTTGAACGGCTCGGATCCATTGGATACACCGTAGCCGATCTTGGGGACGATCCTCCGCGCCATTTCAAGCCTGACGAAGAAAGTCCTCGAGCACGGAATCTTCCCGGAATACTTGCCGCAATGGAAACGCTGAAGCCGCGCGTGGAGCAGGCGGTGAAGTCTTCCGCACTTCCCATAATTTTAGGCGGAGATTGTTCCATTGCGCTGGCTACGGTGGCCGGCGTGCGCCGTTATTTTCGCCACGTCAGCATGATTTATATGGATCGCGACGCAGACTTGAACACGCCTGCCACCACTCCTTCGGGATGCGTGGACGGCATGGTAGTCTCGCATTTGACCGGCCGCGGGGCCGCGGAACTTGTGCGATTCTGGGGCGAACCTCCTTTGGTTCGGGAGCCGGACTTGGCGCTGTTTGGTGTGGAACGGCTCGATCCTTCCGAAGATGAGTTGCTGCAGCGCTCGACCATCCGCAGTTATCTCGCCAGAGACGTACAGCGTATGGGTGCGACGGCCGCTGCGCAAACGGCGGTAGATCGCATTCACGGAAATGGTTACCAGTTTGTGTTGCACTTCGATGTGGATGTGATCGCGGATTTCAGGGCGACCAATTATCCCGGCGGCGGCGGTCTGAAGCTCGAAGAGGTTCGCGACGCTCTGATGGTATTCGTGCGCCAGAAACACTTGGCGGCGATGGAAGTAACCGCCTACAACCCCGCGAAAGACAGTGATGGCAGCGGAGCCAAATTAATCATCGATTTGTTGACGGAAGTTTTGGCCGCGAGGCTGCAGGCCTTGAACCGTACTGCGGACGGAAATGCGCCAGTGCCGGAAACTTCCTCAGCGCAGCCCGCGGAACCGGCCGCCGCTCCGATTCCTACGCAGGAGGCTGGCAGTACGATATTGTCTACTCCGCAACCGGGCGAGGCATGGTCTTCCGATTCGCTCGGCAGTGAAAACGATGCGGACGCTGACGAGTCCGGCTCCGATAACCACAATCCTGATCCGTCTGAATCATCCTCTGAAACAGATGGTTCACCTTCCTGAACGAATTTCCGAAAACGGAAAGTATTTGACACTTCGTGCTCTGCGCTCATGAGATCCCACTCCCGTGTGATTATTTTCGACGTGGACGGCGTTCTGGTTGATACGCGCCACTCGTTTCAGCGCACAACGCTCGAGACCGTCCAATTCTTCGTGGGGAAGAAAGTGAGCCGTCGCGAACTTCATCGCTGGAAAAATCGCCCCGGTTTTAACGATGATTGGAAACTTTCTACCGCATGGGTGAACGCGCTGGGAAAAAAGATTGCCTACGACCAGGTGAAAAAAAAGTTTATGGAAATTTACTGGGGCCAAGACGGAAAGGGAAACGCCGCGCGTGAAAAGTGGTTGCTACCGCCCGCAAATTTGCGTCGCCTGGCAAAACTCGCCGAGCTAGCCGTTTTTACCGGTCGCGTCCGGCGCGAACTCGACTATACCTTCGATCGCTGGAAGGTTCGCGATTTCTTCCAGAAGATCGTCTCGGTAGAGAATGTCAAGCGGCCAAAGCCCGCTCCGGACGGTTTATTACAGATTTTGAATGGCCGAGATCCGAGCCTTGCACTGTACGTTGGCGACAATGTGGACGATGCTCTGGCCGCGCGGGCCGCCAAAATGCCCTTTGTGGGGGTCCTGCCTCGCCGCAGCGAAGAGCGTCGGCAGCGCGGCGCGCTGCTTCGTAAACTAGGTGCGCTGACTATCCTTGGCGACATCAATGACTTAGAGTCCTGGCTAACCAGAATCTCCCGGCTCAAAAACCCTCCCATTACTTCCGAACTACCCCCGCCATAGGCCAGTAGTTAGTACTAAAGAGAACACCGTACCATTGCAACACACGCCCGTAAAGCCCATGCTTTCATCTAGAGGCGGGGCTTCAGCCCCATATGTATGGCTATGGATACTCACACTCGCCCAGCAGCCGCCCGCGCGTTCGTGCGCAGCCTTAACATACTTCTGAAATTTGCTCGCATGTACGACTTTGGCCATCCGCGCACCGCAAAGCAATTCGATACGGCCTGGACGGAGTTGCACACCGCTCTCGGTTCCGGCGCGGAGAACGAGGCTGGTTTACTTCTCGGAGTTTCCGGAGATCAGCTTCTGCTGGATGGCACGCCTCTTGAGGCCGCAGCCGCCGAAAAAAGTTTTGCCAAAATGCTTTCGGCTGCCGGTATCGCCAGCATCCATTTTTCTCCAAAAGTGACGCAGGGAAGCTTAGCCAGGTTCGTGCGCGGATTCCCCACCGGCTCTGGCACGAAGCCTATACAACTGGCCGAGCAATTAAAGGCCGCGCTGCAAGGCGATCCCGACATCCACGTGAATGAAGTTTGTTTTGTGCCAGCCGATTCCGCAGTCGCTCGATCCACGGTGGCGGCGCAACTTGCCGCGCACACGTTTGGCTTAAATTCTGAGAAGTCCGATGAACTTTTTAACGATCCCCAGAAACTTCTGCAGCTAATCATTGCCGCGGAGGGGACGAAACGTGCAGGCGACGGCCGCGCGGAATCTTATGGTGATGGTTCTGCTGGCGGCTTCCACACGGCTGGCCAGGGCGAGCATGGCGATGGGAATTCCGGATCGGGCGGTCCTGGATATTATGCCGGAGATTCTTCCGGAATCGCTGGAGGAGTGCAAGCAGGCGAGGGCGATTCTAATGCCGGTGATAACCCCACTTATGTTTCCGGCCCCATCAGTGGCGTCCGCGGTTCAGGAGAAGCAGTTGTCAGCGCTGCCGGTTCCGGAACATGGAATATTGTGGGCCGTGAAGGTGCGGGAACTCCCTTAGCGCCGGACGTCGGCGGATTTTGGTTTAACAAGGATGGCGCGAAACAATCTTCAACAGACGGCGAAGGGGCGGGAGCCCGCGTGGATTGTGGTGCTCCCGTTCGCGGATTAAATTTCGAAAACGAAAGCCGCTCGAGCGACTTTGGCAGGTGGAATATCGTTGGAGGAAGCGGTGAAGGTGCCCCGCTCGACCCTGATGCTGGCGGGTTTTGGCTCAACAAAGAGCTCTCGAAAGAAGCTAGCTCGAAGCGGCCTGCTTCCGGCGGAAAGGTTCCAACCGGAACTTCTGTTCGTGGCGCCGGCAGCGTACGCGGCGGCGCTGACGGCTCTGGCGGAAATGTCGGAGCGGGTCAGAGGGAAAACGCTCGACGCGGCGGCGGCGCAAGAAACAGGAGCGGTTCTAGCGCTCATGTTTGGAAAGCGCCCGGCGCAGGCGGAGCCGAGTCGGGTGAACTAAGCCGATGGGGAAATGCTACCTCGGAAATTCGCGGCAGCCGTTCCGCGCGTGGCGGCCCGGGTTCGATGGCAGTGGAAACCGGCCTGATGACTCTACAAGAGGACGAACTGAAAGGAATTTTGCAAGTTCTCGCGCAGATCGCGCGCACGACTGAAACATCCAAGGACAAACTTGACCCTGCGTCATTTCAATCGCGCCTCTCCACATTGCCGCGTCGCGCGCGTTTTACTGTAAGCCAAGCCTTGTCGGCCTTAGCCGCACAAGCGCCTTCGGAAGTGGCCGACAAACCCACTCTGTTGAAGCTTGCAGAACACATCGCTGTCCGGTTCGCGCTGGAAAGCTACGAAAACGGCGACATCGAAGTTAACGCCGTGCGCCAGGTGCTAGACGAGATGAGCCTGGAGCTCGACGGCTTGCGTAAAATTCTGGGTGTGTACGAAGAGAAGATGGCTCGCCACGGTATTGAAGTGCAGTCGCACGTGGACCTTCTCGCGCAACAATTTTGGAATCAAGTGGGAGACGAAAAGAAAAAAGCCGTGCTCGAATCCGCCGAGGCGTGGTGTGTTCCTCCCGCTAAGATCCGGGAATACGTGGAAAAACTAGTGCAGAAGGGCGAAACGAGCGCAGCGGTGATTGTCCTGAGCAATTATGCGAAATGTGTCACCAGCAAATCCCCCGAGCAGCGGCGCCAGACGGCTATGGGCCTTGCGGAGTTAGCAAACCTCTACGCGAAAATCGATGAGCGTCTACTCGTAGACACCATACGGCAAGTTGGCGTTCAGCTCGCCGAAGAACGCGATTCGGAATTGCAAAGTCTGGTGGGCGCGGCATTCGTTCGCTTGTCGCAGGAAGCTGCCAATAAACGCTCTTATCAAGCGATTCAACGTTCCGTTGAATTATTGGAATACGTCGAGTCCGAGCGGCCAGGACTCGGGAAAAACCTGCGCCCGAGAATTGCCGTTGAGAATAGGTTGCCGGATTTTATTGAAGAAGCGGTAAGAACCGGCAACGTTCCGACTGGATTGACGGATCTTCTGCGCCGCATGCCTGCGGCGGCTTCCGATCATCTAGCTGGACGCTTCAGCCGCTCCGGTTTTCGTGATGATTGCGATTTGTTAATTTCAATGATGCAAGTGCTCGGGCCGGAAGGTCTGCGGCACCTGCGCGAACAGCTTTGCAAGGGCGGGCCTTCGGAGGCTATTGACGCGCTCGGTCTCCTGATGCGCATGGACGCAAACATCGTGGAAGAAGTGCTTCCGGGAAGGATGTCGGAATGGAAGCGCTCGACACACGACAGAATCGTGCGACAGATATCCTCCAGCGGCGCGGCTGAACGTGGCCGGTTGCTACTTAGACTTTTTGACGAATTGGACATTTTGGTCCGTCCCCTAGCGCTTGATGAGATCGGCATGAGCGGGGAGCAGTTGTCGGACATGCGCCTGTTGCGACTGGCCGAGGGCGACCTGCCCGAGGGCGGTAGTGAGTATCTGCGCCTTAAGGCTATTGAAGCGCTCGGCCGTCTGCGTACTGCTGGGGCCGAAGACGTGCTACGGAAAATCGCCGAGGCCCGTAAGGCCTTTCGCTGGGCCAATCCTAGCGAACTGAGACTTGTGGCGGCGCAAGCGATGGAGAAGATCGATCCGGAATGGGTGCGCGATTTCATTCCGCGAAGCGGGCTGAGTGTTGCGGAGTTGTCAATTGAGCCGCTCGATGCCGATCCAAATTCTCCCGCCATTCGGCAGCGGCGTTATCCGCGGTTGAGGTTGGAGCATTCGGTTTCCGCCATGACCACGAATCTGAAGGAAAATTGGAAGCTGGATATCCCCGAAATGACCTTGAGTGGCGGCGTCGTTATTTGCGAGCAGAGCCTGCATCCAGGCAGCGTCGTGGGGATGAAATTGAATGCTGGCAAAAAGCTGGTGAAAGCGCAAACCATCGTTCGCGACGCAAATACGCAGGCACGTGCGTTTGAAGTAGTAGATATGGAGCTCGAAGAACGCGCCAAACTTCGCAAACTCCTGGTTCAATTGGGAAGCGTTCAAAAGCAGTCTACGCCCCAGGAACGGACTCGTCGCGCTACGCGCACAATTACCACCACTAACCAGAGCTAAGAAATTGGCCGCGATGATGGTGGAAATCATTGAACGAGCGGGCTGAAGGGCTTTAAGCGCTGCTAACTCTAAATTACCCGCCCCTAGGTCCTGCGCGGTGGACAATCTGAATTACGCACGATAGAGTAATTCTGAATTGTCCCCGCAACTCACCACGAAAACATTTCCGCTGCTATTCATCGTCCTTTTATGCACTGGCAGTATCGCGAAAACCGGCAAACCCCGCTCGCCTGTCCCTGTCTTCGAGGACATAGCCGCTCGCGCCGGCCTTACTGTTTCCCACATTGCCTCACCGGAAAAGAAATACATCGTTGAATCGATGAGCGGTGGCGTCGGCTTCATCGATTGCGACAACAGTGGCACTCTTTCCGCGCTCGTCGTCAACGGCTCCACGGTCGAGCGCTACAAAAAGGGCGGCGACCCCATGGTCACGCTCTACCGGCAAACCGCTCCGCTAAAATTTGAAAATATCTCGAAGCAAGCCGGACTGACACGCAAAGGCTGGGGCATGGGCGTCGCCGTGGCTGATTTTGACAACGATGGCTTGCCCGACATATTCGTCACCGGTTACGGCGGAAACGCCCTCTATCGCAACCGCGGCAATTGCTCTTTTGAAGATGTCACTGACAAAGCCGGCGTGCGTGGCGGCGGTTTTATGACCGGCGCAGCCTGGGCCGATTACGACAAAGACGGCTTCGTCGATATCTTCGTCGCCCGCTACGTCCACCTCGATCTTGCGAACGTCGCTGCCTTCGGCACCTGCAAATTCCGTGGCATCGTAGTGCAGTGCGGCCCCTGGGGCATGATCGGGGAAACCGACTTGCTCTATCACAATCGCGGCGATGGAACATTCGAAGAAGTTTCAAAGAAAGCCGGCGTGGACGATCCCAACGCTTACTACGGCCTGGGCGCGGTCTGGGGCGACTATGACAACGACGGCTGGCCGGACCTCTACGTGGCCAACGATGCCGGCCCCAATTATCTGTACCACAACAATCACGACGGCACGTTTACCGACGTCGGCATGCAATCCGGCACGGCTCTAAGCGCAGAAGGAGACGCCGAAGGCTCCATGGGTGTGGATTTTGGAGATTACGATCATGACGGCCGCCTCGACATCTTCGTCACCAACTTTATGGACCAAGAGGACAGCCTCTACCACAATCTTGGGGCCATGGGTTTTGACGAAGTCAGTTGGAAAGCCGGAGTGGCCGCGTCCAGCTATCCTTACGTGAAATGGGGCACCGGTTTTTTTGATTTTGACAATGACGGCTGGATCGATCTATTCGTTGCCAACGGCCACGTGTACCCGCAAATGGATTCCCTGGAATCCGGCGCGCGCTACCGCGAACCGCTTCTCCTGCATATGAACAATCACGACGGCACCTTCTCCGATTCCGCCGCCGGGCTCATTGCCATTCCGCTTGCCTCACGGCGCGGGGCCGCGTTCGGCGACGTTGCCAACGACGGAAACATCGACGTTCTCCTCTTGAATGTAGGTGAACCGCCGTCGCTCCTGACGAATCATGGAGTCGCGGGCAATCACCGCGTCGAATTCAAGTTGGTGGGCACAAAAAGCAATCGAGCCGCCATCGGTGCGCGCGTCACCGTGCGCGCCGGTAGCCTCGTGCAATTCAATGAAGTCCGCGGCGGCGCAAGCTACCTCTCGCAAAATGACCTGCGCCTGCATTTTGGTTTAGGCAAGGAATCAAAACTGGACTCGGTAGAAGTCCAATGGCCCAGCGGTGCAGTCGAAAAGCTGCAGAATGTCGCAACAGACAATATTTATACGCTGGTTGAAGGGCAGGGAACCCGCGCCATCAAACCTCTGCCCGCTCCCTAATCAATCCTTCAGAAGAGTAGCTTCAATCCAAACTGCAGAATGCGTCCCAAGTGTGCGCCGGACGGTTGCAGGAATCCATTCCCCAGGCAGGCGGGATCCCCGGCCGCTGAATTGTTGGCTCCGCCATAGCAAGCAATCGACGCATTTACTCCCGTCCACTGGGTGTGGTTGAAAATATTGAAGGCCTCGGCACGGAACTGCATCGAGACCGATTCGTGGATCGGGAAGTTTTTGAACAACGACATGTCAAAATTCAATCTGTGAGGGTTATTCAAGGAATTGCGGCCCGCTTGCCCGAAGGTTAGTCCCTGTGGCTGCGCGTAAGCAGCCGGATTGAACAGCAGAGGCCCCGAGCCGTTGGCTTGTACGGCGGCCACGGCATCTGCCGGGGCCTTGCCATGGGGATTCCCGATTAAATCGGGATAGGATCCATTAGTACCTACTCCATTCGCTACTCCCGCATTGTCGCCGAAAACACCATTGGTCACGCTAAAAGGCGTACCGGTATTAAAAGTCGTAATCCCAGCATATTCCCACCCACCCAGGATTGCTTTGGTGAGGCCCGACTCATGGAAGGAGGGAATATTATAAACATAGCTGATGTCCAAAATATGTCGCTCATCGAAGTTGGAACTGGCTCGGTTTGTCCGCAGATTGAATGAGTTCACGAAATTGGCATCCTGCCAATCCGAAGAATCATCGATCGAATGGCTGTAGGTATAGGCTACCGAAATCGTAAGTGGTGCGATTGTCCTGCGGACCGAAAACTGAAGAGAATTGTAGATTGAGTCAGCAGCATAGATCTTTCGAGTAATCGTGCCGAACCCAACAAACGGACGATATGGCGATGCGTCGCCACTACAAGCTACAAACAGATTGAGAGCCGGCGGAAGCAACTGGGGGCCACCCTGTCCGGCTACCGGCGAGCCGTTGACCGTCAAAGCGCTGCAGTCGGTATTGACGGTTTGCCCCGTGCTATTCAGGGCCGGGTTCTTAGGCTTCTGTTGGTCCTGGGTGACGATAGGTTCGCCTGGATGGTACGGATTTCCGCTCGTGGTTGGCTGAAGTTGGTTGGAATCCAGCTGCATGGCCAAATGCGTGCCCTTGCTTCCTACATAAGAAATCTGGCCTACCGTGTTCTTAAAAAACTCGTGCTGAACACTAAGATTCCATTGCTGCATGTAGGGCCAAACCGCCTTGTTGGGGATGGAGACTACGCTCAAAGGAAATGCCTGAAGCGGGCCGCCACCTGCTCCTATACAGGTGTATCCGGTAGGTTGCGTGCAAGTCCCTACGCCAGCCGCCAGGTTCGATTGCGACGGGTTCTGAACCAGCGGAGGGCTGCCTTGCAGCGATTCAGAGTTTCCCTCATTGCCCTGACCATGATCGTAGAAAATCCCGTATCCGCCTCGAACGGATGTCGTTCCATTGCCCCAGGGATCCCAGGCAAATCCGACCCGAGGAGCCGGATTCCACAAGTGGCCCTTCAAACAGCCTCTGGGAATGCCAGGGGCGCCGCACTGTACGATCCCGTTGAAGACCAATGGATCGGTGGGCGTCAAATCTAGGCCAGTATTGGGGTTTTGAAGCTCGCCGTTCGGCCCAATTTTGACCACGACCGTTAGATCATGGTTAAACGCATTGGGATCGAAATTGAATTCCTGTTTGTATTTCTCGTGATACGTGCCAAACAAACTTACGCGCAATCCGATGTTCAGCGTCAGACGGGAAGTTATGTGGAAATCATCCTGAATGTATGGCTCAACGAACTGGTAGCGATCGTAATATTTAATGTTCCTGCTGGCCTGTGAGAACATAGAAATATTTCCCAGCAACAAGTCGGCGAATGAGTTGCCGGTCGATACGTTGGAATTCGAGGCATCGAAAGTTAACGCACCGCCGTCTTGCAAACTCGAAAATTGGTTCTTTTGCGCGACTACGACATACGCTCCGAACTGCAGGTTGTGCTTGCCGATAATCTTCGTAACATTGTCCCGCATCGTGTACGTCGGGTTCGCATTGTTCCAGGGCTCGTAAGAAGGATCGACGGTAAATCCGTAGGCACCGTTGCCTGCCAACGTGACCGCTGGAAGCTTTGTCGCAAAACCAGGCGCATCCGGAAAAAGCCCGGTCATGGTCATACTGGAAGGCTTGGCGAACGGGCCTTCATTGGTCAGGAATATGTGGTCGTCCGTGTAACTGAACACGAATTCATTCACTAGTGTCGGCGACGCTGTGTAGGTTAGCCGTGCTACCGCGCTCGTTGTCGGTCCCACAAACTTCGTCTGGATGTTTGGAACCGTGGCATTGGACCAAAGCGTCAAAGGCGTAACCGTATTCCAGGAATCGTGGATGTAGTGAAATGTCGCTCGAAGATTGTGGGTGACGTTATGGTCTACCCGAACGAGTTCTTCCCGCCAATAGGTCGGCTGTGTCAAGGTAGTGTTGAAGCAGGAGTTAATCGGAGAGGGACATCCGGTGGTGCTGTTGGGTGTCGGGATTTCCGCCAGGATGGCCGTCGCATTCGGTCCAATGGAAGACGCCGGTATCGATGTCCCGCCACCCGGGAGGATCGGACAATCCGGCCCCGGGCACACATCCGAAAAATTACCCCCGCGCTCA